>Ga0310695_10009508_pt1 | contig 14573 bp, 10 predicted proteins | sample RumenRJG_04DNA_FD_203882 | JGI IMG/M metagenome (GOLD analysis project Ga0310695, IMG submission 203882) | Bovine rumen microbial communities from Lethbridge, Alberta, Canada - RJG_04 (v2) (version 2) | ecosystem: Host-associated > Mammals > Digestive system > Stomach > Rumen | place: Canada... | reverse complement strand
AATCGGTATTATCAACAATGTAATTACAATAATGCCGCCCAAAAGCGATGTCCTGATTCCCAAATATATCATTAATGAAAATGCAAACGCGCCGTAAACTATTGACGGTATGCCATATAACACGTCGAAAGCAAGCCTCGTCCAATATGCGAGCCGCGATTTTTGCGATTTAAAAACATTGAGGTAAAAAACGATTGGGATGCTGATAATCAGACCGATAATCGTTGAAGAAATAACGATATACAACGACCCGACAGTAGCGTTCAGGAATCCGCCCTCACCACCGATATAGAATCCGCCTTTTGGCAGCGACGAGACCATCTCCCATGTTATGCAGCTGAAGCCGCGTTTAAAAATTGTATATATAATGCTTGCCACCATCACAAAAACCACTGCGACGGATGCCACCATAAAGCCCTTGGCGATTTTTTCAAAAATAATGCTTGGTTTCATAATCCAATTTTTTCGCTGCAAAATTATGATACAAAAAATTCTCTATCAGAAATTAGGCGGTGGAATATTACATTTTCAAAAATGGAGTTTTGCAGTTTTTGGAAAACCGTGGAATTTTTTTGTTTTTTTTATGATGTTATAGCCGAAAATATTTCTAATTTTGCGTCGTGAAAAAGTTTGCAACCATATTATTTACCGTTTTGTTCTCGGTTTTTATATTGATTATCGAGGCGGGAATTATTGTGGTTAGGTGCAATCATTCAGGCAATTATAAAATAACATTAGCAGCGGTAGAGTTGGACAACGATTTTTCGTGCAACCCGAATCACGGCTGTATGGAGGAAGATTTTTACAAATTTTCCCCCGATGTAACACTTGATTTCCATAATTTGGAGTTAGCCCAACCGCCTGCACTTGTTTTGAATACAGAATTTGTTGTTTTTCAGGATGTTATAATAGAAAATAACGTATATAACATCAACAACAAGGCTAATCCCACTCCAAAAGATTTTTACAAAATATTTAGGGTTTTCAGAATTTGATTTATTGACATTTCGACCGTCTATAACACGAAAAACACGCAAAAAACGTGATTTTTGGTGCGGTCTGGTGTATTCGCAATTTTAAAAAAGTTTAATCAAATTCATTGAAAATTATGTATTTAAAAATATTTTTTGTGGCGACAGCGATGCTGTTTGCTGCTTTGGGTGTTGATGCCCAAAATGTGCTGTCGGGGCGTGTCGTAACCTCCGACGGTCAGCCCCTTGCAGGTGCAAGTGTTGTTTGGTCAGGAACTTATGATGGTACTTCCACCGACAAGGACGGAAAATTCAAAATCCATACTATTAGTGGCAAACATTTGATAGTTGCCTCGTTTCTCGGTTATGAAACTGACACAATCGACGTGCGTAAGTTTCAGAATGGCAACGAATTGAAAATTATTTTAAAAGACAATGCACAGGCTTTGACTGAGGTTGTTGTTGCGCATCGTCGCAAAGGTACAACTGAAATGAACGGCGCACTTAACGGCTTGAAAATTAATCAAGCGGAACTTTTTAAGGCGGCTTGTTGCAACCTTGGTGAAAGTTTCACCACAAATCCGTCCGTTGATGTTAATTATTCCGATGCGGCAACCGGTGCAAAACAGATTAAACTGTTGGGGCTTAGCGGTTTGTATGTTCAGATGTTGAGTGAAAACATTCCTGATTTCAGGCTTTCGTCCTCACCGTACGCATTAGGTTACGTGCCGGGTGCATGGCTCAAAGGGATTCAGGTCTCCAAAGGCGCGTCATCGGTGAAAAACGGTTACGAAAGTATTACAGGTCAGATAGATGTGGAATATCTCAAACCCGATGACCAGCAGGGTGCGGGTTTGAATGTTTATGGTAATTCAGACGGCAGACTTGAGGTGAACGCCGATGCTAACAAACTTCTGACCGACAATTTAAGCACCGAAATATTAGCGCATTACGAAAATTCTTTTAAGGATATGGACGATAATGGCGACAACTTTTTCGACAAGCCGAATGTTCGTCAGGTTAATCTTCACAACCGTTGGCATTATATGAAAGATCACTACATTTTTCATGGTGGAGTTACATTTTTGGACGAAAAACGTGACGGTGGTCAGATTGAGAAAGTAAAGGATAATGAACTTTTTAAGATTTCGTCCGACACTCGCCGTGTGGGTGCGTATCTGAAAAATGCGTGGATTCTCAATCACGAAAAAAATATGAACATCGCTGTTATCAACAATTTGATTTTCCACGATTTTGATGCTGTTTTCGGCAAAAAAAGTTATGAATCCGACGAAAAAACGATTTATTCGCAGGTGATTTTTGAAACTGAAATTGTACACCACCACAGTGTTTCTACAGGTTTTAGTGTTAATTATGATAATGATAATCAGTATTTTACGCTGACAACGCCGTCAAAACTTCAAAACCTGAAAGAGAAGGAGACGGTCAGTGGAGTTTACGGTCAGTACACTTACGACCACGATGGAAAGGTGGTTTTGATGGCAGGGGTTCGTGCCGACAAAAGTAGCGTTTACGGAACGTTTTTTACGCCGAGGTTTCATATAAAAATTAAACCCTCGGACTATTTTTCAGTCAGACTTTCGAGCGGTAAGGGTTACAGAATGCCTCATGTTTTGGCGGAAAATCATTATTTATTATCTTCGGGACGGCAACTCGTGATTGGCGATCTTGAGCAGGAGAGCGCGTGGAACAGCGGCGTAAGTTTTGGTTTTAAGATTCCGACGGGTGACAAAACCCTGAAAATTAACACCGAATATTATTACACCAATTTTTTGAGTGGAACGTTGATTGATTACGACTTGTCGCCGAGGCAAATTGTCATAAAATCCTCTAAAGAACGTTCTTATTCTCAGACGTTTCAAGCGGATGTGGCATACGATTTTTTTAAGAATTTTGAATTTTCGGCGGCCTACCGTATGAACGACGTTAAGGCTTATTATAACAATGAATTGCACACTAAACCGCTGACTAACAAGTATAAAGCGTTGTTTACGCTTTCGTACAAGACGCCTTTGGAGATTTGGCAGTTTGATGCCAACCTTCAAATCAATGGTGGTGGGCGTTTGCCGGATTATTTCGACGAGAGAGAGCAACTTGTAAGCGGCGGAGAATTTGCGGCGTTTGAACAGCTTAACGTTCAGATTACCAAATGGTTCAAGAAGTTTTCGATTTATCTCGGTGGTGAAAATCTAACCAACTACAAGCAAAAAAATCCGATAATTTCGGCGGCAAATCCTTGGTCGGAGAGTTTTGAACCCACTTTGGTTTATGCTCCAATTAACGGGGCTATGTTTTATATTGGATTGAGAATCAATTTTTTAAGGAAATAGAGATATGAAGAAAACACTATTATTTTTGGTCGTGATGCTGATGGCATTGACGACCTTTGCGAAAGACATCAAGACACTTGTTGTCACCACAACACCCAAGATGCACTGTGAGAGTTGCGAAAACAAAATCAAGAGCAACCTCCGTTTTGAAAAAGGTGTTAAATCCATCGAAACGAGTATTGAGAATCAGACCGTTACGATTGTATATGATGCTGACAAGACCACTGAGGAGGCACTTATTGATGCGTTCAAAAAGTTCAACTACACTGCTGAAAGGGTAGGGGAGGAAGAAAAAAAATAGAGGATTATTTTTCCTCTATCTTCCTCAATATCAGCCTCGAAGCCAAATTAAATATTATCACTACAACTAACAGCAACAGTGCGGCAAACATCAACGCCGATTCGTAGAGCGGCAGGGAGAGCATTTCGCCGTAATTGTTGGCGATGAGTGCCGGCAATGGATAGCACGCATCTAACAGAGTTTTAGGCACTTCGGGCAGGCAACCACAGACCATCAACACGGCAATTGTTTCGCCCAATGCCTTTGATATTGCAAGCACCACGGATGCAAAAATGCCCGATAATGATTTTTTTATTACAACGTTTTTTGCTGTTTGCCAACGAGTTGCACCAAGTGAATAAGCGGCGGCGCGGAGGTCGTCGGGAACGCACGAAAACAATTCCACAAAAAGGCTCACCAATATCGGCACAAGCATCAAACTCAGCACGATGCCCGCCGCCAAAACTGTGTAGCCCGTTGAAAATTCGCCCGACAAAATTGGCGCGATATTGTCAGAAATCAATGGTACAATCACAATCGTACCCCAAACGCCAAAAATCACACTCGGCAGCGACGCCAAGATGTCCAAGGCGGGGAAAACGAACTTTTTGACACGTTTTTTTGCGTATTCGGTCAGAAAAATTGCCGTCATCAACGACAGCGGCAAGGCTATCATTATCGCCAATAATGTTACCCAAATTGTACCCATAATGAATGGCAGAAAACCAAAATGATTTTTGAACGGCTGCCACGACGAATCTGTTATGAGACCCCACAACGAATGTTCTTCTAATATCGGTACTGACTTGAAATACAGCCCGATAGCCATTACAAACACAAAGGCAATCGAGATTATGGTGACTGCCATCATAACCCCGTTTGCCGTCTTGTCTTTTATGATTCTGAATTTGTTCATTATTAACAATTTTATGCCGCAAAATTACGCAGGAGATTGTTTCGAGAAGGGAAAACGATGGTGGAATATTGCAGTTTATTAAATGAAGTTTTGCAGTTTTTTGTTTTGATATTGGTAATTTTTGTTAACTTTGCACTTACTAATTTTAGCGGAAAAAAGTATGTTATGACCAATCCTGAATTTACATACAGAGACGGAATGTCGGCAGACGATAATTACATCAATTGGCTTTCGGAACTCAAAAGCCGTTACCGAAAGAGCCAAGCGAAGGCAGCGGTGCGGGTAAACAGCGCATTGCTTGAATTTTATTGGACGTTGGGTCGCGACATAGTGGTAATGCACACCGAAAATAAATATGGCAGCGGTTTTTTCAACCAACTGAGTTTGGATCTGAAAAATGAATTTCCAAAAGAAACAGGCTTTTCTGTTACCAACATAAAGTATATGAAACGTTGGTATCTGTTTTATTATGAGCAAATTACAATTCGTCACCAAGTTGGTGACGAATCTCGTCAACGACCCGTTGACGAATTTTATCAGCAAGTTGCTGAGGAATTGGAACTGCCACAAAAATTTGTCCTTGTGCCGTGGAGACATCACGTTGAAATTATCACAAAAAGCAAATCTATTGACGAGGCTCTGTTTTATATTGACAAAACAATCGAAAACAATTGGAGTAGAAATACTCTTGAAAGCAAAATCGCCCTCGACCTATACAAAAGTCAAGGCGGGGCGGTAACTAATTTTGATAAGACTTTACCTCAGGAACAAAGCAATTTGGCAAAAGAAATCCTGAAAGATCCTTACAATTTCGGTTTTCTTGACATCGCAGAAGAGCATAACGAAAAAGAATTGGAGGATGCCTTGGAGAAAAACATAACGCAGTTTCTATTGGAACTCGGCAAGGGTTTCGCATACGTGGGACGGCAGATGGAACTTCGAATGCCTTCAGGCAAGGCGTTTTTCCCCGACCTGATTTTTTATCATACTAAACTAAAATCGTATATAGTTGTTGAACTTAAAGCGGTGGAATTTGAGCCTGAATTTGCAGGCAAAATCAATTTCTACGTGTCGGCAGCCGATGAACTCCTCAAAGAACCCGACGACAATCCGTCAATAGGACTGATAATATGTCGTTCGTCAGACAAGACTGTCGTAGAATGGTCGTTCCGTGGCGTTGACCGTCCTCTCGGCGTGGCAACCTATCAACTCAAAGAGGTGGTAGACCGCACAGTAAAAGAATTCGAGTTAAAGAAAAAACAGAAGCAATTGGATTGAGTATAAGGGAAAGTGGATTATATAAAAAACAACCCCGACAATTTGATTCGTCAAATATTGTCGGGGTTGTTTAATTTAGTGCATTCATTTACTTTCCCTCAGCCAATGTTTTCAAAGCCTTGTCGAGTTTGTCTTGTGAAATTTTGATGTAGCCAACGGGATCGTTTTTCTTTTGACCGTCGGTGAGGACGTACTGCAAAAATGCCTTTACAACAGGGTCGGTGGGTACACCTTTGGTAACAAGGTAGAGGTCGCGAGCGGGCGGCGAAGGATATTTGCCCTCGGCAATTGCCTTTGTAACAGACTCTTTCACGTCGTAGAATTTTTCATCGTCGGTAATTGTGCCGTCTTCGTTGGCGTCAACGGGGAAAATCTCCAAACCATCGTTAAGTTTGTGAGTATCATTGTTGTAGGCATATCCAATATTGTTGAAACCAATGCCGTAAATGTCCTTTTGAATGGCTTCGGCAAGTCCCGGGTCGCCAAAAACAGCCGTTCCGGTAAGTTCCTCTTGCTTAGAGTCAAACCATTTAGCAAAAGTTTCGGCGGCACCGCAAGCGTCGCTACGTGTGTAGATGTGGATTGGTGTTGCATCGTCGGTGCCAAGCACTTCGCCCCAAGTTTTTACGCTGCCGTCAACCCAAATTTTCTTGGCAACTTCTTTGGTAAGTCCCTTAGCGAGAATGGCTTGCAAGGCAGGATTTTTAGCGTTGATGGTAGGCACAACGGCATCCTTTGCCGATGGGAAACCCACCGCACCTTTCTCAATTTCGGGAGGATAAACCTCGCGCGAAACCATTCCAAAATCGACCATACCCGCCAAAACGTCGGTCATACCCTTGCCCGCGCCGCCTGCCGAAACATCCACGCGGACATCGGGATTGTTTTTCTGAAATTCGTCGGCCCATTCCACAGCCAACGGATAGAGTGCAAACGCACCTGAAAGCGACAATTCGCCGTGCAGTTTGCCATCGTCGGAAACATAGTTTTTCACCGTTCCACCGCCGCACGCAGTAAAAAACAATGCGGCAATAATTAATGATTTTTTCATCGTTTATATTTTTTAATTATTAATTACGAATTGTGAATTATGAATTGTGAATTATGAATTGTCAACTGTCAATTCCTCTGATGCAATCCGCACTCCCTATGTTCGGGATTTTCCCACCACCAACGGCCGGAGCGGATGTCTTCGCCTTCTTTGACGGCACGGGTGCAGGGCTGACAGCCTATTGAGGGGAAACCTTTGTCGTGGAGGCGGTTGTAGGGAACGTTGTTGGCTTTTACAAAATTCTTAACGTCGTCCTCGCTCCAATTAATCAGGGGGTTGAGTTTGATGATGTCGTCATCTTGGTCGTACTCAACAAGTTGCATATTTTTGCGCGTTACCGACTGACTGCGGCGCAATCCCGTTACCCATACTTTGAGACCTTTCAAAGCACGTTTTAGGGGTTCGATTTTGCGCACATTGCAGCATAGGTGGCGGAGTTGCACAGATTCGTAAAAAAGATTTACGCCGTGTTCGCCCACCATCTTTTCAACGGCATTATTATCAGGAAAATAGACCTGAATTTTGATGCCGTAACGCATATTTGTATTGTCGATGAGCGAATAGGTTTCGGGGAAAAATCTGCCTGTGTCAAGGGTGAAAATCTTGGCGGTTTTGTCGATGGAACAAATGATATGCGTGAGCACTTGGTCTTCGTAACTCAGCGACGACGACAATCCGATTTCACCCTTGTATTCGGCAAGGAAATATTTTAAAACATCCTCGGCACTCTTGTTTGCAAATCTTTTATTCAGATTTTCGATTAAATTTTCCATTGATTAATACGTTTTGTTTTAATGTTGCAAAATTCTAATATTTATCTCAATCAAAGCCCTAAAACGGTGGTGAAATATTACATTAATTAAGTAGTAATTTTACATTTTTAAGATGACATTAGCGTGATTACTTTTGCACATTTTGCTGTAATATTTCGATTTATAACACAAAAAAATCCCGCAAATCATATTGACTTGCGGGATTATGAAGTTTAAAATCTGTTTCTCTACAATTTGAAGAAATTTATCATTTCAATAAGTTGATCGGCTTGATTTGATAGATTTGCACTGTTTGAGGTCATTTCTTGAGCTATCGAAGCAAACTGCTGCGTAGTAGAATTGAATCGTTGTACGGCAGTATTAATTTGCTCGCTACCAGAGGCTTGTTCTCTACACGATGCCGAAATTTCTTTCACAAGGGTTGTTGTTCTTTCGATTTCGGGCAATACGGAGGCAAAAGCCTCTCCCGTTGTTTTGGCAACACTTTGTCCCTCGGTGGAAACCTGATCGATTTCGCGGGCGGCTATTGCACATTTTTCGGCAAGTTTTCTTACCTCTGCTGCCACTACGGCAAATCCTTTGCCGTGTTCGCCCGCTCTTGCAGCCTCCACAGCGGCATTAAGCGCCAAAATATTTGTTTGGAATGCAATATCGTCGATAATCGAAATTTTGGAAGCGATGTCGTTCATTGCTGCCACCGAACTTTTAGCAGCCTCACTGCAATTAACAATAGTAGCAGAGGTTTGAAATGCAATTTTCTCGGTTTCGCCGGCATTTTCGCTGTTTTGCTGAATACCTGCCGCCATTTCTTCTACCGACGATGAAACTTCTTCAGCACTTGCGGCTTGCTCGTTGGCACTTTCGCTCATTCGCGTACTTGCAGAATTTAATTCGGTACTCGATGATGAAATTTCGTCGGCACATGCTCCTATCGAACGGACTATCTGTTGAAGATTTTCCGACATCTTGGCCATCGAATTTTTCAACTTGCCAATTTCGTCTGTTTGGTCGGAATATTCGGCTTTTATGCTCAAATCACCGTCGGCAATACGGCTGCCAGTTTCGATACCCTCCACAAGCGGACGAACTATATGATGATTTGACTTTGTGATAATTACGATAATTAAAAATACACATACCAAAATTCCAATTAAAAGGCAAAATCTTGAATAATTCAAAGAATCGTTGATGGAAAATGCCGACGTGGTAACCATCGTATTAGCAGAATCTTGCAGGTGTTTTGATACTGTTGTAACATCGGTACTTAATTGTATAAGCATATCAATACTACTTTCAGCATTTTGTCGAGCATTGCTATAATCTATCGCATTTGCGAGATATTTTTTGCGGATTTCGATAGCGTTTTTAAACTTTTCTGCGTCGTTACCCGACAAAAGCACTAATATTTCGTTTTGAAGTTTATCGTGACGGGCAAGACTTTTTGTAAGCGTTGCAACAGAATCTTTGTTAATAGTGATATACATATTAAGTTCGAGCCTCTGCAACAAAACTGCTGCCTTAGACGCATTTACGGCTTCTCGTTTTTTGTTGTCGTTGATGGATTTTATGGCAAGTTCCGATTGACTTTGTATCAAATATGTAACGACTTGAGCATATTTGGTGCGCAAATCAGCAAGCGAATTTCCTACTTTGTCCGACAAATTAGAATTGTTGCTCAAAGCCGTTGTTAGTTCGTTTATTTTGTCCATCAAACTTTTCAACTGCATATACACCGGTGCAATTGTATCATAATTCTTATTATTTGTTACGAGTGTTCCTAATTCTTGTAGGTCGGTAAGAGCACGGTTCATATAATTTTTGTGCGCTACGTAATCTGGTGTTACTCCTTCTTTTATAAATTTACTTAGAATATCTATGCCGTAATAAGCGTTTTTATCAACACTTTCGCTCAAATTCAGAATTTTAAGATATTCTTTTGCAAGCAAATCTGTCTGACGGTTGATTCTACCTGTATACAGAAACATTATTACTGCAACGATTGTTAGCGGTAAAGAGGCTGCCGTGAGACTAAATGTGAATTTCTCCTTCAACGGCATATTTTTGAAAAAATTCGTAAAACCCATAGTAAAAATTTTAAAAATCGTATTTTTTTACAACAATAAATGTACCTAAATTTAAAGCTTTTTCTATTGTATACGATAAACACAAAATAAGGTTTCTGCTATTAACAAAAAAAATATCAATGTTTTGTGCAAAGGTAGTGTATTTTTCGTTAACATACAAATTGTTTTCCTCAAAAAATCATTTCAAACAGCCTTGCCACCATTTCTGCTTCGGTAGCGTCTTTTTTCAGACCATACAAACCCAAAACAATGGCATCTAATTCTCTGTGAGCCTCGGCAAGGTCGGTGAACAATAGGTCGAGGTTTTCGCCGTAGAGCGTGGCAAGCGACGCGCCTTGTTTCAAATATTTTTCGCGGGTGTCGAGGATTTTTTGTGCGGCGGTTTGTATTGTAGAGACGCGATTAATCGCGTCTCTACCCTGCGTATCTGGCCACGGAAAATTGTTGTAAACAATGTCCTTGCTGTAACGGTAACGGCTCTCCAACCGCCCCGCCACAACGCGCATCCACGCATTATGGACTATCGAGGTGAGAATGCCAAATTCGTAGAGCGTGGCGTTGGGGATGATGAGATTCGCATTGCTTGAAATAATATCTTTATCCATATATCCAATTGGAATATATTTGCGTTTCTCTGACGAATGGCACGGAACAAGCAAATAGTTAGAATCAGGTTGGCGAATTTCGTCAAATAATGTAGGAGTGTTCGCTTTTTTGTTGGTAGCCGCTTTTTTGCTTTTTAATCGAAATTCACGAACCGCTTTTATGCGTTCCATTACTAACGGCATTTCATTTAGTTCCAACAATTTAGCGTCCTTCAACCAAAGACAATAGCGTTTTTTATTATGTAAAAATTCTTCTGCACCAATGTATGGCTTTATATAAGGCTTTGCCTTAGGTTCAAGCATCAAAAAATCGTAATATTTATCTCCTTCGATAATGAAATTACCATTATCCGTTGGCATATTACCTTTCATCATTTCCGAAACATTGCAAATCGGTTTATTTCGGCTTTCAACAAAAACATTAGGACCGTCGAGGAGATATGCGTTGATATTTTTGGCGGTTTCGATTGTGCCGTCGGGGTTGTAGATGCGTTTTGGGTGCGTTTGTAGAGACGCGATTAATCGCGTCTCTACGGCATTGGCGGCAGAATCATCCGCAATGCCAAATCCCACAATAACACAATGCACGTGTGCCATTCCCACAGAATCGCTTTCCCAACGGAATGTGCGGTAGGCAAAGTCTATCGTCAAACCGTCCTCCATCAATGGTTTCCAAAGGTTTGCCACCTGTTCGCCTTGGCAAATGGAATTGGTGGATACAAAGGCGCAATGAATTTTTGGATTATGCTTTATAAAATCAAAAGCCTTTTTGTACCAACACGTTACATAATCCATTGTGCCTACGTTTTTCCAATCCTTGCCAAAAATACTGATGACATCCTCTTTCTGTTCTTTTGATTGCAGCGAATAGCCCACAAACGGCGGATTACCAACGATATAATCCAATTCCTTAGGCTTGATATAATCTTCCCAATTGATTTGTAAAGCGTTGAGACAGTGGATAGTATCGATATTGCATAGTGGCAATTCTGCAAAATTTTCGCCGAGGATTTGCTGCGTTTCATGGAGCAATTGGTTTTGAGCAATCCACAGGGCGGTTTTGGCGGTATCAACGGCAAATTCGTTGATTTCAAATCCGTGAAATTGCGACAGGGAAACCCGGATTTGTAGAGACGCGATTAATCGCGTCTCTACGCCGGCGGAATGCAATTCGTATAGAATTTTATTTTCCATTCGGCGGAGTTCCATATAACAGTATGTCAAGAAATTACCCGAACCGCACGCAGGGTCGAGTATGCGGATTGAAGACAATTCGTTTTGAAGGTTTAACAGTGTATCGCACTTAGTTCTTAGGTCTGGAATTTTGATGGCATTGCTAAGCCGCGAACGCAATTCGTCAAGAAACAACGGTGCAAGAGCCTTGTCGATATTTTCAGTGGTGGTGTAGTGCATACCGCCTTCACGACGGTCTTTTGACGAGAGCGTACTCTCAAACATCGCTCCGAAAATTGCAGGGTTTATCGGGCTCCAATCAAATCCGAGCGAAAAATTTTGTGTAATGTTAAAAGCAATATTTTCGGTTAGTTTGGGCAGTTTGACGTTGTTGGCAAAAAGTCCGCCGTTGGTATAAGGAAATTCGTTGAGCCTTAAATCCTCACTGTCGCGCTCCGATGGCGGCGTGTTGAGGGTTTGAAACAACAATTTCAAATGCAAGCGAAACTCATCGCGATTTTTATTAAAGTTTTTAAGGTAAAGCCCAAACATATCTTTGCGGCTAAACACCAATGCGTCCTCAGCGTAAAGACAAAACACGAGCCTAACACAGAATACGTTGATATTATGAAACAATTCGGGCGTAATTTCTTCTTTGGAATATAGGCGCAGAATATCATTGTAGAGCGAACCTATTTGTATGGCGGCGGCTTTTGATACAGCGGTTTCGAGTGCCGAAACTGTTGAGCCTTGGTCTAAAAGAAATTTTAGGCGATAATAATTTTTCGACACGCCGTCCTCGGTAAATGGAATGATAAAAGGTGGTTCAAGCGGTTTGTTGCGGTCGTGGATTTCGATAAAGCGAAAATTGGAGCAAACGATATAACGCGCTTTCTCGTCCAATGGTAGCCAATTGTCGTAACGCTCTGCCTGTTGGAATGGCGTGAGCATCGCACCGCCCGACTGAGGTTCGGGTTTATCGAGAGCGATATTGCTGCTTTTTTGCTCAATAATAATGCGGGTGTGAGGGATATACGCGTCGATAAACTTGGTGCTGCCCGTGGCGGGGTCTTTTACTTGTTTTTCGTAAACAATAGTGTTCGGCAGGTCAATCTGTGGGTCGAAACAGCGCAAAATCGAGTTCCAAAACTGTTGACACTGTCCCTTTTCGTATCCTTCTTTGTTGTTCCAAAATTTGGTTTGAACAATTAGTTTCTGCCGTATATCCTTATCTTCCATTTTCGTTTAAAATTAACACAGCAAAAATAGTTTTTTTACTCGAAATGGCAAGAAAAAGTTTACAATATCAAAAAAAAAACACAATTCACAACCGCTATCTTAGCGATTATGAATTGTGCATTATGTTAAAAATGGATTTTAATTTTATTCAAACTTGATTGTAGTTCCGATATTTACGTAGTTATCAGAACCAAACGAAACGTTGAATACATCGCCAGAGGTGGTTGTGCCTTTCAACGTGAGTTTACCATTAGAATACGAATATTCGTCGGCAGTAAGCAGTTGTGCTTGTTTTCCAGAGCCTTTCTTTACTGTTAATAATGCAAAGTTAGCATCTTCAGGTGCGTTGTTGATGGTCAATGTTATTTTAACATCATCACCAGCGGTAGCCTCTGATGCGGAAACAGTGGCAGTGGTCTGCTTCTTGACATAAACATTTAAGTCTACCGAAATATCATCAGCATCTTTGATAATGTAGGTGATGTTGGAGATTGTCTTGCCTTCCAAGTCGGCGGTGTGTTTGTAGGCACGTTTGCAACCATGCGGCTCGGTAAAGTCTGCAATACAGAATGTAAATTCGGCAGGTTTCAACCACAGGTTGTTGAGAAATTGCAAACCGTATTTAGCACCGTCGGTAGTGGTGAGAATAGCACCTTGCAAATTGTCTGTCCTAACGTCTTTGAGTCCGTCGAGCGAAATCACATAGTTGCCCCACTTGGCATCAAAACCAGATGTCAAAGTAGCTGTGGCTGTTTGTGTTGCAATGGTGGAGTTCCACTTGCCAAAACTTCCGTCAGCATTGTACTCTTTGTAATCTGCCGGAGCATTTTCCAAAACGGTAAAGCGGGATTTGTCGGAAAGCGAATTGTAGAGATTTTCTTCGATAGCGACATTAACACCTTTTACACCGAGAATTTTTGACGCACTTTCGCCGTCAGCCTCCACGATTGCATTTGCGAATTTTTCACCTTTGGTGTTGGTGGCAGAACTTACAGCATCGATGCCAAGTTCTTCGAGTGATTTTGCAGATTTGCCAAGTTCTCCGGCGTAAAATTCAGCCCATGTCATATCTGTGGTGGCATAGACGTATTTCTTTTCGGCGGGCTTGTAGTCTGCAAGATTCTCGTCGCAGAAAAGTTTTATACAAGCTTTTCTGTTGGCTTCGGTCTCGTTTTCGAGCATTGCAGCTGCGAGCCAATACGCATACGGACCTTTGAAAAAGTCGGGCAAAGATGCCGAGTCGTTGCCATAGCGAAATTCAAGATGGTAGGTTTCTTTGGGGGTATCGCCCATGAAGAAGAAATACTTGAATTGGTCGTCGTTGCCATCGTCAGACTTGAGATAGTAGCAACCATCTTTTTCGCCAGTCTGTGTGTACTCGTGGCTGAAAACGGTCTTGGAATCAGCGTCAAGACCAGTGATTTTCTTGCCGTCGATTACCAACTTGGACACGCCACCGATGAAGCCACAATTGAATTGGTAGCCGTTGGGAAATCCGTTGGTACCGTCGCCATATTTTGCCTGAGCTTCAGAACCATAGATAGTGCCTGTCATTGAAGTTTTAAGCATTTGATATGTTGCTTCGGCTGCATCTTCACCAACGTATTTGGCACAACATTCTTTCCAATAATCTTCGTATTTTGTGGCGCAGAATCCTTTTTCTGTAAACAATTCTACAAATGTTCCGCTAATACTCTTTTGAAAATCTGAAGCTTCAGAAGTGGTAGTTGTTTTTTCTTCGGTTTTCTTGTTGTCGTCATCGTCGTCGCACGATACGTAACCGAAAGTTGCTGTTGCTGCAAACATCAGAATTGCAGCAATTCTTGTGTGTTTAATCATTTTTTTTATTATG
>Ga0310695_10009507_pt1 | contig 14573 bp, 14 predicted proteins | sample RumenRJG_04DNA_FD_203882 | JGI IMG/M metagenome (GOLD analysis project Ga0310695, IMG submission 203882) | Bovine rumen microbial communities from Lethbridge, Alberta, Canada - RJG_04 (v2) (version 2) | ecosystem: Host-associated > Mammals > Digestive system > Stomach > Rumen | place: Canada... | reverse complement strand
ATCACCTGAGGTTATAAGAGCTTTTGCTATCCTGAAAAAGGCAGCTGCCCTGGCTAACTTTGATGCGGGGAAGCTGGCGGCCGATAAGAAGAACGCTGTTGTCCAAGCCTGCGACGAGATCCTGGCCGGGAAGCTGGCTGACCAGTTCCCTCTGGCTGTATGGCAGACAGGAAGCGGCACCCAGACCAATATGAACGTGAATGAGGTGATCTCAAACCGTGCCATAGAGATTATGGGGGGAGAGAGAGGAAGCAAAAAGCCTGTACACCCCAATGATGATGTCAACATGGGCCAGTCCTCCAACGACACATTCCCTACTGCCATGCATATTGCCGCCGCAGATATCACAATGCGCAAGCTGCTTCCAGCCCTGGAGGCCCTCATCGAAGCTGCACAGAAGAAGGAAAAAGAGTTCAAAGATATCATAAAATGCGGGCGCACCCATCTGCAGGATGCAGTTCCACTGACACTGGGACAGGAGTTCTCGGGCTACAGATACCAGCTGGAAAGCGCCAGAGACCGGATTCTTAAGGCTTTGGAAGAAGTTTATGAACTGGCCCTGGGCGGTACTGCTGTGGGAACCGGCCTTAACACCTACGAAGGCTTTGCATCCCAGGCTATTGACTACATTGCCCAGATGACAGCTCTGCCATTCAGGGAAAGTCCTAACAAGTTTGCCTCCCTGGCAAGCCACGACAGTCTGGTGGCCCTTTCAGGCGCATATACATCACTGGCCACTGCCCTTATGAAGATTGCCAACGATGTGCGATGGCTTGCCTCTGGTCCAAGGTGCGGCATAGGAGAGCTCCTGATACCGGAGAACGAGCCGGGAAGCTCCATAATGCCTGGCAAAGTGAACCCCACCCAGTGCGAGGCCATGACCATGGTATGTGTCCAGGTCCTGGGAAACAACACAGCTATAGCCACCGCAGGGGCCTCCGGCAACTTCGAGCTGAACGTGTTCAAGCCTGTTATCATCCATAATCTGCTCCAGAGTGCCACATTGCTGGCCGATGCCATGGAGAGCTTCAGGACCAACTGTTTCCAGGGAATCAAGGCAAACAAAGAGAAGATTCAGGAATACATGGAGAACTCCCTGATGCTGGTTACTGCCCTGAACCGCCGCATTGGCTACGAGAACGCCGCAAAGATTGCAAAGAGTGCATACAAGAGCGGAAAGACTTTGTGCCAGACTGCTGTGGAGCTGGGCCTGCTCACCGAGGCAGAGTTCAAGGAGATTGTGGATCCGGCCAAGATGCTGAGCCCCTCAAAACCTGAGAAGAAATGAATATAATACTGTTTTCTCCGGAAGAAGATATCACCACCCTGAAAGCTGAAGATATACGCTATCAGCACATAAAAAATATACTCAAGCTTAAGAAAGGTGATACTTTTGAAGGGGGAATAATCAACCGGTCCTACGGAAAATTCACCATCAAAGCTATGGATGACCAGTCAATGCAGCTGGAGCACAAGACCTTGGATAAGAAGGTGGAGAGCGAGTATCCCATATCAGTTTTCTGCTCAATAATCCGCCCTATCGATGCCAAGAAGGTGTTCAAGAACCTCTGCACCATAGGAGCTGAGCACATATATCTGGGAAAGACTGACAAGACAGAAAAATCCTACTCCAACGGCGCCCTGTGGTCAAAGGAGAAGTATTATCCGCTGCTGGTGGAAGGAGCTCAGCAGGGTGCCACCCCATATATTCCTGAGGTTACAGTACACTACTCCCTGGATACATTCCTAGAGAAGAATTCAGATAAATTCCAGAACAGGATTGCCCTGGACAACTACCAATACACAATCCCGCTGCAAAAGGCCCAGCTGGCGGCCGGTAAAACCATAATGGCAGTGGGAGGCGAACGGGGCTGGAGCGACAGGGAGCGGAAGATGCTCCTGGATTATGGTTTTACCCTCTGCTCCATGGGGAGCAGGGTGCTGCGCACCGAGGCCGCCTGCCTGGTGGGCTTTGCCGTGCTGGCAAGCCGCTGGTGGTGATCACTTCCGGGCGTCAACGATACCGTCGATAAAATTCTTGTAAGCATCAAAGACAGCGTGGTCTGCCTCGTTCTCCAGAATAGCCACAGAGGCATTGGCCTTGTTGGCGTTGCCATCCCTCTTAAGGTTGGTGGAACCGGAGATCACCACATATTTCCTTGCCCCATCCTTCATATAAGAAAAGAGAACATCCTTGCAATGGGTCAAATATTTGTGGTCTGCCTTGTAGTAGAGTGCCTTGTTTCCAGAAATAAGAGCCATTCCCTTCCTGAATCCGGTGTCATTGGAGAACCGGTGAGGACTGGTGGAAGTCTCGATAATCCACTTAGTGACAAGAGGGCTCTTCTTGTCAGGCTTGAGTTTCTTTGACTTAAGAGCATCAGCATCCTTGGTCTGCATATCAGAGGTGTAGCAGTCAGCGCTGTTGTCATACTTCTTGCCGAAGTAGAGCCCACGGAGAGCCTTGAACAGCTTCCAGCCGAAAAGATCGCTCCAGGCTGTCTTGTAGTGGTATACGTTGGCATAGAAAAGCCTTTCTCCAGGCTCTGAATGCACCATCTCCTCCATATACTTGGCAAACATGTTGTTCTCGGTATCCCAGGCACTTTCCTTAGGCCCTGCCGGGCTGTAGGAATCGGGAGAGAAGGGATCATCCTCTATTACAGAGAGGACCGGAGTGAAGTGGGTATGGAAGTACTTATCAACATAGTTCAGAGTCTTGGCCTTATGGGCAGCCCTTACCTCCTCCTGGAAGTTCTTCTGGTCTTTCACGTTCTGTGCCAGCAGCTGATGATACTTGTTGAACGCATCAAATATTCCCTGGTTTCCAAGAATAAGGATACCAGTCTGAGCCCGTTCCTGGGTTGATTTATAGAAGTTGTCATAGAGGGCATCTATGTTATGGGATGCCAGATATACCACATTGGAATGCCCGGTGCCGCTGTCATCCAGAATCCTGTTTGCAGTTATGAACTTGGCATGCATCTGCTGCTCTGATTCGCCACCCCACATGACACGGTTGAAAGTGAGGAGGTCTGAAACCTTTTTGGATGGGTCTGCAATGCATCTTTCACCCAAATAAGGTTCCATCTTGGCTGTCACATTGGACTGGACAACAAAGTCCACCTTGACACCATTCTTGGCAAGGCGTACCAACGATTCCAGGATATTCTCAGTCTTGCCCGGTATAGCTTCCGAAGTTATCTCGCCATATTTGGGATCCGCCTCATCAAAATAGAAACAGATATCAGACGAGAGGCTGTACATGGCAAACCGCACGACAACTTCCTCGTTCTGATGGGCTTTCTTATACCTGAGGGCCTGGTTCATCACATCCACATATTTAAATACAACGTAATCGGGATACTGATCCATCTGCCTCTGATAAATCTTTACAACAGTGCTGGAACCATCTTCATAGTCAAAGCTTTTAGCCACCGCAGACCTGATTCTATCTTTATCATCGATGACCCCAGCTGACAGGATTGCTGCAATAAAAAGTAAAAAAACAACTGATAATACGATTTTTTTCATAAGTCCTCCACTGTTTTTATCATGACAATGCCATCGGCACCGCCTGGAATTATATCAGACGGGAAAAATCCCGGTATCTGCCGTATAGTTTTAAAGCCCAGGTCTTCATAAATATGATGGGCGGCTCCCCACTCCTGGCTTACAATCAGCACAATTTCGGCTATCTGAGGTGCTGCTTTCCGAACCTGCCTAAGACATTCCCTGAAAAACAAGCGTCCAAGCCCCTTGCCACGGAGGCCGCTCATAAGGGCATAAGAGCTGATATAGAGCACTTTACCCCCTGTTTTATGCACCTTTGCTATTTCGTGATCCAGTATGAACACCTTGTTGTTATTTGGAAGCTCATCCCACAGCTCACTGGAGAAATAGCCCTGGACTGCCCCTTTGTCATCCTCCAGGACCAGAAAACCCTCCGGAAAAGTCTTCATACGGCTGTCAAAGGTCTGATAAGTCTCTCTGATATAAGGAATAAAGGCATTCTCCTCTATCTCCATTATCCTTTCCATGTCTGAACCGGTTGCCTGACGAACTCTCATATTTCTGAATTATATCACAAAAAGTTTGTAAAGTCATTTGAACTTTTCTGTTTTATTTGTATCATGATGTATATGAGAAGATTTCTGGTCCTGATGCTTCTGGTCTCCCTGGCTGTCTCAGCCTATGCAGGAGAGAAGACCACCAGGATCCTTGATAAAGATGACGAACTGACCCTGTACCCCATGAACCATACCGGCAAGTATGCGGCATCAATAGCCCCTGCTTATCCGGTGCGGGTGGAATGCAAGGCCACATATCAGAGGAACGGCAAAAGCACCGCTGATATAGCAGAGATTCTTACAGGGATCTCCACTATAAAGGGAACCCAATACTATTCCCAGAGCAAAAAAGAGGTTACCACACTATTCACCGATGCCTATACTGTGGATCATCCAAGACATGCCAACCGGATTGAGGATCACAAGCTGGGAAATCAGCTGCCCATGGGAATCGATATCTACGGAATGCTGGAGGACTCCAGGTTCAAGGACAATGTGTATCAGTTCTCCTACCTTTTTGATGAGAACCACATAACCCTTAAGATAACCAATATGGATACCCTGAAATATGGCTTTATAAAGGCGATAGAGACCCATTGCTTCCTCTTTATCCTGGACATAGTGCTGACCGAGGATGAGATTCAGGTCTACAACGCCGGCTTCTGCAAGCCTGCGGTGCTTCCTTCCTTCATGGAGAAAAGGGTGAACAACGCAATAACCAACCGGATGGATGCCCTGTTCGGCTGGTTTGAGAAAGGAATTACCGAAAAATGAGCGATAAGAAAGAGAAGTTTGACATTTTCTCAGTATCCCTCATGGGACTATCCCACTTCTCCCACGATATATTCAGCCACTTTGTGTCGCCGCTTCTCCCTATTCTGATCCAGAACCTGGGGATGAACTACACCATGGGAGGAATGATCTCCCTGTTCCACCGGCTCCCGGCACTGCTCAACCCTGCCATCGGAAAGGTGGTGGAAAAAAGCGACAACCGGCTTATCATATGCCTTACCCTGCTGGTGACATCAGCCTCTATCTGCTGCATAACCCTGGCACCATCCTACTGGGTGCTGTGCCTTCTTATACTGATAATGGGAATAAGCGCCTGCTTCTACCATATCCCGGCCATGGTTATGACCAGGGAGCATGCCGGATCCTATTCCGGTGCCGGCATGAGCTTCTTCATGACCGGCGGCGAGCTGGCAAGGGGCTTCGGCCCTATCATAGTGCTGGCCGCAGTGGCAGCCTGGGGCGAGAGGCGTATCATTTTCCTGTTCCCTATTGCGCTGATCACAGCTATCATCATCTTCTTCAAGTTCAGGAAGAAGGGGGATGGTGCCGGACAGATCAAGAAGGCAAAGAAGGCCGAAGCCCCTTTCGGGCAGATCATGATGAGGTACAAGTGGTTCTTGCTATGCTGCTTCCTGTTATCACTCTCCCGGGCCTTTGTGGCATCGGTCCTCAACTCCTTCCTCCCAACCTACCTTACAGAGAGGGGCTATTCCCTGTGGTTTGCCGGAGTCTCACTGTCAGCCCTCCAGTTTGCGGCTGTGGCAGGCACTTTCCTGTCAGGTATTATCGCCGACAGGCTTGGAAAGCTTAATACTCTTATTTTCATCAAGATGATCACACCTGTACTGATGTTTGCCTTTGTGGCATTCAGCCTTATGCCGGGTCAGACAGTGCTGATGGAGGTATTCATAGTCCTTACAGGCTTCTTCTCCTTCTCCAGTGCACCGGTGATCATGGCCCTGATGCAGGACCAGAGTTCCGAGAACCCTACCACCACAAGCAGCATCTACAGCATGTTCGACTTTATAACTATTGCAATATCACTGACACTGACAGGCTGGCTCAGCGACATTTTCTCCATGGCAAGCGCCTTCAAGCTGTGCGCCGCCTTCTCCTGCATGGCTGTGCCTCTGGCTATAGGGATGAAACTTTACTACTCAAGCTCCGAGAGAGCGTCCAAAAGAAACTGATTCAAAAGAAGAAGCCCCTGCTTTGTGAGGGCCACCTCATTCTCTCTCTCCGATACCAGGCCTCTCTCTTTCCAATTTGACAAGGTCTCGGGAATGATATCTGCAATCTCCCGGCCGAAGGTGGTGCGGAAATCTGCCTTAGATATGCCGGCTGTCATACGCAATCCCATCATAAGGTACTCAAAGATATAGCTTTTACCTGTCACTTCCTCGGTCTCGGCCCCGCACAGGAGTCCGGAGCCGGCAAGATAGCGTTCCAGGTCCGGCACATTGGCTATGCGGAAAAGTCCCTCTCCGTCATGGAGGGTGGAGACTCCCCCGGCTCCTGCGCCTATATAGGGCTGCAGCTTCCAGTACCGGGTGTTATGCTTTGACTGGTGGCCAGGGAGCGCAAAGTTAGAGACCTCGTACCTATGATAGCCTGAGACCTCAAGATGGTCTGCGGCAATAATCCATACATTGTCGTCTATGGCATCAGGATTGTCGGAAAAGAGCCGGGCCAGGGGTGTCCCTTCCTCAAGGGTGAGGGCGTATAAAGAGATATGATCCGGCTTGAAAGAGACAGCTGTGTCGATGTCTTCGACAGAGTCAGAGACACTCTGGCCAGGTATGGAGGAGATGAGATCCAGGCTCAGCTGCCCCTGCCACTTGGCCTTTATTAACTCTAATTTTAAAAAGTTTGTTTTAAAATCACAATGTCTACCTAATGTTTTTAAAGTGTGATTTGAAAAAGATTGAATTCCCAAGCTCAATCTGTTGATGCAGGAGCCGGAAAGCAGGGAAAGAAGGTCAGAGGTGACAGTCTCTGGATTTGCCTCTATGGTGCACTCGGCATCCCCTTCAAGGGGAAGTTTTCCAACAAAAGTGAGCAGCTTCTCAAGAAGGGTCAGGGGAAGAGAGGTAGGTGTTCCTCCCCCGATATAGACAGTGGGAATGCTCTTTATCCCGAAATATTCGATGTACCCGGCAATCTGTTCCATGGTTTTATCCAGAACCTGGGACATAAGGGAGTGGTCTGTGACAGAGAAGAAGTCGCAGTAACTGCACTTTGAGTTGCAGAACGGGATGTGGATATAGAGAGAGGCCTCTGAGTTATTTTTTAAAGCCTTTAAGGCAGTATATGACTTTGGCATGAATACTTTTCTTCTCCACTGTCCCCATAGTCCGGGAATCGGAAAGGAAGTTCCTGTTGTCGCCCAAAATGTAGTAACACCCTTCCCCCACTTTTACCGGCGGGACATTCTTAAGCATCTCCACCTCTGCAGGTGCAATCTCTCCTGCCAATCCTAAATCTGACTCCGGAAGGAAGAAATTGGTTCCCTTTATCTGAATGTAGGCCCTGCTGTCCATTATCTTGACTGTATCTCCGGGAAGCCCTACAATACGCTTTACGGTATAACCTGTGTCATAGCCGAAGAATTCAGCCAGGCTCACAGTACGGAAGGTGCAGACCTGGACTGCCGAATCTATAGTCCTGAGCCATAAAGGAGCTGTGCGATAGAAGGATGGGGTCGACAGCACCACATCACCTCTTTCCAGATGAGTGTACCAGCTCCGGATTCCGATCAGAGTATCCCGGGAGCTGCACCAGGGGCTCATGGAGTCGCTGCCGCAGCGGTAAGTGCCTATAAAGAACCAGCTGCAAAGAAGATAGAACACTACAGCAAGGAGCAGAAGCTGGAGAATGTGCTTAGGTTTTAAAGGCTTGCGGACCTTGTTGCGGTTATAGTACCTGCGGGGGAACTTATAGTATTTTCCCATTATCTGACAATCCCGGCTCTTCCAAATGGCCAGTAGATGATGAATGCCTGTCCCAGCACCTTGCTCTTCTGCACAGGGCCGAAGTACCTGCCGTCCCTGGAGTTGTCACGGTTATCCCCCAGCGGGAAGATATAGCCTTCCGGTATGTACCAGCCCTCGGAGCTCTTTCTCCAGGCAACACGGCTTCCCACATCAGAAGGGTCAATGACGTGATTCATCCGGGACCTGTACTCGGCAAAAGCCAGGTTGTCAACATAGGCAGAGTCCAGCTTTTTGATCACAGCCCTGTCGGCGGCAGAGATATTCTGACCATGATCATAGAGGGCGCCAGCCTCCCCTGCCTGCTTTATAAGGGGATAATCGGAATCGGACACCAGACGCCGTACTGCAGCAGGAACACATCCCTGCTGGCGGAAATCAGCCTCTTTAATCCAGTCAGTGGCACCGGACGGACGGATTTCCATATTGCCATTCCGGAACCTGATCCTGTCACCCCCTGCACCCACTGCCCGCTTTATAAGAAAATGAGCCTTGGGCTCACCATAGGAATCCTTGTCTATATCGACCATGGAGAGGGTCAGCATATAGAGGATGCGCTGGGTTATGTCGAAGAGAGGTCCCTTGGAAAGATATGTAGGGCTCTCGAAAATGACGATTTCTCCCCTCCGGGGACTCTTGAGGCCGGGCAGCTTGCCCATGCCGGGGATAAGCTCCGGACCGTAGATAAGCTTGTTCACGAAGAGACGGTCTTTTATCAGAAGAGTGTTCATCATGGAGCCTGATGGAATCATATAAGCCTGGAAAAGGTACTGGTTTATGAGCAGCACCACCATGGCAGCCCAGAGGAAGGATTTGATCCAGTCGATGATCTGGTTGGTATTCTTCTGTTTCTCTATACGCTCAGCCTTCTTTTTCTTACGGTATGTGAGATATTTTTCGGTATAGTGCTGAAGCGCGTCGTAGAGCCTTTCCATACGCTTTAAATGTATCATATTCATATTCCGTTGACAAGGGATAAAGCAATTTCATATAATTGATGTATGGATGTGAAATTGAAGAGTTTTCTGGGGATGAAGCCTGGAAAATACCTGTTTATACTCTACTCTGTCCTCCTTCTTGCAATCCTGTTTTTCCTCCTGGTCTACCCCGGTCTGAAGAACAGCGGTTCTGTTGTCATCTTCAGTTCAGATCCTGCAGAGACATCGGTGTGGAATGGCACCACCTATGTGGGAGCCACCCCCTGCAGGGCTTTCTTTCCAAAGGGAAATTACACTATCACTTTCAGGAAGGTCGGCTTTGAGGAGAAATCTGTATCCATAGAAGTCAAGGGAAGAGTATTCTGCTCCAAGTTCATTCCGAAGAAGCTGAAGGTGAGCACACAGCTGGCACTGGCACAGCCCGATGCAATCATGCAGAGCGCTTTCACCGAATATGCCACCTATGGACTCATCAATTCATTCTCGGAGAGGTACCAGCCACAGCCTGTGCTGACCGAAGCAGTCAAGGCCCTTGCCAGCTATCAGGACAAAGCCAAGGTGGAGACCTTCCTGCTTGAGGCTCTGAAGCATGCTTATAACGATTATCTTATAAAGGATTTCATAAATGCCTATTCCCTGCTTAAAGAGGGAAAGTTGCCAAACCAGAGCGACAACGCACTGGCTGCAGCAGCTGTCAAGCTGCTGGGCGGCAATGGCGAGGCCATCTGCCACCTGCGGGCCTGCCCCGGCAAGCTGGGCGAAGCGGCGACAGCACAGGCAGGCTCGCCGCAGCCAGCCCTGGTGGCCAGCATCTCCCCGAAGGCCGGCAATCTTACCCTGCTGGGCATGCACCTTACAGAAGTGCCGGCCGGAACCTACATCCTTGGCCACCAGGGGCAGACAGGGTCTTTCAACGAAGCAGACCCCGCACCCTATGCAAAGCAGATAACCAAGGTCTATATCTCAGAGCAGATAACAAAAGATGCCTTCAGCAAGTTCGTCAAGGTGTACCCGAAGTGGGCCGAGAAGATCGAGTACAGCCTGGAGAGCACCGACAAAGAGCATGTGTCCAATGTATCCTGGTACGGAGCCCAGGCCTACTGCCAGTACCTTACAGACCAGCTCCCGGCCGACCTTAAAGACAAGTACATATTCCGGCTCCCTACTGAATATGAGTGGGAAGCCTATGCTAAAGACGGCAAGGACAGACCACAGAGCCTCTGGGACTGGTGCCAGAACTGGTATACCCCGGCCGAGGTTTTCTATAGCAACAATGTGCCGGACACCTTCCCGGGTGCTGAGAAGGCAGTCCGTGGCGGCGGCAGGCAGGCCTGGGTGCGGGGCTGCCAGAGCCCTGATTGGGTCACCCCTTACATAGGATTCAGAGTAGTGCTGGTGGAGAAGTGATATGGCAGATGAACATGTAAAACTGCTTCTCCTTAACAAGAAGGCACGGTTCAACTATTTTATAGATGAGACACTGGAATGCGGTATCGAGCTCCAGGGCACCGAGGTCAAATCCTTAAGGGAGAACCGGTTCTCCTTCGGAGACTCCTATGCCCGGATCAAGGAAGGACAGCTCTACCTCATCGGCTTCCACATCTCTCCCTACCCCTTCGGAAACCTGCATAACCACGAGCCGGAGCGGGAGCGTAAGCTCCTGGTCCACAAGGAAGAGATCAGAAAACTCCGAAAGAAGGTGGAGGAGAAAGGCTTTACTTTAGTTCCTATCAAGGTTTACCTGAAGAACGGTCTCATCAAGGTGGAGCTGGGCATCTGCCGCGGTAAGAAGCTCTACGACAAGCGTGAAACCATAAAGCAGCGCGACCTGGAACGCGAAGCCTAAGCCCCTCCCTCAAAAAAATTTAAAATTTTTTCTCAAAAATTGAAGCAAAATGCGATTTTTTGCGTTTATACAGGTAAACGGTTATGGGAGGAAAACCATGTTTGAGAAAAAGCTTGACGTTACTATTGTACCATTGTACAATAAAGATATGGATATTATTATAGATTCTTCGTGCATAATTGCAGTTCTGCTTGGAGAAGAAGAAAGTTCTAAAGTCAGAGAAATAACAAAGGGGACAAGATTGAATTCTGCAGCCTGTCTGCCGTATGAAATCGGGAACTCCCTTTCCGCTGCAGTAAAACGGCACAGAATAAGCTCTGATGATGCTGTCCTGGCCTATAAGGAGTTTCTGCGGATTCCAGTAAGACTGATTGAGCCCGACATCTCAAAAGCTGTAAAGATTGCAGCTCAGGAAAGCCAGTATGCTTATGACGCATATTATATTGCGTGTGCAATTGACATGGGCATTCCCTTATATACTTTGGATAATGGAATGATTGATATAGCTGAAAAGCGAGGTGTAAAATGCTTGTGATGACATACTCAGATGCAAGAGCAAATTTATCGGCCCTTCTCAATCAGGTTAAAAAAGATGGTGCTGCAATCATAAAACGTGCAGATGGAAGCACTTTCAGAATAACTGTTGAAGAACCGGCTGACAAATCCCCTTTTGAAGGCATAAACAGTTTAGCAAATCTATCCCAGAAGGAAATTTTGGATATTGTACATGAATCCAGAGAAAGAAGAAAATAAAACCGGCTGCCAAAACAGCAGCCCGAAGTGCGCATATTACGGCAGAGGTACTTTAGTCCAGCCAGATGGCTTTTTATCATTTGCGCTGACCTCATCAGGGAGAGTTCCAGGGCAGTGGAATTCCCCGATGGCAGCCACACCATTAACCCAATCCATTGTACATATTTCATCCCAAGTGGTGAAATAAACAGTAATGCTGCTTAAATTAGGACATTCGTCGAACATATGAACATAACAACGATCTGCCAAACTGACCGCAGGTAATTTGGGGGCTGTTGTGAGGCTGGAACATTCAGAAAACATAGATTTATAACAATCATTTGCTAAAGTGGTGGCTGGCAAGTCTGGGACGACAACCAGATTGGTACAACCTGCAAACATTGCAAAATAACAATAAGGGGTTAAAGTAGTAGCCGGAATAATAGGGGCAGAGGAAAGTGCGATACATTCTCTAAATAAAAATGCAAAACAATAAGTATTTGGAATTTCTACAGAGGTACTTTCCTTGTCCAGCAGGCTCATAATATTTCCACTGGCAGCGATAGAGCCAGCCATGACAAATTTTGCATAATTAAAGGAATCTTTTGAAAAAGAATTATTTATATTTTTCGCCCGCAGATAAACTTTTTCTCCATCTGCCAGTTTGACTGTTGTGGTGCCGATGACAAAATCTTCCCAGTCAGAACCGTCCTTAGAGAATTCCAATGTCGGTATTGTATCCAAAGTCCCAACTTTGGCCATTGAAACAGTAGATAATCCTGTTGCAGTAAAGCAGAGCCATGGACCGGCTGGAGCAGAGTTGCCTCCTCCATTTCCACCACCGCCGGCTGGGTCATCGCCATTGCCGCCATTATCTGCACTGGTATCAGAACCCCCGCCACCACCGCAGGCAGTGAGTGTGAACACGAGACAAATCGCTAAGAGCAGGCAAAGCCATCTGTTTGCTTTCATATTGAAATTTTACCCCTCCCCTTTCAAAGTTGTCAAGCGCAGGGTTCCCTGGCGTGTGCGGCAACAAGCAGGCTGGTTACAGAAAAAAAAATAAGGCACAGAAAGGGTGCTGCGAGGCATTGCGGCCCGAAAGGAGCGCACTCTGCCGAGGCAGTACTCTTATCTGTGCCTTGGTTTATTGCAGTTTGCCTGCTTATTTCTGGATATACTCCAGGGCAATCTTGAGCATTCTCCGTATTGGCTCAGCAGCACCCCACAGGAGCTGGTCGCCCACGGTGAACAGGGTCAGGTACTCTGGTCCCAGGTTCATCTTGCGGATTCTTCCAACAGGTACAGTCAGTGTGCCGGAGACAGCAGCCGGTGACAGGTACTTGATGGTGTCCTCGATCTCGTTAGGAACAACCTTTACCCACTGGTTTGCAGAACCGATGATATCATAGATCTCATCCAGCGGAACATCCTTGGTCAGCTTCACTGTGATACCCTGGCTGTGGCACCGCATTGCCCCGATTCTTACGCAGATACCGTCGATAGGAATCATCTTCTTGGTCTGGAGAATCTTGTTGGTCTCGGAAACTCCCTTCCACTCCTCCCTGGACTGGCCGTTCTCAAGCTTCTTGTCGATCCATGGGATTACGCTTCCTGCCAGAGGAACCTTGAAGTTTGCAACAGGCATCTCAGGAGACCGCATTGCAGCTGTCACTGTCCGGTCCACCTCAAGAATCTGGGATGCAGGATCATAGATCTTGTCCCCTGCAGCGCTTCCAAGGAACTTCATCTGAGCCAGAAGCTCCTTCATATTCTTTGCTCCGGCACCGCTGGATGCCTGATATGTCATAGTTGTGAGCCATTCCACCAGATTGTTCTGGAAAAGTCCGCCGATTCCCATGAGCATAAGGCTTACAGTGCAGTTTCCACCTACGAAAGTCTTGATTCCATCCTTAAGAGCCTTGTCAATGACCGGTCTGTTCACCGGGTCCAGGATGATGATGCTGTCGTCTGCCATGCGCAGTGTGGATGCAGCGTCGATCCAGTAGCCCTTCCAGCCTGTGGCCATGAGCTCAGGATAAACCTTCTCCGTATAGCTGCCCCCCTGGCATGTGACAACAATATCCATCTGTTTGAGTTTGTCGATATTGTAAGCATCCTCGAGAATTCCAGTATCTCCGCCAGCATATTTATCACACTTTCCAGCCTGGGAAGATGAGAAGAACACCTTCTCGAACCCGCCGAAATCATTTTCTTCCACCATTCTCTGCATGAGAACGGAGCCGACCATGCCGCGATAACCGACAAAACCTACTTTGATCATTTTAAACTCCTCAAACAAATGAATTTGTAAAGAATGTTATACTATAATGAGGAAAAAAATAAAAGCCGTTTTTCACATTATTTTCAGAACTTCTGAAGAATAATCTTTGTGATCTCGAAATAGATGGAGAGGCCGCACACGTCAATGAAGGTGGAGAGGAGCGGTCCTGACATGACAGTGGGGTCAAAGCCCATCTTGTGGATTAAAAGCGGCGCAAAGGCTCCCAGCACAGTGGAGAACACAACTACGAAGCACAGGGATATAGCTATGGCAATACCCTGGAATATGGTGATCTCCGGCGGGAACAGGACACCGCGGAAGAAGATGGCGGCACCGGTTATAAGGCCCATGAGAAGACCAATGACCATCTCCTTGAGAAGGATGCGCCACATATCCTCGCTCTCGATCTCTCCGGTGGCAAGACCACGGATCATAAGGGCTGAGGACTGGTTGGAGACGTTTCCTCCGGTCTGGGTTATTACAGGCATGAATATGAAGAGGAAGGCAGCACCCAGCACAATGCTCTCGTAGTGGGCAAGCACGTTGGTGGTTATGGTGCCCAGGAACAGAAGGACAACCAGCCAGGGAACACGCTTTTTCACCATGCCCCATATGGATGTCTCCAGGTACGGCTCAATCTCACCGGTCATGGCGCCCATCTTGTACACATCCTCTGTCTGCTCTTCGCGGATGACGTCGATGATATCGTCGTAGGTTACAATACCCAGGAGCACGTTGTTCTCGTCCACAACAGGGACTGCAAGGAAGCCGTAGGTGATGAAGATCTTGGCTGTCTCCTCCTGGTCGGTGTCGTCGTGTACCGAGATGATGTCGGTCTCCATTATATTCTTTATTATCTCGTCATCCTCGTGCTCCAGAAGGTCACGGAGGGAGACAAGGCCTATAAGCCGCTTCAGCTGG
>Ga0310695_10009506_pt1 | contig 14573 bp, 7 predicted proteins | sample RumenRJG_04DNA_FD_203882 | JGI IMG/M metagenome (GOLD analysis project Ga0310695, IMG submission 203882) | Bovine rumen microbial communities from Lethbridge, Alberta, Canada - RJG_04 (v2) (version 2) | ecosystem: Host-associated > Mammals > Digestive system > Stomach > Rumen | place: Canada... | reverse complement strand
GCGAGGGCTTCTTCAGCGAGGACGCCAAGCTCGCCGTGCTCCAGCTCGGCGCGCTCGAGAGCTACGACCTCGACAACTTCTGCGCGATGTACGACAACGGCAGGCCCAACCCGCTCCTCAAGGTGTTCACGGCGCCCGCCGACGCCGCCATGGCGCGCCGCCTCGCGACGCCCATCTTCGAGCGCGCGGCGATCCTCACGGCCGTCCACCTCGCCGCGTTCATCATCAAGACCGGCGGCGGCACGGACCGCTACGCGCCCGTGAGCGTGTGCATCGACGGCTCCACGTACTACAAGACGCGCGTCGTCTCCTTCCCCGAGATCGTCAAGCGCGAACTGGACGCGATGCTCGGCCCGCGCAACATCTCCTTCGCGCTCACCGTCTGCCCCGACCACGCCCCGATGATCGGCGCCGCCGTGGCCGCGCTTCTCAAGTAGCGTCCAAATCCTAGTCCATAGCCACTAGGCACTCACACAGCCTCTCGCGTCGCGGGAGGCTGTGTAGTATCTATGCGCCTGCACTATGGCGATGAGGGCGAATATGGCGATCATCATCTCGCCGCCCTCCTCCAGACAGGTGCAAAGCGCCGAGCAGGAGTCGGAGAACTGAAGCCCCTTCGCATGGCGGTACCACGCTGGCAGACGGTCCATGATCTGCACCATCACGCCGCTCGACCCGAAGCAGCACATCGTCCACGCAACGGGATGAAGCGAGAAGAACCCCTTGATGAGCGGAATCGCGTAGTACGCCAGCAAGGCCGCGAAGATGCCGAAGAACGACCCGAAGTACACGAGGGCAAGTCCCTTTGCGGCAAGCGGCGCACCGCCGTTTGTGAGGAAGCGCATCTTGAACGGAGTGCCCGTGAGCGCCTCGCCGTTGGGCTTCACGAGACCATACACGCTGCCGTCGCCATTCACCACCTCGGGGAAGAGCTTGTGCATGACTACGAGATGAAGGTCGAGCTCCTTGACCACCGCCATGAACGCCACGATCGACACGGCGGCGCAGAGAAGCGCGCGGCGGCGCGACGAGCCGGTGAACGGACACTTCCACCACACGAGAGGAATGATCGCCGCGAAGAACGGCAGCGTCGCCAGCTCGAACGGGGAGCGTCCGTCATTGTCAAACGCAGCATGAAGCGCGGCAGGCTCCATCACGCACCATGTGACCAGTAGCGCGGCAATGCACAGCACAAACACAACCGGCCCAATGAGAAACGATTTGTTGAGAGTATTGTTTTGCATGGGCGTTATTATATCAAAAACATCTCCTATCGGCTACGGAGAGTTTTCGATTTCGCAATTCGCAAAAATTGGCAGTTGACCATCTGCCTCAGGTTTGATATACTGTTACCCACTTTTCGGGCTATTAGCTCAGTTGGTTAGAGCGCTTCCTTGACATGGAAGAGGTCAGTGGTTCGAATCCACTATAGCCCACCATTCCAATAGCCTTATTTTATTGGTCGAGAAGCATATTTTCCCCCTCGCTAGGACACAAAAAAAACACAACACTACGGCGCACGTCACATAGTTTCAGGTTTGGTGGTTGGGTAGTTGGGTAGTTGGGTGGTTGGGTAGTTCTAGGGTTTGGTGAAAAATGTGCGAACGGACATCTTGCCCGTTCACGAATCCGCGAGTACCCCCCTCTGCTAATCCCAATGTTGCCAATGACCTACTTGTCCGCCGTAAACTTGGCATAGGCGGATTGGGTATTGGAATTGGATATTGGCAACATTGGTAAAAATTTCACCTTCGCCAAGGCTACGGTGGACAAGTCGGTGGACAATTCGGTGGACAGGCCGGAGGACAGGGACGCGTGACCTGGCGAGGCACAGCTTTTCTGTACAATCGAGCCGCGAGGCTAGCGCACCTTCACCAGCACTGGACGATGATCCGAAACCACAGGTTCGTCCAGCACTTCGCGAGTCACATGCTCCCAGCGCGAGAGATGACGCCGCGAAACCGCCACGTAGTCCACGCAGCTCACAGGCCCGTCGGCCGGATACGTCGGCGAGAAGCCGGAAATGACGGCAAACGAACGCCGCAGGCGATGGAGAAATTCGCTCGACGGCTCCTCTTCCCAGTCGCCCACAAGCAGGAACGGGCGAATCTGCTCCACCATGCCAGCAAGCTTCGTCACCGCGGCATCCCTATCCTCGGCCTTCTCGGGGAAGCGCGCCATCCCCACCGTAAAGGCCGGATACTCCGCCACCACGGCCTTTCCGCCGCCCGGGAGGTCCACATTGGACGTCTTGGCGGGAACGTCCTTGACGAGAAATGCCATGCCGACCTCGCCTTCGTCGCGGTCGCCGACATGGCACCACACGGATTTGAAGCCGGTCAGCCGCTCAAGCTCCTCCAGCTGATCCTTGCCTCCCGCGCGCTTCGTGCGCCTGTCTATCTCCTGCAATGCGGCAACGTCCACATCCGCCTTCTTCAGCACCTCCGCCACGCGCTCCACGCTGCGCACGCCGTCCGTGCCAAGCGCAGCGTTCACGTTCCATGTCATCACGGAGCGGCTGATAAACGGCTGCACGAACATCTCGTTCGTCTGCTGCAGCTCGGCCTTCACGATGTAGTAGTAGTGGCAGCCGCCCAGAAGCGCGGCCGCCGCAATTGCCGCCGCGCCGCAGAGAAATCCAGAAATGCCGCTATGCCTCATCGTTGCCTCACTTCGTCACCTTCACGCGGCCGGATGCGCCGCTCGCGTGCACGGCCGGGTTGTACATCGCCTCCACGGACGAGCCTGGGAGGATGAAGTCACCCGCGCTCACCACGCGCACGGGATAGAAGAAGCGCACGCTCTCGCCCGCCCCGAGAGAGAAGCGCCGCGAGAATCCCAGCACGCGGTCGTCGCGCATTTCGCGGCGCAGCAGCCAGCCGTGGGCGTTCTTGCCCATGAACGGATAGGCGTCGAGGCCAAGCGGCGTATGGTCCGGCTCGAAGCAGGCGGGCAGAAGCTCCTCCAGAACGAGATCGGAGTACACGGTCTTCACCGGCGCGGAGAGCGTCACTTCCACCACGAGCATCTCGCCGCGCACGAATCCGTCAGGAGCCGCAGCTGTGCCGTCAGTGCGCAGGAATCGGCGCGAAACGGAGATGCCGCGCGTTTCAGGACTCAGCGACGCCGCGTCAGCCAGCGCAAGGCAAGTGACCGTGGCGAACGCATCGCCCTGCCCCTTGTTCACGAGCGTCACATCTCCGCCGCCAGTCATGCGTTCCGCCCTCTTAGGCGATATCTTGCGCGCCTCCGCGCCTTCCATCTGCATGTAGACCTCTGGAATGCCGATGGTTGTGGACGTGGCGCGGTAGTAGCTGCCAAGCGCAAGAAGAACATGGGCGTTCGCCTCGGTGGTGTCCCAGTGGCATGTGGAGGCGTTGCGGCGCGAGATGAGATACAGTGCGAGCGCGGCAAGGCGCTCGTCCTTCGGATCAACGTCGAGCCGCGCGAGTATGGCGAACGCGGCGTCCTTTACGGAAGCCGGCTCGCCGATCAGGGAATCAACGAGCGTCTTCGCTCGCGGCACGTCGCCCCCGCGCGCGAAGGCGCGTGCGAGGCGGGCGCGGGAAAGAGGCGAAAGCGAGGCGCGGCGGTCGAACCAGTGAAGCATGCGGTCGCGGTCCGCCTGGCCGGCGAGGGCGAGCGTGTGGCACGCGTACACGCTCTCGGTCTCGTTAGTGGACATCGCCCATCCGCGCAGGAAGTTGCGCACGCGACCAAGCGGCCCCTTTGGCACCTCGAAGCCGCCCTTGGACGCCTCCACAAGGAAGTGCGCCGCCCAGAGCGACACCTCGCTGTCCCACGGCGGCACGTCGCAGTCGGGCCACATCACGAAGTCGTTCGCGCGCACCATGTCGCATACGCGGCGTATCCCAGCCGTCACCGAGCTCTTGGCGTCCTCCGCCGCCGATGTCTCCGACACTGGCAGCGTGTTGAGCAGCCCCCCCGCCGCGACAAGCGGAAACACGCGCGACACGGTCTGCTCCAGGCATCCGTACGGGTAGCCCGTCAGATACTCGAGCGCCGACGCGAGCTCCGCCACCGGGCTTCCGGAAGCGAGGAACGTGCGCCGCGCGCACCCGGGCAGCATCGCCGCGGTGTTATGGAACACGCGTCTCTCGCCCGCCTTCAGGGCCACGGTCTCAACCTTCTTCACCCACGGCGCAGCGGGGCGCACCGGCAGAAGAATCTCGTTCTTGTGCTTCTCGCCGAGCCCCTCTGCCACGAACACGATCGTACCCTCGCCGGGCGCAAGCTGGGCGCGAACGGGGAATGTCAACGTTTCGCTGGCGCCATCCTCAAGCTCGATCTTGCCGTGCACAGGAGCGGTAAGGCCCACCGAGCCGCCGGCCATGAGGTCATACGCCACTGCGCCCTTGGCGCCGCTGCGGTTGGAGAGCGTCATCGTGACGAGGAACTCGTCGCCCGGAGCGGCAAAGCGCGGCGCGTCAGGCTGCATCACGAGGTTCGGCGTCACCTTCGCCTGCACTGACGAGGCGCCGGTGGCGCGGGCGTTGTACGCAACCGCGGTCACGCGCACCTCGCCCACGAACTCTGGCAGCTCAAAAGGCACGGTGGCGCGTCCCGCCTTGAGCGGCACGTCGAGCTTCCACATGCTGAGCGGCTTGTAGCGGCGCGAGGGAACTGGGCTCACGCGGCGGAAGAGATCGCCGTCAGCGCCGCCGCCTGTCTTCGCGCCTGCGCGCTTGAGGCCATCGCCGAGTATCGGGAGAATGCGGTTGTAGACGTCGTATAGCGAATCCTCGCCGGCGCGCGGCTCGCCGAACCATCCCGCCGGATCGGGCGTCTTCTGGCTGGTGAGCATGTTGATGCCTTCGTCAACCACGGTCACGACGGCTCGTTCGCCGACCGCGGACTGGCCGGCCGCAGTCACGTCCACCACAACGTGCGAGCCGCCCATGGGAACGCATTCAACCGCGGCCTTCACCTGCACGTCGATGGAGCTGTCGAACGTGGCGCACTTTAGCGGAATGCGGCCGATCGCGCGATTGGCCACCTGGCGCGGACCAGGCTTGACCGCCTGCACCACGCTCAGCGCCACGTCCACGCCAGGCGTCCACGAGGTCTCGACTGGTTCGAGCTCCAGCTCGCACGTGGCGTTGGTGAGCGAAAGAATCTGCGAGTACACGGTTTTGTCGCGCATAACGGCGAGCCACGCCGAGCCGGCGAACGGCGCCTTGACGGTGATTCGAGGCCTATCCCCGGGATGATATACCTTCTTGTCCGCCTTGAGCGAGACGCGCGAGGGGTTCTCGAGCGGCGCGCGCACCGCCCCGTCGCCCTCGCCGCCAACCCAGTAGGACGCGGAGAACGTCACGTCCGATCCCTGCTCGCGCAGAGTCACGGCATAGTCTCCGCAGGACGGCGCAGGCACCTCGAGCATGCCCATGCCCGTCTGGGGCACCACAACCTCGATCTCGTCGCCCAGCGGAATGCGCACCTTGTCGGAGCGCCATTCCCACGACCCGCCGCTCTGCTTGAGTCCGTACACCGTCTCCACGCGCTCGAAGCGCGCCGTGAGGCGGCGTTCGCCGCGGCATGGCGAGCCGTCGGGATTGACCACCACCACACGGCACCTGCGCTTCTCGGCCCCGGCCTTCAGCGTGTTCGGCAGCGCCACGCCGATGTAGTGCGGATATGCATGCACAATCGTGGAGGCGCGCGCCGAGGCGGGCCTACCGCCGCTCTCGAACACGCTTCCCTGCATCGTCATCTTCACGGCGGCGCGGGGACGCATCTTCTTCGGGAACTCCGCCGAGAAAGTCGTCTTCCCCTCTGCGTCGAGCCTCGTGTTGTCAAGCGTCTTGAAGTTCGGCGCAAGGCGCCTCGTCTCGTCGCCGAAGCGGAACGCCTCCCAGCCGCGCGGCGCGAACGGCTCATCCTCGAACATCACCGCCGCCTCCGCCGGGAGTCCCTTCGCCGGGCCGCCGAAGAGATGTTCCGCGGCCACCGTGAACATTAGATTCGTCCCCGCCTGCGTTCCCTCGGCCGGCGGCGTCACCTTCACGCGTATCTGCGGCGGCACGAACTCCTCCACCTTGATCCGCGCCGATCCAAGATGCGTACCTTCGTCGCCAGGCGTGAACACGTCAATTGTCCACCATCCGCTCGGCTGGTCATGCGCCACCGAGAAGTCGCTTCGCGCCACAACGCCCATCGAGTCGCTCACCTGCGTGCGCTTGATCGTCACCTCGCCTTCGGGGTTCAGAAGGCGTATTTCAACGGGGAATGGACGCGGCGCGTTGCCCTTCCCGTCGCGCAGGATCGCATGCACGAGGATCGGCTCGCCGTGGCGGTATATGCCGCGGTCGGTCCACACATACGCCTCGCTCCCCTTCTCCGGCACGAAGGAGCGTCTGGGGCCGGGATCGGGCTCCTCAACCGGACCTCGCAGCGAAAGGAACACGGCGTCTGTCTCGTCGATCTTCGACACGACCACCGCAAACGGATCCTTCCCCTTCGGAAGCTCGCACATGCACCATCCATCTGCATCGGTGAGGCCTTCGGCCTGCGCGATTCCGTTAGAGCCGTACACAACCGCGCGCAGGCCCTCGATCGGACGCCCGCTTGAAAGCGATGTCGCCCACACGCTTACTCCGCCAGTCGACTGGCGCACGGAAAGACCGATGTCCGTCACGCACACGAGCCTCCACGAGCGCGGGCCTTCGCCGTCGTTGTCTTTCTTCGCGCGGTCTTTCCTGGCGCGCACGCTCACAAGGTACACGCCGTTCTCGGCCTTACCGTCTGCATCTCTCACGGGGAGTACGGTCACGACCTCCTCGTTCAGCACGGTCTTCACGCGCACCGTCTTCTTCACAGGGTCGCCGGCGAGTTCTGCGGCATCGCTGGAATCACCGCCGCCGCCACAGAAGCTGTCGTAGCATGACTCCTCGCGCGCCATAAGCTGAACAATGTTCTTCAGCGGCACCGGACGCGTCTCGCACAGGAGGTTCGTCACATTCATCGTCTTGACCGCGACCGCGCGGCTTCCCGCAGCCGGCAGATAGCGCCCCTCCGCGGCGAACGAAATCCTTCTCGGCCGGTCGCGCATGGTGAAAGTGCGGCGGAAATCCTTCGCGGTCTTCCGCCCGTCGGCCATTGGCGTTCCGGCGCGCACGGTCACCGTGTATGAACTGCGCGGCTTGAAGGCACCCCTGAAGGAACAGCTGCAGTTCCAGCTGGTGTAGCCGATCGTGAGGGGGCCAGCGGAAGGTTCGACCTTCACGTGGTCCGCAAGTGACGCGAGATCGGGCATGCAGGAGAACACCACGTCGAAGCCATAGTCGCGCATCTGGACGGCGTTTGCCATAGGCTCGGGCTTTGGTTTGGGCTTCGGCACCTCCACCTTTGCGGCCTTTGGAGCAGAGGTGACGGCCGGCGCGTTTGTCGCGGCGGACGAAACCGCATTCTTCTGCGGCGCCGCTTCGATCGCGGCCTGAAGCTCGTCAACGGCCTTCGCCTCCTGCGTCTTGGGCGCAGGCTTGACGTCGTTCTGCCTGTCGCAGCCGCAGCAAATGCACAAAGCAAGGAAAAACGCCGCCGTGCACATCGCGAACGGCCAGATCGAAGATGGGAGTTTTTTCATGTCTCAAGTCCTATTTGAACACGACAGATGATATCAAAAATACACCGTTTAATCAACCGCGTGATTTTTGGAAAGGGGCAACTTGCGCCTAGCCTTTGAAGATGACAAACTTGCGGATGAAGAAGTTCACGAGGAATGAGACGACCACCTCCACGCCCACGGCAAGCGTCGTCATCAATCCGAACTGGTCGATGAGGAACTTCATCAACCCAAGCGCGATGACCGTGGCCAGCGTTGACGCGCCAAAGAACATCGCAAGTTCCACGTACCACCTGAACTTTCCCGGCTTGAACACGAACCGCCTGTTCATCAGCCAGCAGAAGATGTTGGCCACGACGAATCCGACCGCCGTCGCGGCGGCGGCGATCATCCCGCGCGATGCGTACCAGGCCTCATTGCCTGTAAAGGCGACGGACGGCAGCCCAAGCAGCTTCACCGCCCAGTCGTCAGCCGTCAGGCACCTGAGGCACGTCGACGCGAGCACGTAGAACACGCCAGTCTGCACGCACGTTGCCATCACGCCTATCGCGCCGTACTTCACGAACTGCGCGAACGGTCCCGCATCGTGCGAAAGAAACTTCTCGACGAAGTCCCTGAATTTTTCCAATGGCTTCTCCATGCGCAATCACCTCTTCGCGTCGGTCACGGGCAGGATGGCGTCCATCCATATGTCGTATCCGGAGTCCGAAGGATGGATTCCGTCCAGCATCATCGCCTTCGGCACCCATCCCGAGGCGTCGACCATCTTTTCGTTGAAGTCGATCCACTTGATCTCGGGGTGTTTGGACGCGAACTCCTTGAGCAGTGCGTTCGTGACGTCGTTCTTCGCACGCGCCTTCGCGTGGTGCTTCGTGGGCTGCGGGGCGTTGCCGCGGGGAAATATCGGATGCAGTATCAGCCGCGCTTCTGGCTGCTTTGCCTTGATCTGCGTCACTATCGCCTCGACTCCCTTCGCGACGTTTGTGGGGTTGGTAGAGTCGGAGGAATTGTTGTTCGTGCCGATCATCAGCACGATGTTCTTCGCCTTGTAGCCGTCCAGTTCGCCGTGCTGTATGCGCCATATCACGTTCTCGGTTCTGTCGCCGCCGTATCCGAGGTTCAGCACGGTTCGCCCTTTCGTCAGCTTGCGCCAACTCTCGGGATGCTTCCACTCCCAGAAGTGCATGATGGAATCGCCCAGGAGGACGATGTCCACCGTCTTGCCGCGCAGCTTCTCCACCTGCTGGTGCCGATCGAGAAAGCGGTTCGCCCACCAGTAGTCGCCGAATATTCCAGGCGAGCGCGTCTTGTCCTTGGTGCGGCTCTCGAGCTTGCCAACGGGCATCGCCTCGTAAGGCGGCTGCGGCGCCTTCTGCTCGGCGCCGAACGCCACTATTACGCACATCGCGGCACAAGCCGCCGTCATCGTCAATTTCATTGAGTTATTCATGTCGTTCCTGTCTTCGGCCTAATCGGCCCACTATCCTGCAAACGCATACGCCGAGATTATACCAAATCCCCTTTTCCCGTTGCAAGGCAGATTGGTCCAAGGAGCTCTCGTGGTGGGATGTTTGGATTTTTGGTTTTGCAAACTATGGCGTGAATATGCTATCATTGTCACAGATGTTCTTCACCCTCCAAGGATAGAAAACAATGAAGAAAGTGAGACATACATTAAGCGCAGCAACGGTTGCGCTTGCAGCGCTGTTCACAGGCGGCCTTTCCGCGCGCGCGGCAGATGCGGCGTTCGAGGCGGATTCTGCAAAGCTGGCGGCCATGCTCGCCGAACCGCAGAAAGGCGACCGTCTGCTTTGGATGAGAAAAAGTCCGTTCGTCGCGGAGAGCGGCACGCTGGCAGAACAACGCACTCTCGCGAAGTCGCTGCTCGCGCGCATTCCCGCCGAACTGAACGGCGCGGACGCCGCCCGCAAGGAAGTCCTGCGCCGCCGCTCGATCGTGTGGCGGATCGTAGCCGAATCGCCTGATGCGCCGGCGCGCCTTTCCCCCACGCCGTTCTGCGGCGAGCTCCAGGAAAGTGCGTTGAGCCTCGACAGACCCGGCGAATTCGGCGAGTTCGTGGAGGATCCGCTTGCGAGCGACGGACGCGCCGTCAAGATGTTCAACTCGCATCACGAGTGGTGCGTGATGCTGATGATGAACCGCATCGCGTTCGAATCCGGCGTGAAGTACCGCTTGCGTGTGCGCGTGCGCTGCGATGGGAAGGCGCGTGGAAACGCATTCTCGGCGGGCGTGTTCGACGAGCGGAAATGGAAAACTACGGGGCAAGCTGCTCGGCGGGCGAATGCCGTGGGCCCGAACTACGCCTGGTACGACGTCTGCACGTTCGCCCCGAACGACGGCGAGTATTTCTGGATCGCACCGGGCGGACTGAACAAGAACGGCGACAAGAACGCGAACGCGGTATTGCTCGACAAGATATCCTTCGAGCCCGTGCCGGAAGAGAAGCTTGCGATCATCCCCGCGCCGCAGAAGATGTCCGTGACTGGCGGCGAGTGCCATCTCAAGGGCGCGCCAAAGATCGAGAAAGTCGCGTCCATCCCGCCGGAGGGATATGAGCTTTCGATCACGAAGGACGGCGTGACGATCCGCTTTTCCGACGACGCGGGCGCGTTCTACGCCCGCATGACGCTTGCGCAGATCGAGAAGATCGATCCGAAGACGAAGCAGAAAATCTATCCGTGCGCGGAGATCGTTGACGCGCCGAAGTTCAAGTGGCGCGGCGTATTGCTGGATACGGCCCGCCACTTCCTCGGCAGGTCCGCCATCCTGCGCGTCATCGACGAGATGTCGTGGTACAAGCTCAACGTGCTGCAGATCCACTTCACGGACGACGAGGGGTGGACGGTCGAAATTCCCGAATTCCCCGAACTCGTCAAGCAGGGCGTCGTGAGAGGACGCTCCGGCTTCGTGTACGGCGAAAAGCTCCAGCCGTTCTACTACAGCGAGCAGGACATCCGGGAGATCGTCGCATACGCGGCGACGCGTCACGTCAAGGTCGTTCCCGAAATCGAGATGCCACGCCACTTCGGCGCGGCCCTGCGCGCCTATCCGCAGTTCCGCTGCGACAGTCCCGACCGCGCCAAGAACACGAGCGTGATGTGCGTCGGCAATCCGGAGTGCATACGCTTCGCCGAGAAGGTGCTGGACAAGGTGTGCGAGCTGTTTCCGTCCGACGTGATCCACATCGCCGGCGACGAGTGTCCGCGCAACTTCTGGAAGGGATGCCCGCGGTGTCAGGCGCACATCAAGCGCGAGGGGCTCAAGGGCGTGGAGGACCTGCAGCCGTGGCTCACGCGTCACCTCGTGACGTATCTTGAGAAGAAGGGGCGCCGCGCGATCGGCTGGGACGAAATCTTCCTTTCGTCGTCGTGGGAGAAGTGGGACGACTTCAAGAAAGCCGGCGGCGATTCGTTCAACTCGTTTCTCCCCAAGGCCACGATGGGCATGTGCTGGCGTCCGTGGGGCGCGGGCGCGCGCGCCGCGAACAGGGGCTACGAGATCGTGCGCTGCCCTACTACATACTGCTACTTCGACATGGACCAAGGCCTCCCCGAAGACCCCTTCCCCTATCTTGGATACCCGCACCTCTCGCTTGATAAAGTGTACCGCTTCGACGTCCTTGAAGGCGTCGAACCGCAGGCGCGCAAGAACGTGGTTGGCGGCCAGTGCTGCAACTGGGCGGAGCGGACGCCCAACATAACCATGCTGGAATGGAAACTCTGGCCGCGCGCGCTTGCGCTCTCCGAGGCGCTCTGGACGTATCCTGACCCTGCAAAGCGCGACTTCGCGGAGTTCTCGCAGCGCGCCGCAGTGCACCGCCTGCGCCTCATCCGCTCGCACGTGAACTGCGCCCCGCTGAAATGAACAACTAGTTGTCCGACGGATCATTCCTACGACAAAAGGAGAAAAAGAAATGAACATCTCAAGAAGATTCTTCATCGGCGGCGCCGCGTCGTTCGGCGCGTTCGGGGGTTGCCGGTTCCTCGCCGTGCCAGGCTTCAAGGCCGGGGAGACGCCGCGTCTGCGCTTCGGCGTGGTCTCCGACATCCACATTCTCCACGTGGGCGCTGACGAGAAGATGGAGGCGTTCGGCAACAACCTCACGTTCAAGCACACGCTTGAATGGTTCCGCGCACAGGGCGTCGACGCCGTCGCGATCGCCGGCGACATGGCGGACAAGGGCATGGACGAAAACCTCATGGCCGTAGCCGAGGCATGGTACTCCGTGTTCCCAGGCGACAAATACCCCGACGGCCGCCCCGTCGCCAAGTTCTTCATCACCGGCAACCACGACTGGGTCGGCTACAGCTACGGCGGACACGCGGAGAAGCGCTACCCAGACCCGAAGGAGCGCGCGAAGCACATCCTTCGCAAGGACATCGCCGGCTGGTGGGACAAGGCCTTCCATGAGCCCTACGTCCCGTTCAGCGTGAAGCAGGTCAACGGCTACACCTTCCTCGGCGCGCACTGGGACACCGGCGGCCACGGCGCGGAGACGGGCAAGACGGTCGATCCGTTCGCGCGTATCGCAGAGTACATGGCGAAGAACGGAAAGTCGCTCGACCCGAACCTGCCGTTCTTCTACGTGCAGCACCCGCATCCCAAGGACACCTGCTACGGACCATGGGCGTGGGGACACGACAAGGGCTCCGTCACGAAAACGCTTTCGGCATATCCTAACGCCATTGCGTTCTCGGGACATTCGCACTACTCGCTCACCGACGAGCGGAGCATCTGGCAAGGCGCCTTCACGAGCGTGGGCACGAGTTCGCTGCGCTACACCGGCATGCCTTACAACGAACGCCCCAACGAAGGCTATGAAAACACCAAAACCGGCAACCACGCGACCTGGAGGATCGACGCCGCGAAGTCGATGAAGTCGATGAAAAAGTTCGCTGCGGGAGACTGCCGCCAGGGCATGCTCTGGAGCGTGTACGACGACTGCATCGTTGTGAGGCGCCGCGAGTTTCTCTCGAACCTCGACATCGGCGAAGACTGGGTGATGCCGCTTCCGGTGGCCGAGTCGAAGCCGTTTGCCTTCGCGGCGCACGCGCAGAAGGTGCGCGCCCCCGAATTTTCAAAGGACGCCGTGCCCACGGTGATCGCAATGAAGTCGATCAACCGCGGCGGCAAGTCGCCTGACGGCAAGGAGAGCGTGCCATCGGTGAAGAAGCCTACGTTCAAGATCGTCACGCCGCCGATCACGCCCGACACGAAGGGACGTCTCTTCAGGCTTGAGTTCGCGGCTGAGACGCCTGACGGCAAGAAGCGCGTAAAGCACGTGCTCGCCTCGGGCTTCAACCATTCGGAGAAGCACAAGAAGGCGTTGTCGAAGCAGTGGTGCTATTTCTTCAAGGACGAGCTCGGCACCGGCAAGGTGCGTTTCACCGTGACGCCAATCAACTGCTTCGGCGCGCGCGGCAAACCGATCGTCGCCGAATGGGACGCCACTTCTGCGCCTAAGACAGCTCGCAAGGCCCAGCCTAAAACCACACGAAAGCAATGAAAAGGCCAAGACTTCTTCTCAGCGTCGCATGTGCTGCACTTGCGGCGGCGGCTCTTGCAGGCGTTGTGCCGATTGACGCGCCGGCGCTCGTGCTGAAAGGCCGGACGCTTGCCGACGTGCAGGCGAACGAAATCAGCGGCAACGCCATCGGCACGCACATGCGTCCGCGGAACATGGTGGGGTACAACAAGACCATGCTGCCAAAGGAGGCTGCCCAGCCGGCGCGTCTGCGCGTAGAGATGCAGATGATGGATTCCTACCATCTCAAGTGCATCGTGCTGGAACTCTTCGACGGCGCTGACGGCGTGCAGGGCCGCGCAGTTGCAGCCCGCTATGTGCTGACGAAGGACCATGGTCTCGGCTGGAAGTTCGTCAACGCGGATGGGTCGCTCAATGGAACGGAACATCCGCTCGTGACCAGCCCCAAGTCCGCCGGATACGGAATTGCCGACCTCACGCTCGTGCCGCGCGACATTGACGTTGGCGGCAATTGCGGCGGTCGCGGGGCGACCGCCCTACCGGCGCATGGTAGGGCGGCCAGCCCTCTGGCCGCCGAGGGTCAGATCGAGGCCGCACGTGGCGTAATCGCGCGCTTCGCTGGCGAAGAGGTGGCGCGGCAGCTTGCGTTTGAGATCATTCCGTTCGACGCGGGGCGGCCCGTCTTCGAGGTGCTGGAACGCGGAAGGCGCATCCGCGCCTCAAACGGCGCGACGCTCGCGAAGGCGTTCTATACGGACGTCACGCGCAAGGGCGCGGGCGTGTGCTCGTGGAGCGGCAACCGCTTCGACGTAAATGCGTGGAAGAACGGCACGCCGAACGACGACCTGCGCGTCGTCTCGCCGTTCCGCCGCCACCTCTACATGCAGCCCTGCACGGCGTCCTACACCACCGCGTTCTGGGACGAGGCGCGCTGGATGCGTGAGATCGACTGGATGGCGCTGCACGGCTACGATTTGCCGAACGCCGTTACCGCGTTCGAGGCGATTCTCGAGCGGGTGTGGAAGAAGCATGGCTTGACCGATGCGGAGATCGAGGCGTCGTTCGCGGGACCGGCGTATCTCGCGTTCTCGCGCATGAGCTGTGTGGACAACGCGATCAGCCATCTGCCGGCGGCATGGCGGAAGCGGTCCGTACCGCTCCAGCACGCGATCTGCAAACGCCTGCGCTCGCTCGGCATGGACGTGATGGCGCAGGGTTTCGCGGGCGCGGTCCCGGCGGGATTGAAGCGCGTCCATCCGAATGCGAAGATGGCGCAGCTCACGTGGTGCGGACGCTACCACTCGTGGTTCCTCTATCCCGACGATCCGCTCTTCGTGCAGATCGGCGCGGAGATCGTGCGCGAGTGGGAGAAGGAGTTCGGCAAGGGGAAATACTACCTCTGTGACAGCTTCATCGAGATGTCGCGCTCGATGCCGTGGCTCAAGGACGGCGACGAGGCGACGCGCAAGGGGCTGGAGACGT
>Ga0310695_10009505_pt1 | contig 14575 bp, 15 predicted proteins | sample RumenRJG_04DNA_FD_203882 | JGI IMG/M metagenome (GOLD analysis project Ga0310695, IMG submission 203882) | Bovine rumen microbial communities from Lethbridge, Alberta, Canada - RJG_04 (v2) (version 2) | ecosystem: Host-associated > Mammals > Digestive system > Stomach > Rumen | place: Canada... | reverse complement strand
CATTAAAGCCTACAGGCAAGTACTCGAAGCGGAAGCACAAACCAAAAGGAGTACTGAAAAATGAGCAAAGTCGAAGGAATCGTTGACCCCTGGACTGCTCGACGACATATCCCATGAGGATGGACTTACCAAGGAGGAACTTGTACGCAAAGTACTTGCTCTTTCTCATGGCCAAATGGTGCGCACACACCAAAACCCTGATCATGAAATTTATGAGTGATTCCTTTAATCCAACTTCCAGTTCGCAGAATGAAGGAGCAAAATACTTTATTCGGCTAACCGAAGATCAAATGATCCTCCTACGACGGAACGATCCTGATGCGCAGGATGTTGTTTTGAAGTGGATCTACGGTTACTTTGATGCATTCATGCGCCATATCTCCCACAAGTTCGGAGAGCGAATTTCGCTTGAGGAGTGCGAAGATCTTGTCGCCGACTTCCTTGCCACACGATTTCGTACACTCGTAAGGGCTTACGCCTACCAGTCTGCCGAGAGGTTCTCAGGCGCGCTGGTCACGAGTCTCATAAACTTTTCTCAAGACTATCTCCGTTCTGTGACGGTGAAGCACCCTACTTGTGACGGGGGTGTGGCCAGGATACGTAGGAATGTCTCTATGTACGAACCGAAAGGAGCGAACGGTGAGGATTCCAGAACGATTGAGGATGTGTTGCCTGAGTTGCAGACGGTTGCAGTTCAAGCCATGTCGGGACTTTGTGGTTTGGACCGCGATAGGTTTCGCGATGAAATCGCTGCGTATATTGCACGGTTCTGCAAGGGAGACCTTGTCCGTGAGTGGGTGCTTCGAGCATTCTGTCTTGACGAGATGGACATAGACGAAATTCTTGCGGAACTGCCTCAAAAATTTCCTGGCAAGAAATACGCGGCTAATTCCGTATATAGTTTGTGGTTCCGGTTCCGGCACGATGCTGGACTCCGTCGTATCTGCAAAGAATATCTATAAATGACAGACATGAACGCAAAAGAAGACATCGAGGCCCTTTGCGCCAAGCTCTGGGAGGGGCTTCCCGCCCCTCTTCCCAAAGAGCGGATAAAGGCAATTTATGGCCCTGTAATGGATGAATCCCGTCAATTGCTCCAGGATGCCTTTGCTCCCTCTGCGGCCGACATTGCTGTTGCCTGTTTTCGAGAGGCGAGCAGAGTTGCGATAAGAATCGTCTCTCAAGCGGCTGATGTTGTGACCGAACTGTTCAATCCTCAGCCAACCTTCCAGCCTGCTTATGCTACTCGGGCGGTTGGTGCTTTAGCGAACTCCGGCTCCACTCCTCATCCAGACTCTATGAGCCACCTAGTGGTCGAGAAATCTGGCGACGGAGGGTTTCATCTTCATCTTGATGTCAAAGCCGTAGCGAGCGGCCATCTCGATGTGCGGGTATGTCTGCGCGATGCTTCGGATGTCATAGTTGCCCCATTCGAGCTTTCTGTGGCAGACCTTGAGTCGGGAGAGATTCTCTTGAAGCCCACGCGCTATGATTCTGGCGAGGTTGTCCTGCATGGTGTTGAGCCTGGGTTGTATGGCTTTTCAGCAATTGCGGGAGATGCCGTCTCGACGCTTTCTCTTCGTGTCGGAAAGGATGTTGTTGAACGACAGAAAAGATAGCTTTGAATGGCGAGTCAACTCAAGAATGCACACATTATCAAGAGAATCGTAGAGGTGAAAGATGGATTTGAAAAAAAATAATGACGGGAATTATGACATCCGTTCCCTTCTGAAAAAAGGGAAGCCACTTTCCGATATCAGCTTTGGACGGACTGCATTTCGTCTTTTAGGCGAAGAATCGGACGGTAATGACGGTGGCAAGAATCTGCCTGTCCGTCGTGATGATGTCTGGCAGGACATGTTGCGTATGGTGCTTGGTCATGTGCCAGAAGGTGCCGAACACGCCCCTCCGTGTAATTGCCAATTGGTTCCCATTTTCGAGAAATGTGATTTCGCAGGATTGGCCGGACTTCCCCCGGCAGTTAGGTTAATGGATGGATTCTTCCCCGTCCGTGACCAGAGTAAGAGAGGGGCATGTTTCGCTTTTGCTCTCGTTGCGCTTTGCGAATATATGCTTGGAAAGACGGTTGAACTGTCGGAGCAGTCTCTTTTCCATTTCACGAAGCTGGTAACGCCGGGGAAAGTCGAGAAACTCACGGACGGCGCTTTCACACTTGACGCCATTCATGCTATAGAGGAATACGGTATTTGCCCGCTTTCAGAATGGCACTATAACCCCGAAAGTTGGAACTATGTCGAGGATCCATACAACGAGGGGCAGGGCATGGCCCTCCAACGCAAGCTCTCCTCGGCGCAAAAATATAGGTTTCGGCATTGGCGGACACTTTCAGAAGGATCGGTACTCCAGTTTAAGCAAGCATTGTCGGCGGGATTCCCCGTCTATACTGGGGTGCTTGTCACATCGGACTGGGATGATGATGATGTCCATAGAACTGGTGTGATTCCCGTGCCAAAATTATTTTGGCTGATTCGTATTATGGCACCGCCTCGTGGACTGGTTGAGGATATCATGGCAGAAAACGGCATCAACCCCGAGTCGGATGAAGCGGGAGCCATCAAAAATCAAATTGCGGGTAGGCTAATTCAAGACACCTTCAGATATCTTTGCACGGCTGTTTTTGGATGTAACCTCGCTGTATGTGACCTTGAAGAGAATGAATATGGTGTTGACTTTGTTGTAAGACTTGAAAAGATGCGCGGAGGCCACGCACTTTGCTTGGCTGGCTATGTGGACGATTCTTCATATCCAGGAGGTGGTTATTTCATCGCGCGAAACAGTTGGAGCGATACGGAGTGGGCACCTGAGTCGCCGGAAATGCCGGGTTATGCTTTGATACCTTATGCGTACATCACGGCTTATGGACAAGAAGGCGTTGTTATGTCCGAATTCCCAGACACTGGGGTTACGACAAAAGGCGGGATCCCGCCGTCCGTCGGCGGGAATGTTCCCTTGGGTTCAACGGCCTCCGGAGGGGGCGTGAAAGCCTGTGGTGCCATAGGGCGACCGTCGGTGCCGGGGACGTTTTCGTCGCATGTCGCTTCGGGTGGACTCGCAATTGGGGCTGGTTCGTCTGCGGCACCGGTCCACATGGCGCCATCAGTCGTCGCACCAGCCCCAGCAGATGCGTTTGGTACGTGGCTGACTGAACGTTCCTCCGTGCTTGATAGACCTGTCCGTGATAAGGACGGAATCCTGCTGCGCTCCGGGACGTCGGTACTTGTTCCCGATCTTTCCAAACCGTTGGAAGTCTTGCGCGACACGATGCAGAATCGCGATAAATTACGCGCCATATATGATGTAGAAGTCAAAAAGGAAGCCTGGAAGCAACTGGTTCATGGCATCCGCAAGGTGGCAGACGAGTCATTTGGACGTCATTTGTGGATTCTTTCGCTTGACGATATTCGCGAGTCGTTAGCAGAGATCGGAGTGTGTCCTGAGAATGCTGAAGAGTTTCGTGCTGCGCTTCTGGCTGTGCAAAAGACAGATCAGAAAACTTATGCGCTATGTATCAACCAGTTCGGTAGGGAAGAGCTGCGCCATGCCTCCGTTCTTGGCAGCAGAAAGCGGGTGACGGAATAGGGATTCATTGCAAGACTTGTCACGAAAAATTCGTCTTTATTAAAAAGTCAAACACAGAAAGGACAAAGAAATGTTTGGAATCTTCAAGAAAAATAAGGAAGCGGCAAAGCCCAATCCTGAAACGGCGAAAATGGCTGAACGTATCAACGAGCAGACGGAAATCGCTGAACTGCAGTCGAGAATCTCCGAACTTCGGCGTCAATCGTCGCAGATGAACGCTGAGATTGCGAGAAAACAAGAAGAGCGTACTGCGTTGATGGCGAAGATTCAAGCTGCGCCTCCAGCTCAAAAGACGGCTCTGGCGCTTCGCGTAAAAAACATTGACAAGTATGTCGCGGGATTAAATGGTAATCTCGCACTTATCGAACAGCAGATAGGCAATATCGAGTCCACACTTTTGCAGAAAGATGCAACGGTCGTTGTTGATGCCGGCGATGTCAGCGCGGTCGTAGATGCCAAGACGCATCAGGACAAGCTACGGATTGCGACAGAGAAAAAGAATGCGGGAGACATCAATGTTGAGATTGCCGATGGAATGCTTGCCGATCTGACGGGGGACGCAACTTCTATTTCAAGCGATATCGCAGGCATACTTGCGGAGGCGGAGGGGACGGGGCAGACCGTTCCATCTGAATCGATCGCTACCCACACTCCTGATCACACGCAATCGTCGCATCCGATGCCGACGAGCCAACTCTGAGAGGTTGTAAGGAATGTCCGACAATGCTACCATTCTGATGCACCGTATGGGCGTGAAGACCGAGAAGGTCAGAACGGGCTTGTTCGGTCATGAGTTGCGAACTGTTCTTGATGGTGAATGCGGTGACTCAGAGGTGTTGTGCGCCGTTCGCAAAGATGGTACAAATGCACGGGTTGTGAATGTTGACAAGAGCGGTTCTTTTGCAAAAGATCAGGTGCCGAGAGATGATGAAATGCTCTTTGCAGTCCGACGGACGCCGTTCCGATTTTCACTGAGAATCGACGCGGGGAAGGATGCTGACGGTTACGGTTGGGCATTTGACGTGGATGGTTTTGCAGAACTTTTGCGTCCTGAGTGCTTTGCTGCGACATTCCGTGGCGTTGTAACAGAAGCCGTACCTTATTCGGTTTTAATGCTTGAGACGCATTTCGGAACTATTACCTCCACCATCATGCACGATAGGATCGTTGTTGACGTCCTTGGCGTGATGGCGCTGAACGACAAGGATGCGCAAAATCGGTATGTTGATATGCAGTACCGACTTGAACAGTCGAGGGAAGTAGGGGAAAAATTAGTTTCAGAGGCAATAAATGTTGCCTTTTTCGAGCTTCTCAATAGCGCAGATGCTGTTAAAACCAATGTAACATTCTTCCATGCGACGAGTGCAGACCGGGAAGCTCAACTTTCCGCCGATGATGCACATGACGCCGAAATCCGTAAGCAGGCAGTTGAGATTGCCACCTTGCAACATGACATTGAAGTCGCGAAGCTCAATAACGAAAAGGCGAAGGTTGAGGCCGATACGGAGGCGCTCAAAGCGAAGTCAAAAGCGTTTTTGAGTAATGCCGAAGCACTTGACAGACTAATGAATATGAACTTTGCACCAACATCGGCTCCAAACCTGCAGAAGATCATTGCCGCCGTTGACAAAGGAGAAACAGTTGCACGAATTATGTCCGTCTGTGATTCGGCCATGCGTAATCAGTCTCGTATTGAATTGGATTTAGAGCCGCGTACACGGGCAATTGGGCCACGACTCCGCGTGATGAAGCAAGGATGGCGTTATGGCTTGTCCTTGACTCCTCCCCGGAACGGACATCTCGTCGTTCTTGACATTTGCGATGACCATAGCGTCATTCCAGTTGTGCCCTGTATAGATTCCAAGACGCAGTCATCATTCGTATGTGGTGAGCAGACAGTCGTAATCGGGCAATCAAACAGTCCTTGGATTGCTGAACCTTTTGAACAATACGATAATAGCGGGATTGATCGTTTTGTTGCATTTGTTACAGATGAACCGGTATTGACCGCCAAAGATTCTGTGGTTTTTGGCAGGGAGCTGCCAGCTGATGTCATTTTGTTGCTTGCAGAACGGCTGGAGAGACTGTCTCCCAGCGAGATTTGCGGGGGGCTGATGCAGGTTAGGATCGAAGCACGGTAAAGGAGTGTCTCATGGAAAAGTTATCAAGCTTGTTTGGAACACGTCCTGCAGTACCATTTATGCAATGGTTTGTCGTAGACCGGGATGGAGTGACGGAGCGACGTATCGGCCCGCCACGTGAAAAGACCGCGCAACAAGCGGCTTCAAAACCAGACGGTGCGTTTTACATTGGAGAGCAGATTAGACTTGATGTTTTACCGCCATTTCCTGGTTATTTCCAACTTTGGAATTTGGGGAGTAGCGGTAATCCGCCCAAACGATTGTTTGAAAATCGTTGGATTGATGGTGAATTTACCACTCCCACGTTAATCGTTTCAGAAGACAGTAAGACCACGGCAGAAACTGGTCTAAACGAAATTGTAGTGGGCATTATCACTCGTCAGCCAATTGAAATTGCGCCGGAACAGATGGGCGCGTCACGCTCATCGATCTCGACGCGAGGTTTTCAATCGGTTGAGGAGGTTAAGCGGGTTGTGTTATCTGATTTGCCTGAAAGTGATTGGGCATGGTGCATGTTAGAAACGGAGGTAAAGCGATGAGCGGATTACTCAAAAAAATCGTTGGCATCTTTGAAAAGAAGCCTGATCCAGCCGAATTGGCGATGCAGCGTAAGATCAAACTGAATGCCTTGCAGAGCAGGTTCGCTCTCGAGGTTAAGAAGCAGGATCGTCACATGCATGAGCTGGTCACCCAAGCCGTCGAAGCGAAGCGAACCGGCGATACGGTGACGCTTGTTCCGATCAAGCGTCAAATAGCGTTGGCGCTTGCCATGCGGCGCAGGGCATTGCGTATGCTTCATGCGGTACGACTATTTGCGACCAAAACAGATCAGATGGAGGACTACAAGGACTTTTGTGGTGTTCTTTCGGAGGTGAGTAGTGCGATGGGCAACACGATTTCTTCCGCTGATGTAGCCAAGGCACAGCAGGATCTTCAGATGGGTATCCAGAACGCTCAGGCTGCAGACCAGCTCATGGATCAGATGCTTGGCACGCTTGACGCATCTATGGAAGAGATGGCTGCTGGCGAGGAATCGGCATCTGGCGTGAAGTCATCTGCAATCGACGAGATGATTGCCAAACTCGCTGGCGAGAAGGATTCAGCAACTGAAAACCATCTCGAGGAACTCCTCTCTAAACTATAGGTCTCCCATGCTCCACGAATTGATCCAACGTGAAGAATGCTTAAAAGCAACCGCTCAGCGGGCGGCAGATGCTGGCGACTGGGCTTCTGTAGTCAACGCTTCTCGGTCACTTGTTGCGACCTATCGAGCGATATTATCTTCTGGTCTTGTGTCTGCGGCAGAGGAGATGCGATGGACGTCGCTCCGCGACCGCTGGGAGAGAATCGGCGCAGAGGCGGCAGCTAAGGTTTCGGCGACAAGTTCGTCCAGACCGTCGGCGATTCCGTCTCGTCTCTCGATTGAGACCGAACCTAAAGCAAATGTACAAAAGGCCCCCGTCGGCCAGGACGCTTCCGTCAAGAAGAGCGATCCTCGTGTGTCGGCTCCCGAATCAGATGCCAAGAAGAATTCTACGGGCATCACGCTTGCAGACGTAAAAGGGCTTGACGATGCCAAACAGGCCGTCTTAGATGCACTCGTGAATCCCGTCCGCCATCCCGACATCTATAAGACGCTCAAGATAAAAAATGGCAAGGGGCTGTTGCTTTACGGACCGCCTGGCACGGGCAAGACGATGTTCGCACGTGCTGTCGCCGGGGAGCTCGGACTCCCGTTCCTCTATCGCAAGATGAGCGAGATGAAGGATAAGTACGTTGGCGAGAGCGAGAAGAATGTTTCGCGGCTTTTTGAGGAGGCCTATTCGCACAAAAAGTGCGTTGTGTTCCTTGACGAATGCGAGAGTATTCTCCGCAAACGCGGCAACCAGAAGGTCTGTATCGTTGAGCAGTTTCTGGCAGAACTTGACGGCTTCGCCACAAAGCGAGACTCGCAAATATTCGTTATCCTTGCCACGAACCGCCCGTGGATGATTGACAGTGCGGTTGTCCGCAGCGGACGTATTGGACTTGCCGTCCATGTCGGTCTGCCAGATGCCGAGACGCGCCGCGCCATTGTCGAAGCGGCTCTGAAGGACGTTCCGCTGGCATCAGACGTCTCCATTGATGACATCGTGGAGCGTACAGAGGGTTACAGCGGCGCGGAGTTGCATCACGGAGACGGCGGCGGTGTCTGTGACGAGGCAGCTATGCGTGCCGGACGTCGATGGGTTAAGCGCCGAGAAGGATTAAATCCGGGCAATCCTGAATGGAATCGTGTGGAACCAGTCACAAAGGCTGACTTTGATGCCGCATTCAAGGCACTCGTCCCGGTCTCCTCTAAAGACCCTGACATCGTCCGTCGAAACCGCGCCTTTTCGTTGGCAAACCCGTCTGGCGACTCTAAAGACGATGACGAGGGGGATGACGAATGATTTTTTGCAAGGATTCCATGTCGGGATCCGTATTCAATCCAGAATGACCTACTCAAAACAAGAAAGGATAAAAACTATGGGATTCCTCAGCAACATGCTGTCGGACATCAAGAGCCTCGTCCAAGGTGCCGGCGATGGCTCCGCTAACAAGGTCGACATTGAATCGCGTCTAACTGCGTTCAAGTCGCTCCGCTCGTCGCTTGATTTCCAGTGGCGTAAACTTGAGGCCGAATGGAAGAAGGCTTCGTCGGTTGAGGCCAACCTTAAGCGAACACCGCTCATGCGAGCCCAGATGATGCGTCGCGCTAAGTCTATATCGCAGCGGATGGCGATGATAGGCAAGTTCTGCAACATGATAGAGACGTTTACGTCCGTGCTTGAGCAGTCACAGGCTCTTCGCGAACATGCCGAGCAGATGAAGTCTGGCATGGGAGACGCGGCTCAGTTCAAGGCGCTTGCCGAGAAGATGAATACTCTTATGGCGCAGAACAAGGAGATGCTTAACGGCATTTCAAACATCCAGATGCAACTCGACAATTTCCATGAGACAATGGACTCTGCGATGCTTGATGAAGGCGACAAGGAGGAGACGGCAAGACTCAATGAACTTTATGAGAAACTAGAGACTTGCCAGGTCAAAGGCGATACGGCAGGGGCAAAAGCAGTTCAGGAGCAGATTACTGCCATTATGACGGGCGGCTCCTCGCTTGTTTTGGCCTAACAACCAGGAAAACCCAATTGAGTAGAAAGGTAATTTGCCATGTCAATCTCGACATTTTTCAAGAATCTCTTCGTTGAATCCGGTTCGTCCGAGCCTAAGATTCTCTCACTCGACGAGATACGCAAGCGTATATTCGAGACCTCTCGCAACATGGAGATGCGCAATCGTGAAGCGGCGGCGGCAGAGCAGAAGGCGCAGGCTGCGCTCCAGAAGACTTTTCAGCCTGGCGTAAGCGCGGCCCAGCGGACAAAGTTGCTCGCCGAACATCAGAGATGTCTCAAGGAGGCGAAGAGTTTCATTGGTTTTGCGAATCAGTTGGGCGGCGTTCTTGAGACACTCGAAACAGCCGAGACATTCTTGGAACTCTCCGAGACGATCTCCCAGAGCAACATTGCCGGTGCAGGCAAGATGGACATCAAGGAGATAATGAAGGAACTACAGGAAACTCAGGCGATGCTTGGCCCCATGATTAAGGAGTGCCAAAAGCTGAAACATGCGATGGATGTCTCCGCCGAACAGTTTGGTGATATGCTTTCGCAAGGTGTTCCCGAAGGCCAGGATGAATTAATGGCGCTTTACGCGAAATACGATGCGGAGCAGGATCCTGTTAAGAAAGCCGCTATTCAGGTGGAGATACAGAAAAAGAGCGAGTCCATGCTAGCGTCGGCAACTGAAGCTTGATTGGAAAATGGAGGATTGCAATGAACGAACTCCTTAAACAGACAATGTCGTGCCGTGAAAAGGCCGAGGCACTTCGTGCTAACAAGAAGTGGGCAGAGGCTGCAAAAGCCTACGAGGCTCTTGCAAAGGCTTGGATTGCGGCTGCAGGCGTTGCAACATCCGATTCCGCTCGCGCCGAGCGCATTGCAGAATCCGACAAGGCATTAGAAATGGCGTCTAAATGCCTTGCAAAAGCTAACAAGTCATCTTCAGTTTCCGGGAAGGGTAGTGGTTCGAAGAAGCCTTCGAAAACGGACTCTTCAAAAACAGGCGAAGACGATGACGAATACGATGACGATGACGATGACATTTCCAACGTCGATGACGATGAGGACGAGGAAGCGGAAGAAGAACTCGCCCCACCTGAATCGATGGAGAAACTATTAAATGAGATGAACTCTTTAATTGGCCTGGCGGGAGTCAAGCGTCAGGTTCAGTCTATGGTGAACCTTCTTGATATTCAGAAGAAGCGCGAAGCCAAAGGTCTAGTCAACAAGGAGCAGTCTTTTCACCTCGTTTTCACCGGTAACCCAGGTACGGGCAAGACGACTATTGCGCGTCTGATTGCCAAAATCTACCGCTCGATGGGTTTATTGAGTCGTGGGCAGTTGGTGGAGACGGATCGCGCTGGCCTTGTCGGTCAATATATAGGCGAAACGGCTATCAAGACACAGAACGCACTAGCCCGGGCCGAAGGAGGCGTACTATTCATTGATGAAGCGTATGCGCTAGCGCCTGAGGATAGTGGAAAGGACTTTGGCAGGGAGGCTGTCGACACATTGCTCAAGGCTATGGAGGACAATCGCGGCAACTTGCTCGTAATCGTTGCTGGGTATCCAGACCTCATGGATCACTTCATAAACCATACCAATCCAGGGCTTCCCTCCCGCTTCCCAACGACTATCTTCTTTGAGGATTACTCGGCGGATGAACTGCGCCAGATTTTTGAACTGATTGCGCGGAACGCCGACTACGTTCCAACGAAGGAGTGCGTTGAGGCCGTAAAGAACCACTACGAGAAAGTTTTGGCAAAACGTCCAGCGAATTTTGCTAATGCACGAGACGTGCGGAATCTCTTTGAAAAGGCCATGCGGAATCAGGCCAATCGCCTTAATGGGCTGGAGGATCCCACACTTGAACAGCTCAAATCGCTGCTTCCGGAGGACTTGCCCATCTTGGCTTAAAAGGCTGCTGCGGCGCATAAAGGGAAGGAGAACACAATGGTATTGTACGCATTGGCATGGATAGTCGGTGCTCTTGTCACGATAAGCACGGTTTCGATAATCATGCATGGTAGGCTTTCGCTCATTGGCAAGGCGATAATAGGCGGCATTATTGCTGCAACGATTCTGACATTTGTCTTGCCTGAGAAAAATCCACTGATTGTCTTTGGCGCTCTTGTTTTGCTGAACGCCGGAGTTCGACCGTTGCAAATGCGGACTCCTTCAATTATCCTTTCTCTGACGGCGCTGCTGGCGAGTGTCTGCGTAGTTGCCGCTGTGAATATATATTTTGCCAAAGGAGGCACTGGGTATTCCGGTGACATAGTGGCAGATATTCGGGCCAACGTGGCGAAGCGCTGGGAGAAGATAGTTGCAGAATGCAGTGGCGTGGTGGATCATTATCAGAAACTGGCAAAGACGGGTACAAAGCCTCAGCCGCCTAAAAAGGCGGAAAGGAAACAACTCAACCGAGTCCGCGAGCTTCTCCTTCCCATTGATTGTCATGACCTTCTTGCGGCGGTTGACGACCTCGACAAGCGTATCGCTGAGACACAGAAGGAAATCGCAAAGGCGGAAGGAGAGCGAGTTCGCCACCCTGATGAGGCTGAAAAGTATGATGCCCGCATTGCGGCCGTTCGGGAAAAGAAGTCAAAGCTTGAGGCCGAACGCGCTAATCAGGCCGCCAAGGTAATGGAGAACTTGCGGAATATTGGGTTGAACATGCCTGGAAGCGCTGCCGAACGTTGCATCTTCCCCGTAAATGTCGAAACACTCATAGATAACGCCGTTGTAGCCAAAGACATCGCTGTTGTGGTGGAGAACCTTGGACGTTTCCTTAACTCTGAGGATCTTACGACTGCCAAGCGTTACTTTGGGATGTATCTTGTGATGATCGACGTTCAGGCAGAAGGATTCCGGCAGTACCTTGAGAAGAGTGAGGATGGCGAGTGGCGCAAGGGAATTAACGAAATTCTCCGTGACGCGGAGGCTGCGGTGAAGTCAGACACTGCCAATGCGGCTCAAACTCGCTTCACGGATCATGAACGCGAGATTTTCAGGAAGAATGCTGCCATGAACAAGAAAACGATTGAGGCGGCGACAGCCTACTTAAATCTCCTCAAGCAACATGAAGACATAATTCGTGGCAAACTCCGCGAGGCTGAACGTGTCCGTGAAGTGGCACAAAGCAGCTGGAATACTGTAAGCCTTGCTAGTGATCTAAAGGAAATTGTGAAAACGAGCCACGAGGCTTTTGAAGCACTGCTCTCTCTTGAACTGCCACCGCTCGTGCTTTTTGACGATTCGGCGCTTCAGGCCGAATTTGATGCCATCACAAGAAAACTTCGTAAAGAGTAATCGATGGCGGATAGTTCCGAAACATTACGCGGAATCCTTTCGCAAATCGCGAGGATTGAGAGGGAGATCGCGGAGGCACAGCTTTGTCAGACGAGGAGATCTTCGTTTGAAGACCTCTGTTCCCGCTACACGGCCTTGGCTAAGAATGCGGGAGAGGTGTTGGGCGTCTCCTTCCCCTCCCGCGAGGTTCGGTCTGTAGATTTCGGGATGTCGGTTGGAATAGTGCGTCCTGAGGCGATTCGTGATTTGGCGGGATTAACGGCGGATTTGAAAGCGGCAATAAAGCGCGTGCTTGACTCTATTTCAACTTCTGCCAATATGTTGCCATGCCCCAAGGCCGCTGGACGGCCTTGTCAGATGTCGCATGAGATTGATTCGGGTAGGTTCGATGTTTTCTTTGCGATTCCTTTTCGGAACCCGCCAACCTGCAAAGACGCCTGCGATGCATTGATTGAGTGGTTGAAAAGTAAGCGTGGTATCGGGGAGAAGCAAATCTTTCGTGCCGATCAGTGGACATATTCTGGCGATTTCGTCTGCAAGATCTGCAAGGCGATTCAGGAGTCTCGCGTCGTTGTGGCCGACAATTACTGGTGGTAACCCCAATGTGTTCTTTGAGCTGGGACTCGCCGTCGGTCTTGGCAAGCCGGCCATCCTCATCCACGATGAGAAAGCCGCGGAGGGGAAAGTTCCGTCTGATCTTCTTGCGTGGGAATACATTCCTTACGACGGGAAGAACCCTGCCGATAAGGAATGGCTCGAACATTTTGGTGTCGTCTTTGATGGGACGCGGCAGCGTAGGGGGAAAAGACTATGAAACAGTATGCTCTTTTTACAAGTGTCATCATCCGCTACGGCATATCTATCTGTAAACATTTCCGTGATCGATTACTAATGTTCGGCGTTATTACTTTGAACGATGACGTCGGCGTTGGTAGTGATGATGGCTTTGCACATGAGGCATAGAATGATACTTGATGAAATAATAGTAAGAATGGGAGCGACTAATGAAACGTAAAGCATTGTTCATAGGAGTGAATGATTATACGGATAATCAGATTCGCAATCTTCGTTTCCCTATCCGAGATGCCCACTCGATGAATGACATCTTTGAGGAGATTGGGTATGAGGCCAAATGTCTAGAGAACCCTAACAAGGGTGATGTGTTTCGTGCGGTGAGAGAGATGACATTCGGTCTATCAGCAGGAGATCAGTTTCTCTTCTATTTCGCTGGGCACGGATTCACGGATTCTGGGCAACATCTCCTTTTCTGTGCCGATGATCAGCATGAACTCTTGCGTTTTCACCGTGCTGGTATACCTTTCGACCTTCTGGAATTGGAAACAAGAGCTGGTTGTTTCGATAGATCGTTCCTTCTTGATGCCTGCCAATCGGATTTTTTCACGGGGACACGTGGGGAAGACGCGACTACGCGTGACTTAATAGCGATTGACAGTATGGTGCCAATCAGCGAAGATGCTCTTGGTTCGTTCTATGTTTTGAGGTCATGTAGTAAGTATGAGCACGCGATTGAGATTGAATCTCGTAACCACGGCCTTTTCACACTTGCGATGATGGAAGTATTGCGTCAGTCTCGACGCACTGGGGCGGAGTTATTGTTTAACGATGTGTTGCGAGAAACAATAAGAGAGAAGATGTACAGCATCGCAAGAGACGAAGGAATGATGTCGATGCAAACGCCTGAGTCAGATGGCCGTGGGCCTCAGCAGATACTGATGTGTGGCATAGCGACCGTGCCTGGTCAAAATGACGTACATTCAGAATTAAGCATGGGCGAAAAGAATGATGAGATTGAATGGCAGCGCATGGTACATGAACTGGTAAATAGCGTGACCATCTTCCCGCATGTGAAGTTGGGAGATGGTTTTGCCCAATATGTTGTTGCCGATGATATGTCAGCCGTGTTGATTTGTTTTTGGCCTAGTCGCTTAGATGTTGATGACGTTGTCTCTGATTTAGAAAAAGTTAAGGTGGAATTAACGCGCACCGAGCCAGAAACCCTACAGGAAATGGTGATGTTTTGTAAGGACGGCCTTCCTGATAATGTTGCAGCGTTGCGTTCTCGTGGAATACGTATAATGGACAAACCACATTTTATAGCGTTTATTGTCGACTATTTTTCTGAAAAGAATGTTCCATTGCGAAAAGGCAAGATTCATTTTACGACAGGAGAATATGACAAATCGTTCAAAGCTCTTGAAGGTTTTGTGAAAAAAGGGACGGACGATCCTGAGGCGCAATACATGATTGGCTATATGTATGACCACGGAAAAGGTGTTTGCCAAGACAAAAACGAGGCCGAGTCGTGGTATTGGAAGTCGGCTCATCAAGGTTATGTAAAGGCTATTGAGGTGTTGGAAGAGA
>Ga0310695_10009503_pt1 | contig 14577 bp, 14 predicted proteins | sample RumenRJG_04DNA_FD_203882 | JGI IMG/M metagenome (GOLD analysis project Ga0310695, IMG submission 203882) | Bovine rumen microbial communities from Lethbridge, Alberta, Canada - RJG_04 (v2) (version 2) | ecosystem: Host-associated > Mammals > Digestive system > Stomach > Rumen | place: Canada... | reverse complement strand
CGGGATAGTTGTTGATGTCGGCACTCAGATAGAGGCTGCCATACTGACGGAGCCAGTCGTTATCATACTTGAACGAATAGGAGTCTGAGCCACGAAGGGATTCATAGCCAAGTTCACCAACCAGCATTGGTTCGTCAAGCCAGTCGAAGTCCGCATATACATAGAGTGTCTTCATACCTTATTGTTTTTTAGAGGCACGTTCACGATGTTTCAGCGCAAGATCCTGTAAAGCCCGCCCCATCTCATCCTTCTGCGCCAACAACAGGATGTCATCATCCAGCTGTAGGGCATAGAGCACACGGAGATAGATACCTATCGCTACTGTCGGAGTTCCTTTTTCTATCCTCGAAACGGTCAGAGGAGAACAGGTAGCCCGTTCTGCCACCTGTACTACACTAAGATTACGACGCAGACGAGCCAATTTGATTTGCTCACCTACGGTCTGCATCTTCTGTTCCAGTTTTCTGGGCAGCTTATTGCCCATTGTTGTCTTGCTCATATTGATACTCAACTTATATTTACGAGCGCAAAGATACAACAATTTCTTTATTTTATGATATGTTATAACAATAAATATAGCTTTTCAAGGCATTTTTAACAAATTTGAGTCGTCTTTTGGAACAAAAAGCATACTCCAGAGACTCAACATCGCATCATAACCCATGAAATCTACGGCAATATCTTTTCACACTTCTGCACAAGAAAATAGGTTTTGTGTGGGGTTCTTTGTCCTTTGCCGGTGATTTCGGCAAGGTTGTAGAGGACGAGGCGGAGGTCTAAACAGGAAAAAGTTGCGATTATAGAGTCATTCAAAACATAAAATATCCGATTTTTGATGCACAAAGCAAAATAAATGGGAAAACCTTTGGTTATATCAGATTATTTTAATACTTTTGCATCGTTTTAATGGTATATTAAAATGAAGCAGAATGATTAAAACGAAAGATATTGTCATATTAGGAAGACCCTTACAGCTGCAAGAACGAAGCAAAGCGCAGATGAAAGGTGTCACCATCGGGGACTCTCTTGCATACAAGTTCTACGATGGCGAGTTCCATGGAATGTCCCTGCTTTTCGCAGAACCCAAAGGCAAGATTGCTTCACCACGCAGTCTGTCTGTTACAGCCAGCAATCTTACTTCGCTGTTACAGCGTCCCACGGTTTTCTTGCTGCCGACATGTCCGGCCTATGAACGGCAAAGGCTCATCGACAAGGATGTTTATTTCGTTGCATCTGACAAATATGTTCATCTGCCGATGCTTCTGGCTAACGAGCGTATTCGCAAGACCAAACAGGCAAAGGCTCTGACACCCGTAGCCCAATACCTGCTGCTCTATCATTTGCAGATAGAAAGTATCGAAGGACTTGCAGCACGAGACATAGAAGACAAGATGCCTTATTCATATGCAAGCATTACGCTTGGCAATACTTGCCTTGAAGACCTGGGGCTGTGCCAGAAGGTGGCTGATGGCTCCAAGCGGAAAGTCATCCACTTCGATAAGACGGGGAAGGATCTGTGGGAACAGGCTCAATCCGTCCTCATCAATCCTGTTGAAGAACGCATCTTCTGTGATGACTTGCTTTCAGATGAACACTACCCCACATGTGGCATCAATGCCCTGGCACATTATACATGGCTCAACCCTGACCCGGAAAGGATCATTATGATGACCGTCAAACAACTCCGTGACTTTAGGAGTTCTGGAGCCTTGGTACGTCCTAATGAGTTCGACGGCAACATCATCATTGAGGCATGGAAATACCCGCCTGTCACCAAGATTGGTACGAAAACCGAATGGGTGGACAGGCTATCATTGGCCGTTTCACTTCGTGAGGATGCAGACCCACGAGTGGAAGGCGAAGTTGAACGTTTAATTAATGATATAGAATGGAAGGATTAGAGAAATTCCGCGAAGCATTTGAAGCTTACTCAGAGAACTACGTTATCATCGGTGGCACGGCTTGTGACATCGCTATGACCGGGACGGCAGTACGTCCTCGTGCAACCCACGACATTGATATGATTGTCATTGTCGAAAAGATGACTGCTGACTTTGCCGAACACTTCTGGCAGTTCGTGCGTGAAGGCGGTTATCGCCCTGAAAAGCGCAAGCAGTCTGAAGGGGAAGCTCCTAAGTACGAGCTATACCGCTTTGTCAATGGCAGACCTGACTATCCCGAAATGATTGAACTGCTGTCACGGCATCCAGACATTCTCGGTGAGCCGAAGGGTCTGACCATTGAGCCGTTGCCTGTGGACGAGGAGACGTCAAGCCTGAGTGCTATCATCATGGATGATGATTTCTATCACTTCACCATCGACCACAGCAAACTGACCAACGGGCTTCGCCATGCTGACTCAGCAGCACTCATCGCCCTGAAGTCACGTGCCTACCTCAATCTTTTGCAGGACAAGGCTAATGGCAAGCATGTCAACAGCAAGGACATCAAGAAGCATCGTTCTGACGTGCTGAAGAACGTAGTCATCATGGAAGACAGTCAGATTATGGCTCCAGAGCCAATCGTCGCTTGCATAAAAGAATTTGTCGCCTCAATCAGAAATGATTGGGATGCCCTCTCAGAGCCTCTTGCAAAGGCTCTTGACCAGGATCCTTCGTTCATCGAGGCTCTGCTTGAACAATTAGATGAATTATTTGCCATAGAACAGTCATGAAGATACAGTATGCGTCCGACCTCCATCTGGAGTTTGCCGATAACTGGCGATACCTGAAGGAGAATCCCCTGCAAGTGACAGGGGACATTCTCGTTCTGGCTGGCGACATCGGTTACTTGGGGGATGACAACTATACCAAACATCCCTTCTGGGACTGGGCATCGGAGAACTACCAGCAGGTAATAGCCTGTATGGGCAACCATGAGTTCTACAAGTTCTACGACATCGCAAAGCTGAACGATGGCTATTGCCTTGAAATACGTCCTAATGTTCACAGCTATTATAATGCCGTAGTACATATAGGTGACATTGACTTCATCATAACCACATTGTGGGCCAGGATCCCCCTGAAGGAGGCATATTATACGGAACAAGTGGTAAGCGACTTCCGGCGTATCATCTTCAATGGCGATATTCTCACCTTTGCTGATTTCAACCGCGAACATGAAAGGTGCCTGGCTTTCCTGAAGAACGCCGTATCAAGCAGCAAGGCCAGAAGAAAAATTGTCGTAACCCATCATGTCCCATCCTTCCAGATGCAATGCCCCAAGTTTGCCGATAGCCAAGCTAACGGAGCTTTCACGATTGAACTGGAAGACTACATCAAGGATAGCGGTATCGATTACTGGATATATGGCCACTCCCACTACAACGTGGATGTCAAGATAGGCAATACCAAATGTGTGTCCAATCAGTTGGGGTATGTATTTCATGGGGAGCATGAGTCATTCGTGCCAGGTAAATATATCGAAGCATAAAAACCCATGAAATTCTCCATGATATATTCACTCAGTTCTCTGAAATATCTGCTCGATTCATCCAGGCGGACAAGTCAAAAGGGTGTAAAACGCTTACTTATTTCGCCACAATATATTGAGCATAAAATATCAACATTTAACGAAATATTCAACCGGATGAAAGAACGAAAGAACTTATCCTATAGTTTAAGAAAAGTGGCACATCCCTTCAAAAGCAGCTTAAACTCTATGTTTTTGCCGATTTTGAGCCTACCTGAGGCTTTTACCGCCTTAACAAATGTTAATTACGTTAAAAATGCGATTTTTGAAAATTATTTTGAGCAGTTTTCGCACCTTTCTACCGTTTAACACCTAACTATCTGATAATCAACAAAGTTTATTTCCTGCGTGGGAAAATAACTTATAACTAATTGATATACAATTAGTTGAGAGTTGTTATTAAAGCATTTTAACAAGTTTGTTCGTTTTACATAAGTCGGTCATTTACAACCATATACAAAAATCTGCAAATATAATCATCACTTTCCACGGTGGAAAATACAGTCAAAAATCTGCAAATATCCGATACTCATTTTGAGGGTTGTTGTCACTACATTTTTGCAGATTTTTGATTTTTCACTTTCCATCAAAATTTCGTTTATTATCATGCCTGCACTAAAGCAGGTTTGATAATATGATATACAATAACAAGAAACACTACTACGATCCATACGATAGTTTGGACGTAGAATGGAAAGCGAAGATTACTCATGACAGGCTTTCCGTAGGAGAAGCGGCTGTTCTATCAGGATTCAGCCGCCAGTACATTAACAAACTCATTGCAAACGGCATCATCGTTGCCAAGAAAAACAAGGAGGGCAATTACAAGATTGTTTGGAAGGACTTTGTAAAGTGGTACTCTGCTCTACCCGTCACTCCACACTCTCTTGTTGGCTATGCCAGCTATTCACTCAAAGAGCTGATGCGCTACACAGGTATGAGCAGATGCTGGGTACTGAAGTTTGCCACAAGAAATGACATTTCTTCATACTATGTTGGTGTGTATCGTCGTTTCTGCAAATCGGCGTGTGAGGAAGCATGGAAGCACGAATCTATAGCCTTGAAGCGTTGGTTGACACTTGAAGAAGCCTCCGCTCTTTTCGATTTAGACAAGTCTGTTATTTACGCTCTCGCAGCTTTGCATAGAGCACGCGTAAAGAGATTAAATAAGAATTTGGTGTATAACAAGGCAGATATTATGTCAGTCGTGAAGAAAGGAGGTGTATTATGTCAAGGGTAATATTGAAATATAGGAATATAGCGCATGGTTCCATGAAGTCCATCTATCTGGAGTTCAATCCTGCCATTCACGACGTCAAGGGGAAGGCAGTAAGATATGAATGTCTGAATCTTGAAATCTACACCAATCCCGAGACGCTTCAACAAGAAGAGCAGAACAAAGCCATTAAAGAAGTTGCCGAAACAATACGTTGTGAAAGATACCTCCAGTTAGTCCGTCACGACTACAGCTTCTTGGCAAAGGCCAGGCTTGACGAGGACTTTCTGGATTACTTCAGGCAGAACGGAGACTGTCACGGAGCTAAATACCTCAGTAGCCGATTGCATTTTGAAAAGTTTTGTAAGGGACGATGCAGATTCAAGGATATCAATGCCAGTTTATGTGAACGTTTCCGTCTGTACCTGCTCCGTGCAAAGGGACTGCAGCACACAAAAAGCAAATTGTCCAGGAACTCTGCAAGTGCATACTTCAATGCATTCCTAAGTGTCGTGCATCTTGCCTACAAGGATAACATTCTGTCTGAGGACTACGCATCCATGGTGGAGAAAATAGCCTGGGATCACGACATCCATAAGGAATACTTGTCAAAAGCAGAGATAAAGCAACTGGCAAGCACACCATACGAAGATAATCCGGAAGTTTATAAAGCAGGTTTGTTTTCCATCTACACAGGACTGAGGAGAAGCGACATCCTTGCACTACGATGGGACAATATCCATCAGGCTCGTGGCAGAAAAGCGTATCTGCGAATCTGCATCAAGAAGACAGGTGCTCAGATACAGTTACCTTTATCTCTTGCCGCTGTCAGGGTGTTAGGAAATCCTCTGCCAGAGGGAAAGGTTTTTCCTCTGCTGACAGAAAGCATTCTTACAACACATGTCAGACGATGGGTTATGAAGGCCAGGATTCATAAGCATATCACTTTCCACTGCTTCCGCCACACCTTCGCCATGCAGCTGATTGATAAAGGCATTGATATTTACACAATATCCGCACTCTTGGGACACAAGCAGGTGTCAAGCACACAAAGTTATGCCAAGATTTCTCCAAAGAAGATGATTGAGGCTATTCTGAGAATGGAATAATAGCGATTCTTTATTACAAGAATAATTGACAACACATCCAATTATAATGAGAGGTTTCCATCAATGATGAAAACCTCTATTAGTTATCAGAACGTTTTGTTCTATATAGAGACACTTACATAAAAAACAATAATTCACATTTTCTTATATAGAAGGAATGGAAGATTTTTGTTGATAATTGCGAGGATATGCCAACGCCTAGTAACGTAGACTTTGGATTTCTTCTTACGGATGGCTGCAATGATTTGACTAGCAACTTTCTCAACAGGCATCACCCAAAATAGTTCATCACCTTTGGCCATTGCTGTATCAACAAGACCAGGGCGAATGTCAGTAACTGTTATGTGACCACCACTCTTGAATGCCTTTTTGCGTAGGGCTTCCATATAGTTGATTTGATAGGCTTTCGATGCGCTATAGGCTGGAGCCATCGGCTCGCCACGCAGACCACCAATAGAGGTGATGGCAACAAGATGACCAAAGCCTTGTTGCTCGAAGATGTTGTAGAACGTATCAATGACGAATGTCCAGCCTGTAACGTTGGTGTCGATGGTTGGTCGCTCTATGGCATAGTTGAGCTTAGCGTTAATATCTCCTATACCCGAACATAAGATAGCAAGATCAATGTATTCCATTTCTTTTTGAAGCGCATGGATGGCTCGATCAATCTCTTCCAAGTTGGAAATGTCAGCTTTAGCCGAGATGGTTTTGGACGGATATTTCTGAGTTAATTCACCAAGCAGATTTGCTCGTCGGCCTACGATGCCGATGCGATTATCTCCGCTTACATATTTCTCGAAAAGAGCTTTACCAATGCCAGAGGTTGCCCCGATGATTACGATATTCATATTGCGTTTTTGTGTGCAAAGTTAATAGTTGTCCATTAACCCGATGCACATCAGAAAACAAAAGTACCATTATGGCAGTAAACTCTCAAAACGTTTTGAGAGTTTACAGACTAAAAGTTATTTCTCTACGGATGTTACTGATAGTTGTGGGCGTAACTTTCAGATAAGAGGCTATATCTTTTAGGTTGATACTTTGCACTATTTCAGGACAACGAAGGAGTAAACGTTTATACCGCTCTCTGGTGGTCATGCGATAGGTATCAAGATATTGTGTATAGACCTGCGCAAAGAGATGGTCAGATATGGCTTGTTTGAGTTCTTTCATACCATCGGAATCTAACAGTTCACGTAATTCTTCACCAGCTAATAGAAAGACCTTACAGGAGGTTCCTGCCACAATAGTCACTTCTGACCTCTTGCTAGAAAGACAATTTGGGTAATCGCCCACGAACTCACCCTCAAAAGCAAAGCCTGTAATATAGTCTTTTTGTTCAGAGGAATTATGTACTATGTAGTTGAAGTAGCCACATTCAACAAGCCCAATAAACCGAGATTCTTCACCTGCTTTGATGAAAAAATCTCCTTTAGCGTATTGTGTCAATCGTCCGTGATTAACACAATACTCATTCAGTGCAGAGAGGTCAAGACCATCAATGTATGAGTTGAAACTTATCATATCATTTTTTCGTCCAATTTGTCCCTCATGACAGTCGAAAACAGCCGAAGGTCAAAAAAATCTCATTTGCGACATAAATATATGTGTATTAACGACTTGTAATTTATTAATCAATCAATGAAATATGCACTTTTGCTGTAGGATAGTTGCCTTTTTTTATCATATCGACAAAATCTGCTTTTGAGGTACCATTCTTATTGGAATAATAATGAATATGAGGAACGGAACCTTGTATACCAGGCTCTTTTCCTTTTAATCCTTGGAAAGTTCTTATAAATGCATGCCATTGTATTCCATTATCCAACATTTGAACATATATAACTTTGGATTCATTAATCAAAGCCCTTAACTGTCCTTCAGACAACGATTCCCCTCCAACTTTATGCAAAACATCATTATCATCAACATAAGCAAAATTTGGAAGGTCCTCTTTTTTGAGATTTTTAGGAATACCTTCAAATCGATAAGAACTGAACTTATAGCCTAATTTTTCTCCAAGTAAAAAAAATGCCCCTAATTGATTAATGTCTAAAGATATCCCTTTCCATATTTTCTCTTGTTCTTTTTTCTTCAAATCATTTTTCAATAAAGTAAAGATTTCTTCTGGCAGCGCCACTTTTTCTAAATTTGCCAATTGCTTTTTTGCTAATTCAAAAGATTGACGGCTAACAATTCTTACAATAGAATCCATTGGAAGAAAACTAGATAGTTTGAAAACCCAACTAGAAATAACCGGTGCAATTGAATATGAATGAAATTTGAGGATATATTCCTTAAAACTCACATTAGTTACGTCATTCATCATATTTGCGATAATAGTTTGACCATCCTCAGTTTTATAGATTTTTTGTGCCATATATATTACAGTTTTAAGATAGTATACATTTAGTTATACACTTAGAAATATAGAATTTTATTTCGTTAAAAGGAACAGACATCTCTTCTCTTGTTCGAAGACCACACTTATATCATTTTTATATCAGAAACTATAGATCCAAAGACATCTGAACACCTTGAGATGAAATATGAACATCTAATCCTTTCATTTTTCTTCTAATCTGCTCCTCTGTAATTGATGAAGGGATAGCAATGGCCAGTAACTGCTTTGCTCTTGAACATGCAACATAAATCAAACGGTGTTTTTCCTTTATTTCAAGTAGACCATTCGAATTGTCTGGGATATCATTAAATGAAATTACTTGCGCTCCAGATTGATTATGTAAATACAATAAAACGGCATCTACAGACGCTCCCTTAGCAGAATGGATTGTCTGAGCCGTTACTACATTATCTTTTACTTGTCCAAAATAAGAATTTATTGGTTGCTCTAGGAGGCTACTCATATTATACCCTGTCATACGCTGTTTAAATTCGAAATCAGGTATTTTTGAAAGTTTAAGAGCATCCTTCAACAATTGTCTAGTTTTACCATCCCAATTATTGAAGGACAATGATAATGAAGGTAACAATTTCATAAGCTGCAATAACATAATATTAAACTCTACCGTATTGTTTCTTTCTTGAACATATTTTTTCATTTCAGCGAAATAACCGTCGCCATAAATCAGATACGCACATATCCATGCCATTTTATCCATTGCCTCTTTTATCATATTTTGAGTATATAGCAACTCGACTTCAATAATACGATATGGAATCTTACTTTTCCAAGGTTCAATTTTAGTTCTAAATGCTGCAAGCCTTGTCAAATCACTCTTACCTCTTACAAGCACCAACCTACTCTTCAAATTATGTGTGTTGCAAATAGTGGTAAATCTATCAAAAGCCGTTCTTTCTTGACCAATATCATGTCTAATTATCTCAATCTTAATATTATTATCTTCAACACCATATGAAACTATATTTGGACAACCTACGGGCTTGAATCTGCTGTACAAATCAATGATCCTCTGTACAGACCTCCTGTTTTCCATGAGGTTTAAGGATGTCCATCCTTCTTTTCTACAGTATTGCTGAAAAACTTGAGGTCTAGCGTTTCTCCACTCATATACAGATTGATTCACATCACCAATCAGTTCTATATTTTTAACTCCTGCAGACTTCAATAATTCTAAAATATCAAATTGATGCTTGGAGGTATCTTGCGCCTCATCTAATATAATATAAGGAAATCTATTGGCCAATGACTTAACTATAGAAGAATGATTCTTCAGAATTGATGTCGCAATAAGCATTGCATCATTACTATTAATTACCCCATGCTTAAGTTTATATTTAAATATTTCGAGGCAATAATTAAATAAACGATGCTCATTTCTTTCTATGGTTTTATTACCAATTTTAAACACGTTATCCCCTATATACTCTAAATTTTCTGGAGGATAATGATACGCCAAATCATTGTAATCTTTCAAATCATAGACAAGACATTCTCTTCCTTTGTATTTATGAAAAAACAAATTATGGAGTATTTCATCTTCATTTATTATTCTTGGTTTTGACAACCCTTTTATCAGATACCAATATTTCAATACAACATATTGTGTAGCAAAGCTATCAATAGTTCTAACTTCATTTGGATAATCTATAGATGTACCATGCATATCCCTATACTTTGAAATTATTTCATCACATGCTTTATTAGTGAAAGACATACAAAGAACACCTACACCATTTGTATAATTGGTTCGACATTCTTCTATCAAAGATTTGAGTTTATAAACAATACTCGTAGTTTTACCACTACCAGGACATGCTGTTAATATGGTAAAACCTCGTGCATCTAAGTACGCTCTTCGTTGTTCAGTAATATCGTATTCCATTATTAATCAATCAAAAAATTAATAGCATTTTGGATATATATTGGAACAGAGAAATTACACTCACCCAATATACTTTTATTTTCAAGATAATGCGCAAAATCTTGTGCAAACAAAGACTTCCCAGGCATACATTTCCATAGTAGAAGTGCTAGCAAATACTTATGTTCTTCATCCAAATTATCTTCCTCAATTGTATCAAGAAACATTTTTACTAGACTAATCTTTTCAGATGCATTTTCTTCCAGATACTTATAAAAATCTGTTTTTTGGGTTTCTGATTTTGTATCATGTACATTAGCTAGTGCAATCTGAAACTCAAGAGTCTTTTTGCCTGACGAAACTAGTATTCCTTGCTGATTATTACTCATAGATACCATATTGCGAACTCTACTACATGGACTTCCTAAATCAATACTCTTTTTTAGCTCTCGTAATTTCACATAATCATTAGCAATAAGATTATCTAACATGTATTCTGAATTCTTAGAATCAGTAAATTCGTCAGCATCAGTAATGAAAGCAGCTTTCATCGGCAACCTTTTAGCAGAATCTGATGAGTTGAATAACATAAGGAATTGGCCAAATGCCGTACCTCCCGTATCAATTAGTTCAATCTCATAATCGCCTAATGGTTTACCCATGATTTTAGAAAAAGTATTCAAGAGTAAAGCTTCAGAAATACCTTCAACAAACAATACTCCACTAGAGAAAAAAAGCTGACTGCGAGTAACATCCAAATACCGAACTATCATGTCCCGATAATATTTTGTTCGCGTTTCATCCACTACTTTATGATTTTTCGTATCGTACTCAATATTCTCGCTTGCTCTATTACAAAAACAATTGGCAATACTGTATTGCTTATCCTGAAGAAGGATTATGTTTTCCAAAGGAATACGAGATGTTAATGTCGGCGAATGTGTCGTAATAAAAATTTGCGAATTCCGTTCATCGTCTGCTCCTCTCAAGAATTCATACAAATTAATCTGCAATTGAGGATGGAGATGTGCTTCTGGCTCTTCAATAAACAACGCGAACATTGTGTTCTCCTCGCTTTCGTGACAATCTTTTATATCACTAAGTACCGTAGCAATATAAATTAGATTATTATAACCTAAACTATTCTTCCACAATCTATATCCATCTATTTTCTTGTTACTGCTAATTGGGACAAAAGGTTTAATTGCATTGACGATATAATCAATTTTGTTCGGTGTAATTGACAAATCAATAGTCTGTGGAGATTTCTTCAATATTGTCCTTAGATTATTGTTGATGTTTTCCTTGGTTATTCTAACTTCACCTTGATCCAAAAGTTGATTGTTAGCCCCAACAAAAATATTAGATATAGAATCTTCGTTTTCATTCTTTTCCACTCTACGCTTTATCACCTTACCAAGTATGTTGTTACGAGAATCCATTAAATCATGTGTACTATCACGTAACGCACTAAGATAATAAGAGCGAAATAATTGAAAAGTATCATAGTCAGCTTTCTGCTCAGCCTCTCTCTTTCCTGTATAATATGTCCTTGAAATACGTCCATCAACAGAAAGGCGATATTCAATTGTAACCTCAGCATATACATTGTTACCATCAATAACAAGATAATCACAGAATGCACCTAATTGTGTCTCTGACAAGTCCGAGAAAACATATCGTATCTCTATATGATTTTCTGCCAACTCTGTATCTTCTTCACCTTCTACTTTTATGACTTCTCTATAAAAATCTTCTCGAGTAATTAGTTGATCACTATATTGATCCCCCCATCCATAAAAAAGTCTTATAGCATCAATAAGTGTTGACTTAAGAGCTCCATTAGGCCCTATTATAACATTCAATTTTTCGTGAAAATTCACAGATAAATTGTGAATACCACGAAAATTTTTTATCTTTATCGTTTTTAGATACATAATAAGCAATAACAGTTTACAAATTATACATATATGATTTATCGAAGGACATCAGAAAGTTTCTCTACTTCCTCTTGCAACTTCTGCGGATTCTGCTTGGCTAGTTTTTTCAGATTGAGTAACTTCCATTGAACAGATGGATAATCCTTGAAATACTCAAATTCGTATCCATCCCACTCTGGCTGACCAGATTCGAAACTGATAAGGAACTTCTTATCCGCTTCTGTCATCAACAACTTTACATCATTAATGAGTTTTGCACGAGTTTCTTCAAACTCTTCGTATGTAAATGGAATATCAGTCATTCCTGCAAACTGGTTCTCCATTGCTCCTCGCTGGTCAATCAGGCGTGGAGCAAATGACTCATGAATCGGTCTGTCGCTACCAAGTAAGCAGAAGATAAGTCCTTCGCGACATTCACTCAATGGAATATCCATATACTTTACATCAAACAAATCACGTGGATGCTGGCGTGATAACGCAGCTGCAATCTTGCCACCATACAATTGAGTTTGGGGCACAACATTTGCCTCACAAAAGAGAGAAAACTCTTCCTGTGCCTTCTCGCTCAGTGGTATTGTTTGAACATCGCCGCCTACTATTCCTCTCTTGGTTTGATTGACCTCTATCTTCACCTGCTTGCCTCGATACTCACACAACAGTTTGCAAGTATTGAAATTGGGCACGATGTGCATTCCTTTAAATGCTTTCTTTGCCTTTTCTGCGATGGCCTTCAGATGCATATTGATGTCGTCCAAACTTGTCAGACGGTCAGCCAATAGGATATAGGTCAAATCAATATCTACAGAATAACGTGGCAGGTCCTTCAAGAACAAATTGATGGCTGTGCCACCATGTATGGCAAACACCTCCTCTTCCATCACAATCGGAATGAGACGGAGTAGCAACTCAACCTTCTGCGCATAAACACTTGATCTTATATCATTCATATTCTGCAAGTTCTTTTGAGATTGTCATATTATACTTATTGATAAACTTTCCTATTGACGTTATCATAAACCTGGATGTGCCAAGATTTATATTTTCTAGTTTCAAAGCCTTATACCAGGAGTGACCAGCCTTTTCTGCCATATAGAGGAACAGGCGTTTCACTTTCTGAGAGGTGCATGCCTCCAATAATGTCTGAACCATCTTGGGACGTAATGTAGTCAAACCCTCCATGATATAATAGATATCGAGCAAAGATGACGATGCATCCGGCAAGTTCAGACATTCCAATATAGCACGCTCTGGAGATGACACAAGCAAATCATGCTGATTGACAGTCATGGTTTCTACACCCAACAGTTCATCGCCTAGGAAAGAAGTGATCATGTATTTTATTGTCATATCCCACTCTTTTTTTAGCAACCACGAAGGCAATTTATTGCTTTTGTCAGTAAACAGATAAGCCATAGGTTTACCCATAGAAAGGTAATGGGAGTATCCTCGAAGCTCCAAAGCTGTATATGCACCTACAACACAACTTTTACTAAGTTGCGTGTTATATGACGACACAGCAGCTAATAAGCCTGGTTCTGTTCCATGTATCTTATAAACCCCTTTCGATATACGGTCAAGCCATCCGCTTTTCATATAAGCATACTGACCACGTGCATCCAATCCCTGACTTGAAAGCCACGAACCAAACAGAACTGATTCATTAGGCGCTTTCTCTAATATTTGCTGTATTTTTGTAGCCATTTTCGCTTATTTTACGAATACCAGCATAAATTTATTGCAAAAATACTCTTTTTATTTTACAAAGCCAAATATTTTCCTCAAATAATGGCGATTTTATAGTAATTTATCTTCAAATTCGTATTTTTAATGAATTTAAGAGTAAAAAACGTGCAAAAACCATAAATAGAGATACAATTGCCATCAAAAGAAAAAGAGGTCGATAGCCAGGATCAATTTCTGAGCTTGGTTTAGTTTAATCCCATATTATATATCTATAACCTAAACTAAACCTTTTATCTTCCGGCTACTATTAATGTCATGCCGAATGGTCTGGATCAAAGATTAGAAGAAAAGGAATGACACGTTATAGGGCTAGGACAAATGGGAACCAACACTTTTTAACAACACGATTTTGAGTTAAAAATATCTCCTAATTGTCGCCAGATTACAAAGATATACAAAGAACTGCAAAGATAAATGTACCTAAAGGGACTGAAATGGTAAGTCGCACCTAACTCGCTTCTTAGCAATTGCAAGAATCTGCAAAAATCCGTGTTAACGAATGTGAATATACAAAGAACTGGAAAAACGTCTTTGCAGATGTTTGTATATTTTATTTTTGATGGCAGCTTCATTTGCAGATGTTTGTATATTTTCCGTCCCTCCTCCGTCCCTCGGCATAGTATCTGTCCCCCATAATTAGAGGCATGTGTGCTGATTATCTATCACTTATATTTGCAGATTTTACATTCTGCGTCGGAAAGTAGATTCTGCGTGGGAAAGTAGATTTTGCGTGGGAAAGCAAGCCCCCTCTATTCGAGGTGTGTCAGTTCATCAGCCAGCGGTAATACCGCCTTAAGGATCTTGAGCCAGTC
>Ga0310695_10009502_pt1 | contig 14578 bp, 15 predicted proteins | sample RumenRJG_04DNA_FD_203882 | JGI IMG/M metagenome (GOLD analysis project Ga0310695, IMG submission 203882) | Bovine rumen microbial communities from Lethbridge, Alberta, Canada - RJG_04 (v2) (version 2) | ecosystem: Host-associated > Mammals > Digestive system > Stomach > Rumen | place: Canada... | reverse complement strand
CCCCTTCGAAGACCTGGATGAGTGCCATCATCACGAAGAGCCCGATACAGACGAAAAAGAAGATCTTCCATACCGTCACAAACAGCGACGGGTTCCGGAACAGGCTCATCTCATAGATCCAGCGGTACTTTCCGTCGGGACCGAGCCCGATGTTCGGCGTGACCATCGTCACGTCCGGAGGCGCATCCTGCGGTGCGGCGTACGGAGGCTGTTCGCTCTGAGGCTGCGTCTGGGACTGCGGTATCCGTTGGCCGACCGCGTTTCCACAGTTCGGGCAAAACAGCGATCCATCCGGCATCTGGGTTCCGCAATTCGTACAGAATTTAGACATATCCGTTGATCTCCTTTTGCATTCTTTATTTACAAAGCTTACCGTTACCCTCCTCAGCCTTACGCACATCCCATCTTTCAAGGGCCCCCGCCATACAACCACCACGGCGTCCGACTGCCCCAGGCTGCCGAAACCGAAGAAAACTATGCTGTCCGCCGCATGTTCGACTGCGACGGGCACGGCGTTCACGACAAGGACGGATCCCGGGAACTCGTCCGAACGGCTGCCGCGCCATGCATGCCTCTCCCCGTCCTCGCCCATCCGGACGACTGACGAGGAGATGGCGTTACAGATACCGTTCCAGGGATTTTTTCATCGTGAGCCGGTCTTGTCTGTACTGTTCCTCCAAGCGCTCGGCGTATGAGACGAAAGCACGGCACAGATCGGGATGCTCGAACAGAATGGTAACATACGGTGCCCTCAGCCGGACGACCGCCACCGCCCTGTCGGAAATCAAAAGCTTGATATCCCCGAACGCCTCCTCGGGCAGCGGACAGAAGCGATACCCGGCATACCGCTCCGAAAGAGCGATGATGTTCTGAATATGCCCGGCATACTCGGAGGGCGTGTAGGTGAGCGAGGAACCCGGGATATCCATCTGCACCCTGTCTGCGAAAAGCGCTTCATCGTCCGGGAGCGGCGCATATTCGTGCAGGAAACCTTTCTTTATTTTGGACTCCAGTATGCAGAGACGCTTCTTTTTCAAATCAAGAATGCGGTTTTTTTCCGATTCATCCGCACCGGCGCGTTCCAAGGCCGACAGAATGACTCTCTCCGGCATCGTGGCAAGCGAAAGCGTGTTGGTGATGACCGATAGAGAGGATATGTCCTCCTCTTCCAGTCTGCCTGCGTCCTCGAAACTGTGAACCGCGGCAAGCTCCCCCGAACGGCTCAGGAGCTCCCTGTAAAACGCCTCATGCGCGCCGAGCAGAGCGGGATCGATGTCGAAACGGTACAGTCCGTTTTTGTTTTCCGCTCCGCTGACGTTGCAGCCTGAAATACAGGCGTATCCCGGACAGAGAAACATGGTCGTGGAAAAGCGTTCGCCTCTCCTTGTTCTGCACCAGTACGCCCGTATCCTTCCCGACGGATACAGGGGAAGCCAGTTCACGATCGCCTGCTCCATCTCCAAAAGATCGCGGTTTACGTTATGGATAACGGTGATCCGCGTACCGCCGGTGACGCAGAAGATCATGAGCGAAACCCACTTCGCCCGGAATGCGGGATCGGAGACCATCCAGTCCATATTCTGATCGGAGTACAGAAAGAGTTCCTTCTCTCCTCGCCTGACAACGTTTCCGAGAAAACGGATCACCGCGCGCTGAAGCCCTTCGATACCGGTATATGCTGATGAGCTCTCCTTCAATATTTCGCTGTCTGCCGCCTCCTCAAAGGAAAGCGGCGGCTTTTTGATCTCTGCGGAAAAGGAGCCGATCCGATCAACCAGGCCTTCCACGAACGGCGCGCTGTCCCCACTCTCTGCGCTGAAAAGCCAGCAGTACAGCCAGTCAAAGGCGTTCTCCCGGTCGGAAAGCGTTTCCGCGGGCATCCCCGTCAGTTTGCCGAGTGCCGCCGTTTTCCCCTGTTCGCGTATCCGGTCCAGAAGCAGGGAACAGAGATCGTTCATCATTTTGGGATTGGCTTTCGGCGAGCGCAGGCCATTGCGAAACCGGCTGATATAGGAGGGATCGGTATTCATCGACCGACCCAGACGGATGTTGGAGAGCCCCGTCAGCTCCATCACTGCGCCGAGCCTTTCGCCGAATACCCGATACGGGATTTTGCCGGTTTTGGTGTTTTGTCCCGCCGGGCGATTGACTGCGGTATGTTCTCCATCGTAAAGCCATGCCATGATCCGCTCTTTGATCCTGTCTGCCGAGGTTCGGTCCTCGCATGCGATCAGTGTGCAGAGTGTGTCCAGCCGGTTCTTTTCGTCGGTGCACAGGTAGATTGCGCTGACGAGCCGACGCGCGCCAGCTCCGCCGTTCTTTGGGATCCTCGTCCCGCTCATGATATGGCTGATATTGGATTTATCGCACCTTGCCACGCGTGCAAATTCGGTCGGCGTGACCTCGAGCAGAGCGAAGATCTGACTAAGCTTTTCACGGAATATGTCGATCACCCCTCAAAATCTGTGCTGTCTTATAGTATAACATAAAACCGCCGTGAAAACAATTAATTGACACAACAATTTTCAATGACAAATTTTTGTCAACTCTTGCGTCTGTCCGGGACAGTAAGATATAATGAATATGAAACAAAAAGATTATGCTCAGTTCCGGTTCAGCGACTGGAGACTGGAGGCGAAACAGGGAGGATTCACGGAAATGGAAAACGGAAAAACTTCGGTCGGCAGGCGGGTTCTGAACATCATCCTGCTGCTGTTGAATCTCGCGTGTCTTATCTGGATCCTCGTCTCGTGGCGGGGAGAGCAGAGCAAAAGGACGGTTCTCGATTATTACCGGGACCGCGGCGTCGACGTGAGTGATTTTGAATACATGGAAAACGACGGATCGGTCCGTCCGTAAGGGGAAAGGAGATCGTCATGGCAAAGAAATGTCCAGCCTGCAACGCGGACAACAAGGACGGCGCTCTCGTCTGCGAATACTGCGGCACAAGACTTTCATCGGATAAGCCGAAATCCGCCGAAGCAAGTGAAGAGACGCGGTTCTGCTCCTCCTGCGGAAAACCGCTCGCACCCGACGCTGCCTTCTGTCCGTTCTGCGGGGCGAAACGAAACGGTTCTACTCCGGAACAAGTTTCGGCGGTAAGACAAGTTCCCATCCCTCCCCGCTCTCCGGCTTCTCAAGGGCTTCCCGCCTATATGCAGCCGGGGTATCAGCAGCAGGCCCGGGCCGCACGGGAGGCGGAGAGGCAGGCGGCGCGGAACGCCTCGAAAACGAAGAAGAGCACCCGGGGACTGAGCGTCTTCCTATCACTCCTTCTCGTTGCGCAAGTCTGCGTCGCGGCGTTCCGGTATCCGGGGTTTCTGCGCGGGAAGATCGGCGGCACGCAGGGGAAGACGGACGGCGAATCAAGCAGCGAAACGGGCGAATTCGGAGACGCGCTTGCCGATCTGCTCGACATGCTGGGAATGACCGAGGAAGATCTCGCCGGGATCGCGGAAATCATGCCCGCGGCCACGGAGGAGAACTCCCCCGGCAACCCCGCTTTTTACGACGTGACCTTCACCGAGGCCGAGTACGCCGCGGCGAAGACCCTGACGGCTCCCGTTTCATGGGAGAGCCCCGAGGCGGACTTTCCGGAGTTCGGCATTCACGTCAACATGAAACCGTGGAACCTCGAATACGAGGAAGATACCCTGACCGTGAAGCAGATGCCCGTGAAGGACGATCCCGTGACGGGCGCGCGGCTCTATATCTACGACTATTCCCTCGCGTCCGGCCAGCACGAATTTCTGACGGACGTGGAGATCACCGCGCCTGTCGTGGGGGACGATTTCTATGGATTCGTCGTATTCAACGAGGACACGGGCAAGTGGGAAAGCGCCTACTGTGAGCTCTCCGAGGACGGGAAGACCTATACCGGGTATATGCCCCACTTCTCCGGAGGCGGACAGTCCGCGCTGAAAACGATCAAGATGGATGCCAAGAACGCCGTCGATCTGTACAAGGATAACGGAAAATCGATTTTCTATCAGCTCGAATACGAGTTCCTTCCGATCTACAAGGATTCGAGCCACTATCTCTATCCCGTTTCGGTGGTGGCGTCCACGGACTTCTACAATTTTGTCGCGAAGGAAACCAAGGAGCCCATCGAAACGCTGAACGGATTCGCAAAGGGAGAACCGCTCAAGAAGGAGTCTGCCCTGACGGAGGGGATCGACACGTTCGGGAGCAAAGCGGACGCCGCGGGAGCCGTGAACGAATGGTTCCTGAAGAGCGGCCTCGGAGAAACGGCCGGGATTCCGAAAACCTTCACGGAAAGCCTCGGCACGAAGCTCTACTGGGCAGGGATCGGGCTCCTGATCGCGCGGATGGCGGATCAGGCAGTCAGAGGCGTGGACGCAGGCACGATCCTCAGCGACAATTTGACGGGCATCGTGAGCGGATGCCTCAATACCGGAGCTTACGCCCTCACCGCGTTCGCGAAAGGGGCGGGCGCTACGGCAGCCGCAGGCAGCGCGCATATCGGCGCGCTCGTATTGACCGCGGCGGCAACCGCGCTCTTTGTCTACACGTCGGCGGAGAAATCGCACGCGGAGTATATGGAGGATCTCTAGAGCTTTCCGAGCAGATCTTCGTAGTACGTGATCCGCTTCCTGATTCTGACAATATCCATGTTCTCCCCCTTTGATTCCCGGTCAGCCGTCACCACTTATCGTAGTAGTCTTCCGGCCTAGCATCGGAGGTATTTCTCTTTCGGTTCGCCGCCTTCCGTCTCGGGACAGTCATTCCGACCGACGGACTTTCCTGTTTTCCCTTGTCCGCCGTGCGCATCTCCCGGATTCTTCGGTCCTGTTCGTCGAGATCCGGCGAAATCACGCGGAATGCCGCCATCGCATAGTTCCGGCAGTCCAGCCGTTCGTTTCGCTCGTGTCCCGGAATCTTGTCCCACCCCCACGGCTGACGTCTGCCTTCGTGGTAGGAAAGACGCTCTGAAAGCAGACTGTGAAAATATCCGTATCCATAATCGTCCCGACGCGGAAAGTGAGCGAATTTCGGACCCGGCTCCGTCACCCGGAGCGAATCCATAATCATCTGTTTCCCCGCATCGACCCCGAGTGTATAGACCCAGCAGGATCCGTAATGCCTGCCGTCAATTACAATCTTCTGTTGCTTCGGCGGCGATGTATAGGGCCTGTCCTGTCCTGCTGCACCCTTGATTGCGTACAGCTTCTTCGAGAGCCGTTCCCGACAGCGGATCCGAACGTCCTGTGTATAGTGACCGCCCTCGTCCATCATGGACACTTCTATTTTCAAGCCGACCCCGTCCCGGAAGGTCCACACCTTATCGAGCACGGCGTCCAGTTCTTCCCATGTTTCAGTCTCAGAGGGCTTCCCCATAATGACACCCGCCCGGATCCCCCAAACTTCGCCGAAATGTCCGTGCCCGACGACCTCGTATTCCAGACGGTCGTCCTGTGTGTCGATTCCGCATGTCAGGAGCAAAACGCCATCCGGGAGTTCCGCTTCATATTCCTCGCGCCGTGCAAGCAGCCCTTCTTCATCAAGCGTCCCGCCTCGGTCTTCCCACACCTCGCCGAACATCGTATTGTATACGACTTGAAGCTTGGCATTGTCTCCACGCGCTTCAAGAAACCGGCGCACGATTCGCTCCCACGGCATCCACACCGAAACAAAGGCGTTCAGCCAGAAGGAAAGCTCTCCCCGCGACCGTGCCTCTTCGTTATCGTGTCTCCAGTGGGCCGGAGCCTTCTTCATTGTCCTCTCGTCGGAAACGGCTCCGCACCCGGGGCAGATATACCAGACGTCCTTGACCCTGTATACCCTCTCCCGGTTGATCTCCTGCTCATCGTACTCGAAGCGGATGTCCGCCCACCGGATTTCATGATACTCCTCACAGTGGGGACAGCGTGAAACCCACCGGGCCATTGAACCCGTCGAATATGCCGTGTCGATGGGCGACGCCCCTTTGATGGTCGGTGTTGAGACCTCCATCGCCTTCGCGTTATAGAAAGTAGTCTGACGCGCGAGGGCCAATCCCCAGGGATCCCCCTCCGTTCCTGCCGACCGCGCCCATCTGTCTCTCTCGTCTCCGATCAGATATCGGATAGGCTTGGAAGCCAGCGCGTGCGCTTCGGTCGACCCGCAGAGGGTAAGGATTCCACCCGGATAGGATTTTTGCAGGATGGTGTTCGAGCTGTCCCTCTGCTTCGGATCTGCGACCTTTCGCCGAATCGTCGGGCTGTCCCGAATCATCGGAGCGATCCTGAGCTTCGAGAACTCTTTCGCGTCGTCCTTCGTGGGATGCACAAATAAAACAGACCCGGGATCCTCGTCGATGATGTACCCGAGTACGTTCATTTCCGCTTCCGTTTTTCCGACCTGCGACGCCGCGACAAATACGATGTGATGAACCCGCGGATCGGAGAAGGAATCCATGATCTCCACGAGATAAGGTGTCCTGTCATTCCTCCACGGTCCCGGTTCTGCGGCATGTTCCGAGGAAAGGCGGCGGTATTTCTCCGCCCACTCCGACACGGAAAGATCTTCGGGCGGCAAAAAGCCGCGCATCAGGCCCTCCATGTAAACGGCTGTGTTCTCCCCTGGCATGACTATAAATTCCCTCCAACCCACCCTCCGTATCAACGGTTCTGTATAACTTCTGTGCTATTATTCTAACACAGATAAAGTAACATTTGTTGCAACTTCCCTTTCCGCTTCTCAGCCCTCCCCTTCCGTCTCCTCATCCATCGTATCAAGGTTCCATTTTTCCCGCTCCCTGACCCTCTCCTCATATCGAGCAGGATCGTAATGATACTCCGCCAATTCCCGCATGACCTTATGGATCTCTTTCGTCAAGACATCCGCAACCTCCGCCGCAGACCCACAGGCATGTGCGTCAATGGCAACCCGTCCCGGAAAAGCGATCAACGCAGACCGAATCGAATAGATCATATCCTCCGTGATAGCAGCGACGTCCTCGCTCCGGTGCATTTCCCCCTTCAACTCCTTCGCCCTGAGTTCCTCAATATCCGCCTTCGCCTCTTTGAGCCGTGCATCCTGCATGGCTTTTTTGATTTTCGCAATTTCAATATTGCTGTCTTCTTTTCCGCTGTTGATATATTCCACATAAGCCGCTACAGCTTCTTTGAGATTATACCGTCCCCGTTTCTCCGGTATGAACACTCCATCCTGTGTAAGCTGTTGCACTCGCCTTGCCGACCATCCAAAAATAACGGCGAGCTCAGTAGTCGAAACCAGCGTCTTGTCTGTGATCTTTTCCATCTTTAGTTTTTATACCTCCTCTGTTATTTCAACAATTCCATTAAAGCACAAAAACCGAAACTTTCGTTGCAATTTTGCGAAGAAATTGCAACTAGTCATTTCGCCTTTTAGGATTTATTTTATATTTATTGTGTAGAAATCCGCATTGAAAAGTCAAAACGTAACGAAGTGATATTTTTAATTTTTGCTATATAACTCATTTTCGCGCCTCGCAGGCCCGCAAAGGGCCCCTCGGGGGGCCCGGCAGTACCTTCGGACAGCCCCGGAGGGGCTGGTCGGCTCACCCTGACCCAAATCAGTCCCTTTGGGACTGGTCCCCTCACACCGAGCCCTGGCCATCGTCGCCGCCTCCCCGGTTTCCTTCCATATATGCGCCGCGGATCCTCCCCGCCGTCGTTCCTCCTCCCTCCCCCCGTGTTAAGGCATGAAAAAAGCGGGACCACATTGGCCCCGCCGTTTCATCCGGTTTATTCTCCCGGTTCTTCCGTCTCTTCTGATTCTTCCGAGAGGTTTACACCGTCGCGCCGTAATGCTTCCCGGATCGCTTCGTTAATGTATTTGTTCAAGCTCTGTCCCTTCTTTTCCGCGGTCTCTTGTATTATTGCCCGCGTTCCCTGTTTCACCGTTAGACTAATCCTGTCATAATGGTTTTTTAGATAGTCCCATTTGTATGCCGTTCTTTTTTGTGCCATTTCCAAATATCCCCCCGCGCGTCTGCGCAATTAAGATATTATATTATACTATATATTTTCGTCTTGCGCTAGTCGCATTTTGCACAAAATGTCTAGCGCAAGATTGTCTGTTTTGTATATTGACTAGCGCTAGTCTGCCGTGATATAATAGCGGCGTCAACAGGACAAGGGCGCGCCTCCCGGTAAGCGACCACAGTGAAAAGGAGGCCTGACACCCGAGACCAAAGCGCGACAGATCCGCAAATACACGGACGGCGCGGAGGGCTCCGAATGCTGACGAAACGAAACTCCGACACCCCGAAGGCGCGGCTCCCGGTAAGCTGTCCCCGCGAAAAGGAGCCCTGACACCCGCCCATTGAAAATTGAAACATGCTCCGGGAAAAAGCCTGACGCGGAACCACTCCGGCGGATCTGAACCCCGTGCACGGTACGCGGTGAAGCACGGCGCATGAATATCCTCCCCCTTTTGGTGAATTTTGGTTTAATGCTAGACGGCCGCCCGTACTACGGACGGAGCCGCGCGGCACACACACAAGGCAAGCGCACAGGACGGAACGGACAGCTTTTCGCGTATGATACGCGAGCCTCACCCCGTTCGCAGCTGCTGAGCTCCAACCTTCGCCGCCCCTCTTTCCCCACTCGCGGCCGTACTGCATTAACCCAAAATCTACACAATAAAGGAGATCCCACCATGACAAACGAAAAAATCATTTTCAACGAATCGCTCCGCCTCGTGGAAGAGAAGAAGATCGGCACAACGGGCCGAATTCTCACCGTCAGAGACGCCGAAGGGAACACGAAAACCCTTCCCGAACCTGAGCCGATCCACACCTACGACGAATGGAGAAGGATGGGCTTGCAAGTCAGGCGCGGAGAACACGCCGTCGCCGCCTTCCCGATCTGGATGTATTCCAACAAAACCGTCAAGCTCCCCATGAAGAACGTCAAGACAGGAGAGACCGAAGACGTCGAAGAGGAATCCGGGAATTATTACATGAAAACCGCTTCCTTCTTCGCCCTCTCACAGGTTTCCGAACCCGACCCGAACCCCTCTGCAAATCCCGCCTGATGATGGCCCGCCGGTTACGGGCCGAAACGGGACCGCGAAAACCGGTCCCGTCGTGGGAAACCATTCCCCGAAATTCTTGTAAATCTATCCCAAAAGGAGACTATAACCATGACGTACACCATCACCCACAACTCCGCGTTCGGCTCCCTCGAAATCCGTTTCTCCGATATGCCGACGCCCGCTGTCCGTTCTGCCCTGAAAAACTTCCGCTTCCGTTGGCATTCCCTCGGACGGTATTGGTTTGGCAGAGCAGACGAAAACGCGGTCCGCTCACAGCTTGACAAGCTCCTCGCCCGTGCGGAAAAAATCGCCGCCGCAAATCGGAAGACGGACCGTGAACCCCTCGCACCTCGTCCGAAGTACACCCCCGCCCCTGATTTCGAGCTCGTCGAAGTCTCGGAAGCCCCGGATCCTGCCCCCGCCGTGAAACCCATTCCGGCAACCGAAGATCTCCCCGCCGTCCGTTTCTCATACCATACCGGAAACACCATAGGGAAAGCCGCCCTCACTGCTTCTTTCCTTTCCTCTGCAACCGGCTCCACCCTGAGAATTATCCGGGACATGATGGACGGGATCGAAGACACCGAAGAACGCGAAAACGCCTTCTTCACCCTCGCCGCCGTCGCATGGAACAACGCGGCAGAAGATCCCACGAAAATGCCCCGCTTCCGTGAATTGGCCGCCCTGTATCAGGAGAAAACGGGGAACGTCTTCCCGGCTCCCTCCGAAGAACGCCCCGCCGCCGCGAAAACGGTTTCCACCGCTATGAAACGAGTATATAGGACCGCTGACGATAATATGCGCGGCGTCCTAACCTGCGAAAACTGGAAAATCACGACGGATTTCTTCCATGCTGTCTACCTCCGCTCCGCTTCCCCGGATCTTCCCGCCGCTGACCTCTCGGAAGAACGGGCAGACCAACAGACCGAAATCCTTTTGAAAGTCCTGAACAAGGCCGAAGAGGAGCCCCGTGAGGCTGTCGTCCTTCCCACGATCCGCGAGCTCAAAGCATGGCTCAAAACCTCCGACGATGCCCGCAAACCGTATTACAGATACCGCCTCGCAGATGGGATCGACGTCAACGGCCAAAAGCTCCTCAACATCCTCGAAGCGCTCCCCGGATGCTCCGCATTTCGCGCCTCCGAAAGCATCTTCTCCCCGATCCTCTTCAAATCCGGCGAAGACCGTGGAATCCTCATGCCTCTCAAACCAAAAACGGAAGACGCCGCCGCATAACTTCCCCGCCTGACGAGAGCCGGACCGCAACCGGCCGAAACGGGACCGAAAACCGGCCCCGTCGCGGGAAGCGAAAACCTCCCGGAAACCAAAAATCAAAAAAGGAGATCCCCCCATGAAAAACCCTGTCACTTATACCGCCTCCGTCAATGACGGCATCTTGTCCGTGAGCTTTTCCCGGAAACCGCGTCTGAGCGTCCGCGAAAACATCCGCGGCGCGGGTCTGAAATATGACGCCGCCTCGACCGCCTGGACGGGAAAACCCGAAAACCCCGCCTCCGTGCTCGAAATGCTCCGGGAAACCCTCGGCAAACCCTCCTCCGTTACCGTCTCCGTTGACCCGGAAGAACTCCCCGAAGCGGCCCCCGAAAACGGATCTCTCACGGAGGAAACCATGAAAGAGCTTGCTCCGCTCCTTGAAAAGCTGGAAGCCGCCGCCCTCCGCGATATCGAATCCGGCCTTGTGGAAACCATTCCCGACCCGGAAACGCTCAGATTCCCGACCTACGAAGAGGCCCGCGCCGAGCTCGAACGGTTCACAGCCGCGAAAAAAGCCGCCGAAGACGCCCGGGACGAAGCCTGCCGACGGCATGACGAAATCTCTGATTCTCTCTACCGGTACGAGGACGGCCGAAGAAAACTCCGCGCCGACCTGACGGAAGAAGAGACCACTGCCGTCTCCGAAGCTCTCGCGCCTATCGAAGCGGAACGCGCCGCCGCTTATGCGGAGATCGACCGGCTTTCCCTCTGCATCCGGTACGCCGCGCAGAACAGGGATCGCGCGTTTTTCGACAAATACGGCCCCGCCGCCGCGGAAGTCTTCAACCGGTATTCCGGCAAACCCTTCGGCCCGAAAACCTCCGCGAAAATCACCGCCGAGATCGAGGAGAAAACCGGTATTTCCGTCCGCTTCTGGCGTCATGCGCAATACTCCTCCGACTCCGTGACATTCCGCATCCCCGGCGAAAACTACTCCCTGGACGGATTTCCCCGTAACCTCTTCGATCAAGACGGCAAAATCAACCGCTTCGACCTCTCCGACGTGTCTGCCGAACTCTCCCCGCCGTACATCCTCGACGTTACCGCCCGCGTCGCCGAAGCCGAAAACCTCCGCCGTGAAATCGGGGAAGCGAAATCCGCCCTTGATTCCCTCTGCGCGAAGTATAACGGCATCCTCCCCGCCGGGGACCGGGGAGACCGGATCTACTGCTCCCTCCGCTGACCCCTCCGCCCCTGAGCCGCCGGGCGGACGAAAACCGGCGGCATCCCATTCCGAAAACGGAAAAATCACCCGAAAGGAACTATAAACCATGAAAAACACCACCCTGCGAGCCCTCGACCGCGAAACCCCGGGAGCTCTCCGAACCCTACACGGCATTTTCCGCTTCGACTTCGAGAAGCCCTTCTCCGCCGTCCGTGTCTGCGGCCCCTTCACGCTCCGCAGAGTTCGGGACGCCCTCGCGGAAAAAAGAGTGTCTTCCGACACCGGCGAAAACGAAATCGCCCTGATCCTGAAACCCGCCCCGGAACGCTATCACGAAACTCCCCTCCGCCTCGTCCGCCTGATGGACGACTGCGAAGTCGTCGCGGACGAGGCGTATTTCGTGGATGCTTTGAAAGAGGTCCCGGAAGAGTTGAGAGCGATGAGGGAAGCAGAAGGAGAGCGCGGCGAGATCCCGAGGGCAAAGGTTCCTCCGCGGGCATTTACCACTCCGGGAGCACGGGGTGAATTCGTGAATATCGAAGACGACGAAGAACTGCCGTTTTGAGATTCAGCGGGGTTCGGAAGAAAAAGGGATCACCGGGGGCTTCGGCTCCCGGTACGGGCCTTGTATGGTGTAATAGTATTGGGACAGGAGGACGGACGGCATGAGACAGAATTTCGCGCGGTGTTCGATGGTCGGAACAGGGTATTATGCCCGGTTGTCCGTTTTCCCGGTACGACGGAACGCAAAGAAAAGAGGCCCGAGGAGACTGCCGACGTCGGAAGTTCAGGCGCGGTTGAATCTCAAAAACTCAGAAAAGCATCTTGCGGATCTGATACACCTGAATTTCTCGCCGGACGACGACGAAGTGAACTTCGACTACCGGGACGGTACGATGCCGGGGAGCGTGGAGGAAGCGCGGGCGGACATGAGGAAGTTCATCCGAAAGTACCGGGTTTTCTGGTCCAAAACGACGGGGAGACCGAAGACGGAATTCAAGTACATCGTGATTACGGAATTCTCAAAGGCGGGGCGTTTTCATCACCATTGTCTTTTTACGGGCGGGATCAGCGGGAGGGCAATCAATGCAATGTGGAACGCTGGTCGGGTGACGGCGGACTTTTTGAAATTCGACGAGAACGGGCTCCGCGGTCTCTCGCATTATATTATCAAGCAGAGGATCGCATACCGGCGGTGGATGGCTTCGCGCAATCTCCGTAAGCCCGCGCCGAAGCAGTCGGACTACCGGCTGACGTTCCGGGAGCTCCAATACATCAACGAACACCCGGAGGACGTCGGGTTCATCGAAAGTCGGTTCCCGGGGTGGAAGGTTTCGCCGCAGGGTATTGTGACGGAGAGGATCGTTTCCGAGATCCGGGAGGAGGCTGTGGAAGGAGAGAACCGGGGAGAGGGAATGCCGTTTGCGGAGGTTGTCCTATACCGGGAGGAATGTCCGTATTTCGAGAGGCTTGAAAACGGGGGGATCCGCTATAAGTTCGGATTAGGGCCGGGTTTTCAGATCCCGGATTTCGGATTCCCCGAGAGAGGGGGAGGCAATTGAGAAAAAAGGATTGGTATCTGAACGGGGCCCGTATGATTCCCACCGAGGAGGAGGAGCAGACGGCTTTGTTTTCGTGGGCAAAACTGGCAGAGGGGCGTTTTCCTGTTCTCGCTCTGATGCACCATGTTCCGAACGGAGGGAAGCGGTCGAAGAGCGAAGCGGCGCGGTTCCATGCGGCGGGAGTGAAAGCCGGGGTTTCTGACATCTTCCTCCCGAGCGCGAGACGGGGATTTCATGGGCTCTACATTGAAATGAAAGCCCTTAACGGAAAGCCGAGCGAAGAACAGCGGAAATTTGCCGCAGCAGTGCGGGCAGAGGGTTTTCTCTGCGTTTTCTGCTATGGCGAGGAAGAGGCACGGACAGTGATTACAGCATATCTGACAGGGGCGGGGACGCCGTGGGAGGGGATGGACGATGACCGTTGAGCGTCTGAAGCAATACAGGAGCCTTCTGCTGGCTTGTCCTCCGGGAGTCCGACCATTTCCTCCGTCTGCCGGAGCCACATGTTTTCTCTCAGCCAGACCGCAGCCTCGAACACGGTAGTCATAATCCAGATCGAGGTCAGCGGTTACGGTACAGATGATATTGCTCCCGGATACGGTAACATTAGCGGTTTTTGATGGGTTCACTCATTTTTCATTCCTCCGTTTTATTTTCCTGTGTTTTTCCTTCGAAGCGTCTTTGCCTTTTGTGGTAATAACCGATCTGGAAAATCCCCTGATCGTTCAGATTCATCTGAGCGGGATAGCTTTCACCGATTTTGGTCATGAGCGTTCCGAGTTCCCGGGCGTAATAGATCTTTGTGCCGCCGTCGAGCTTGCGCAGGTGATGATTTGCAAGTTCGATCAAGCGGGGAATCCATGTCGTACAGCATATATCCGAGATCCCGCTCGCCTTCATACGCGGTGCGGATCGGTCTTCCGTCCCATTCGCGGAAGAACGCCGGAAACTCCCGACAGCCGAAGCACGGCTGATGATAGGTCTGCCCGCGCTCCAGACGGCGATGGATGATGTCGGCAAATTTACCCTCGTTGTCCGAAGGGGCGGCTTTTTCCGTCAGTTCAAAATGCGCTTCGATAATGTACTTGACGTTCACAAGGATCATGGACGCGCGCTGCTGGATATCGTCCTTCGCGTTGATGAACGGCTTCCTGCCTGAAGCGACGGATTTGACCTCATTCCGGCGGATGTTCTGGAAACGGATGGGGTGCAGGACGAAGATCCGGTCGATGACCCATTTCATGCCGGGGTGCCAGTAAATTGCCTCAAGCAGCCCTCGGGCAGCGGAGGGGGTAATGACGTCGTAACTCACACGCTCGACTTTCATTTCCGGACGCGTAAAGCAGGCGTTCGGTCCCCAGACTTCGATTTGAAATCCCAAAGAACTCTCTCCTTTCTATGACAGTGTTATACTAAATCCCTTCTAAGGGGTTACGCGGCTTCTTGAAAGAAGCCTGGCAAGAACTTCTGAAATGGATAGGGACAGGCTACATCAATAATGTGAAGTTGATGCCTTGACACACCAATATAGTCATCCAACCATATCAGGGTT
>Ga0310695_10009500_pt1 | contig 14584 bp, 4 predicted proteins | sample RumenRJG_04DNA_FD_203882 | JGI IMG/M metagenome (GOLD analysis project Ga0310695, IMG submission 203882) | Bovine rumen microbial communities from Lethbridge, Alberta, Canada - RJG_04 (v2) (version 2) | ecosystem: Host-associated > Mammals > Digestive system > Stomach > Rumen | place: Canada... | reverse complement strand
TGCCGCGATGGAGCAGGGAATCGGAGAGGGCAGCTATGCATCGCTCAACCAGGCCAGAAGCCGCACCAAGGCGTTCGGGCTGGGAGCGACTGAAAGCATAGAAGAGGCCTACGACCTGCTGGACCTTCAGGATTTTGCAACTCAGCTGGAAGAGATGTATCCGGAGGAGAGTGCCGCCGTGTCGAAGGCTGTAGACGAGATGGTCGTCCATTCCACCTCCAACGTGGAGGGAACGGGAGGCATGTCGATCTACGTGCCCGGAAACAATAAGGCGCTGTTTAATGCCTCCGGGGAACTGCGCGCCGATGAGAAGACGCTGTCTTCACAGTACCAGTCCTTTGTCGAATCTTATACGGATGAATGGTTCGGCGAATCCGAGATCGACTGGCACCTGGAAGAGCTGCAGGAGGGAGACGGAGAACTGACCCTGCAGCTGACGGGGGACCAGGCGGAGAATGTGTCGCAGGCGTATTATGCAATCCTTTGGCGTTCTTTTTCCGGTGAGTATCAAAAGGCGCTTGTCGATATTCCGATCGAAGCCGATGAGAACGGGGTTCTGCATATTCCCGCGGATCCTATGCTGGTAACAGTGGCTTCTGATACAGGTGAGTCCGGAGTTCCCTGGACATGCCGTCAGGTCAGCCGCAAAGGAGATGTAAATACGTACAGCACCTTGAAGACGTTCATATGCGCCGCACATGAAATGACATTGGCGGGATTTGACCCGGATATAGATAAAGCAGTGGACATTGTGATCAGGAATAAGGACGGAGAGCGTGAGACGGAAGTACAGGACATCGTTTCGGGATCTGTAAATGCATGGAACAGCGGGAAGGGATCGATCGATGTCTCGCAGTATACGACAGTTATGGATATGGGCGCTTACGGAAGAAATCCGGAACGTGACGAGAACGGAGAAATGAAGCCTTATTCTGAATGGGAAAACGGAGGGAGTTACAGCTCCGATCCCGTGCCGGTCGACAGCAGTTTCCACTTTATCATGAAACCGGCTTCAGAGTTCTCCAGAGATTATGTCTGCCAGGTTGTGATCAGAGATGTGCATGACGGCGTACATGCATCTGAGATCAAAGATCTGAATGTCAACAGGACGGACGAGAATTTTGTAGAAGTCCCGACAGAGAACGGCGTGGTGCGCTATGAGGTTTTCGAGGATCATGCAGAGGTTTATGAATACGAAGGGACCGACAAGGAAGTTGAGATTGCAGAGAGTATTTCCGGCAAGCCTGTGACCGTTGTCTCAGCGGGGGCATTTGGCGATAATTCGTATGAGGGCATGGAAGTGGAGGCTGTTCACTTGCCTGAGACGATCGTGGAGATCGGAGACCATGCTATGCCGTATATGAAAGAAGTCAGGCTTCCGGACGGATTAAAGGTAATTGGAACTGAGGCATTGCAAAATTATGGAGCACCTGAAATTGAGATCCCTGACAGTGTGGAGATCATCGGCGCGTCTGCTTTTTCATTAAGTGATCTGGAATCGGTGAAGCTCCCTTCTTCGCTAAAGAAAATTGGTGCGATACCATTTCACGCGTGTTCTGAGCTGCAGGAGATCTCTATTGACAGCAGTAATCAGAATTATAAGACGGTTGACGGCGTTCTGTATTCGTCAGACGGCAAAACCCTGATCCAATACCCGGCCGGAAAAGGCGGCACATACTCCATTGAGGAAGGAACGGAGACCATCGCATACGGCGCTTTTCACTCCGATGATTCTTTCACATTGTTAGGCAGCAATCCGCTTTTGCAAGTCGAATTTCCGGAGTCAGTAAAGACGATTCAGAATGGAGCCTTTAGCGGCCGCTGCTATATGGAATCCCTTTCATTGCCGGATTCACTGGAGGTGATCGGAACGCTGGCTTTTGGTGAGGAGTCTGCGGAGTTTGGCAATCATGCTGAAAAAGTGATCGATCAGGTTCATATCGGACCGAATGTGAGGGAGATCGGAATGAAAGCATTTACGCTCCTGAAGATCAAGGAGTTTGATGTGGATCCCGGGAATCCGTCATTTGCCTCGGTCGGAGGGTTTATCACGAACAAAGCGGGCGACACGATTTTGATCGTCCCGGAAGGAATGGGACAAAACGTGGTCATTCCGGAGGGAATTACCACTCTTCCCGAGCTGATCTTTGTGGATATGATTGACAGTACTGATTTTTACATTCCCGACTCCGTGTTTCGATTTGACAAGAGCATCTTCGGGGATCCTGCGTATTCCAATCTGTCCAGGATCACGATCCACTGCTCGCAGGGATCTGCGGCAGAGGCTTTTGCCAATAAGTACGGGATCGCTTGTGATCCGAGTTTAGAAGGGGAAATATCCGCAGAGGATTTGTCTTTCCTTGTAGAGAAAAAAGAAGAAGGAGGACTTGAATATACCTTCCATGTGTATAAGGATCACGCAGAGCTGGCAGAACTTCAGGCAGCAGAAAATGCAGGAGGATATATAGAAAAATGGGAAGTGCCGTCTGAATATAATGGGCTGCCGGTCACGGTATTGGGACATTTTGGTGAAGAGAATGCCAGTTCAGTCTTTACCGGAATCACTAAACTGATCGTACCGGATTCCGTGACGAAGATCTATCCTGAGTTCCTGCGAAGCGTCAGTTTTCCCGAGGAGATTGAAGTGGCAGAGGGAAATCCTGTTTACCGATGCATAGACGGCGTGCTGTTCTATGAAGACCATACGCTGGTCTATTATCCGGAAACGAAAGAGGACACGGAATATACAGTCCCCGAGGGAACCGTGACAATAGAAGAGGAGGCATTTCACAGCAGGACGCTTCAAAGCCTGGTTGTACCGGATTCGGTCACAACGATCGGGGATCGCGCATTCAGGGACTGCGACTGTCTTGTAAGCGCTCAGATCGGAACCGGTGTTGAGATCATACCGGCAGGGGCATTCGATGGGTGCAGCGAACTGGTCAGCGTCTCGCTGCCTGAAGGTCTCAGAGAGATTCATGCATATGCGTTTGATATCACTGACTCTAAGCTTCATGATATAGTACTTCCTTCAACTGTAGAAAGTATCGGGAACAGCGCTTTCAGGGTATCAGAAGATTTTGGAGAGATTATACTTCCGGAGTCCTTAAAATACATGGATCGCTCTGCATTCGGTGCGGATAAATATGAAGACGAAAATGCGGTTTTTGTCCAGGAGAGCCTCAGAATACCGGCAGGACTTGAGTTTGACCCAAGCATGCTGGACGGAGTATCGCTCAAGCGATATGAAATTGCAGAAGATAATCCCTACCATAGTGTGACAGAGGATGGGGTGCTCATGAGTAAGGACGGCAGGACCTTGGTGGCGGTGCCCGGACAGATGGAAGGGTCGTTCGAGATCCCTGAAGGGGTCGAGAAAATAGAATATGGAGCCTTTGACGAGGCCAACTCATTATCGGATGTTTATCTTCCGGATTCGATCCTTGATGTAGGAAATCTCGGAGAGGACCCCAATTGGTTCGACGACATAGACGGCTGTTCCTATAAAATTCACTGTCACGAGGGAACGGAGGCACAAAAGCAGCTGGATGCGAAGGGAATTGAGTGGGTGAAGATCGAGTGAGCGGCCATGAAAAAGAGGCCCGCATAACGAACCTTGCCGCTTTGGGATAAAGACATTACAGGGCATTGACCTCGCTGATGTACTATACAGCTAAGCAATGTACATAAACAACATGAAGGAGAAGTCAAATGCGGAGATCAAACAGGACCCCTTTTCTACAAATGGTGGCGAGCGTATTAATAGCAGCGGTTTTCCTTGTCTCCTGCGCAAATGCGACGTCAGGGAAAGATGAGACGAATGATGCGATGACTTCGGAGTATGCGGCAGAAGAAGCATCGGATGATAATGATTCAGATGATAATTATTCTGATGATACAGCAGATTCCGACAGTTCTGATATGGATGATGAAAGTGCAGATTCGGAATCGTACGACGGTACTGAAAACGTGGACGAGGACGATTCACAACCCTCCGAGAAGGCCTATTGGTTCTCAGGGCTGACGGCGGAGGAGATCACGGAGCAGCTGACGCTTGAAGAGAAAGTCAGGCAGATGCTGCAGCCCGGCTTTGATACGGCAAATGCCAAAAAAATGAAAAAATGGGATTTCGGATCGGTATTCGGGATCGGGGACGGCATGTACAGTACAGCGGATGAATGGCGAGAGATCGTGAACCGATACCAGGAAGCCGCACTGGCATCGAAGACCGGTCTGCCCACGATCTACGGACAGGATGATGTACACGGGCTGGGATATTGCAGCGGCGCAGTGGTCTTCCCGCACAATATCGGGCTCGGAGCGGCGTCGGACCCGGTGCTCATGTATCACATAGGCGCTGCGGTGGCGGATGAAGCGAAGCTTACAGGAATGCTGTGGAACTTTGCACCGTGCGTAGCCGTCAGCACAGATCCGAGATGGGGACGGACCTATGAGTCTTTGTCCTCAGATCCTGCTCGAGTCAAGGCGCTTTCTCAAGCCTACACGGAAGGTCTCGTGGATAACGGGCTTGTTGCCTGTGCAAAGCACTTTTTTGCCGACGGATCGGAAACCTGGGGAACCGGAGAGGACGGCAACCTGATCGACCGCGGCGACGCCGCGCTCAGTGACGAGGAGATTCAGGCGCTCCTCGATGTCTATCAGGGGCAGATCGATGCCGGCGTGCAGACGATCATGCTCTCTCACGGAAGCGTGAACGGCGTGAAGATGCACGAGAATGCGGAATACATCCGTATTCTCCGCGAGGAAATGGGCTTCGACGGGATGATCGTGAGCGATTATGAGTCGATCCATCATATCAGCGGCGACACATTTAAGGAGAAGCTGATCAGGGCGATCAATGCCGGCGTCGATATGCTGATGGAGCCGCATGAGTATGAAAAAGCTTATAAACTGGTACTGGAAGCAGTGCGGGAAGGCTCGATCCCGCAGGAGCGGATCGACGACGCCGTGTGCCGTATTCTGCAGGTCAAGATCGATGCGGGGCTGATGGACGATCCGATGCAGGAGTACGTGGAGACAGAGCAGACGGAAGTCGGCTCGCCAAAATACAGAGCACTTGCGGAGCATGCAGTGGAGGAGTCGATGGTGCTCCTCAAGAATACTGGCAGTGAGTCGGAAATTGCAGAAAACGGAACGACCCGTGCTGAAGAGGAAGAGCCGGAAAACACGAGCGCTGGAGGGAACGGGGACGAGTATCCACTGCTTCCCTTAAGAAAAGGAATGAAAGTCTATGTGACCGGCCCCGCAGCAGACGACGAAGTCGTACAGTGCGGCGGATGGACAAAGGAATGGAACAGCGTATCAGGTCCTCTCACAGGTGTGACGACGATCCAGGAAGGGCTTGAAGAAGTCGGTGAAGAGCAGGGGATCACTGTTTTGACAGATCCGCAGGACGCGCCGGAGGCGGACGTGACGCTTCTGTTCGTCGGAGAGCGGACTTATGCGGAATGGTTCGGCGACAGTGAGGATATCAGCCTGACCGGGAGCCATGCGCTTGAGGGAAATGCAGCAGCCATTGAGGAAGCGCGAAGGCTGCGCGAGGAATATGGAATTCCTACAGTGGCATGTATTGTGGCCGGACGACAGGTGATCATCAGTGATTATCTGGAAGATTGGGACGCGGCAGTGATGTGCTACCTTCCCGGGTCGGAAGGACGCGGCGTCGCGAATGTGCTGATGGGAAAAGCGGCCTTTCAGGGCACCCTGCCGATGCCGTGGTATGCATCGACCGAACAGATCGGAAGTGATGAGTGCATGTTCCCGGTGGGATATGGGATGAAGACCGCCGATGCGGTTCACGAGGATTGAAACAAAAGAACTGCGTCGTGATATTATTAAAGAGACGCTTTAAGAAGCTCTTTTTAGGAAGCTCTTATAAGATATCGCAGGAGGGGAGAAAAACATGAAAAAGCTTCTATCGATCGTCATCTGTGTGTCCATGGTGCTTGCAGGCTGCACTGCAGGAGGCAGCACAGCGGGGACGGGTTCCACCGGAGACCGCACCGCAGCAGGCGGAACGGAAGAGGTTTCAGCAGAGACCGCTTCAGAGACAGAGGAGGTATCTGCTGCCGAAGAAGGAAACGCGAGCGGCAGCGCCGGGAAACCGGTACTTGAGGTGATCGGGGAAGAAGAGGAAGACTTCGACCGCGCCGTGCAGAACCGGTCATCGAAGAAGGCGGCGGATCCCAATGCCTATATGCTCCGGAACTACGCCGCAAAGGCAGAGGAAACCACAGCCACGGATGAGAACGGAGAGGATCAGAACAACCCCCAAAAAGCATACACCGTCATGGTCTACATCGTGGGCTCCAACCTGGAGAGCCGGATGGGCGCCGCGACCAGCGACATCGATGAGATGCGTGATGCAGGACTGGACTATGAGAACACGAACCTGCTCCTCTATACCGGCGGCAGCCGCCGCTGGGTCAGCAGCATCCCCAATGACGTGAACAGCGTGCTTGACATGTCCAAAGAGGAAGACCTGCGGATCGCTGCACAGACGGACATATCTGCCAATATGGGCTCCCCGGAGACACTGGCGGAGTTCATCAACTACTGCACGCGCAATTACCCGGCGGAGCACTACGCGCTGATCCTGTGGGACCACGGCGGCGGACCGCTCTGGGGCTACGGCAGCGACGAGCTGTTCGGCAACGACAGCCTGCTTCTGGACGAATTGCGCACTGCCATGGACAGCACGGAGTTCGGCCGGGGCAAAAAACTGGACTGGGTCGGTTTTGACGCGTGCCTGATGGGATCCCTGGAAAATGCGGCTCTGTGGAAGGACTACGCGCAGTACCTGATCGGTTCCGAGGAACTGGAAGCGGGCCGGGGCTGGGATTACCATTTCCTGAGCACGCTCAATGAGACACAGGACGCGGAAGAGATCGTGAGAGCGGTTGTCGACGCTTTCGGAAGTTATTATGAGGAGAACAAGTCTGAGTTTTTCAATCCCGACGTGACGCTGTCCGCCATGGACCTGTCGAAGACAGAGGAAGTTGTGGGAGCTGTGGACACGCTGTTTGCTTCGATGGAGCAGGGGATCGGAGAAGGCAGCTATGCATCGCTCAACCAGGCGAGGAGCCGCACCAAGTCATTTGGGCTGGGAGCGGCAGGAAGTGTAGAGGAGGCTTACGACCTGCTGGACCTTCAGGATTTTGCACTACAGCTGGAGGATATGTATCCGGAGGAGAGCGCGGCTGTCGCGTCTGCTGTAGACGATATGGTCATCCATTCCACCTCCAACGTGGAGGGAACGGGAGGCATGTCGATCTATGTGCCCGGAAACAACAAGTCGCTATTCAATGTCTCAGGGGACCTGCGAGCTGATGAAAAGGAATTGTCCCCGCAGTACCAGTCGTTTGTGGAATCCTATACGAATGAATGGTTCGGCGAATCCGAGATCGACTGGCATCTGGAAGAGCTGCAGGAGGGAGACGGAGAGCTGACCCTGCAGCTGACGGAGGAACAGGCGGAGAATGTGTCGCAGGCGTATTATACCGTACTGCGGCGGGACGGGGCATATATGGCCTGCGCCATGCATAAGGTTCCCTTGGAAGCCGATGAGAACGGTGTGCTCCATATCCCGGCGGATCCGATGCTGGTGACTGTAATGTCGGATACGTATGCGTCCGGATTACCTTGGACATGTCTGCAGACCGGCAGCAAGGACGGAGTGAATACCTACAAGACGGCAAATACATATGTCACAGCTGCAGGTGCGTTTTATGACATATCTTCACAGCTGGACGAGCGGGTCGATCTGACATTCAGGAACAGGGAGGGAGAGAATACAACGGAAGTGGTGGACGTCCTTTCTGTGTCAGGGAGTGTCGCCGGCAACGGGAAAGGCTCCGTTGATATGTCCAACTATACCTCCGTGATCGATATGGGAGGTTTCGAATACACGACTAAAAGGAAAGAGAATGGGGAGATCCTGCCCTTCAGGGATTGGGACAGTGCAGACGGCGGCCTTCGAATTGAAAGTGGTCCCGTTCCCGTTGACAGCAGTTTTCGCTTTATTATGAAACCGGCCTCCGAATTTGATGAGGATTTTGCCTGCCAGGTAGTGATCAAAGATGTGCATGACGGTGTTCATGCGACGGAATGCCTGGATTTTCCCGCGATCTCTTCAAGGGAGATCGTAGAAGAAAGCACACCGAACGGCATGCTCCGATATGAACTGTTCGAAGATCATGCGGAGGTGTGCGGTTATCAGGGATCCGATGTGAGTCTGGAGATTCCCTCCGCAGTCGCAGGGAAACCTGTGACAGTGATAGCGGATTCTTCTTTGGCATCAGAAAATGTCATTACCCATGTCACACTGCCGGAAACGATCCAAGAGATCGGAAGCTGGTCTATGCCGCATGGACTGTTAAGCGTGGATATGCCTGAGGGACTAAAAACGATAGGAAACTATGCGTTCAGCGGCTATTCTTCCAGGGAGATCCATATTCCGGACAGTGTGGAGTTTATAGGTCATTGTGCCTTTGATGGCTCAGAACTGGAGAGCGTCACACTTCCGGTATCACTTCAGAGAATTTGTGCAATGCCGTTTCGTGACTGTCAGAATCTGAAAGAGATCCTGATCAGTGAGGACAACACGAATTATAAAACCGCAGACGGTGTTCTCTATACGGAGGATGGAAAGACTCTGGTCCAGTATCCGCAGGCAAAAGGGGATAGTTATGTGATCGAGGAAGGAACGGAGACGATCGCCTATGGTGCATTTGCCGTAATGCTATCAGACAGCAGCCTCAGCAAGGTGGAGTTCCCCCAATCACTAAAAATAATTGAAAATGCGGCGTTTTATCGCTGTCCGCTTCAGGAGGCACCGGTTCTTCCTGACTCTGTGGAGAAGATCGGTGTACTGGCGTTTGGAGATGACCTTTCCGGCGGACACGCGGAAAATCCGATTGGAACGCTGCATTTGGGCCCCAATGTAAAGTATATAGGCGGAGAAGCCTTTTCCTATTTGGGAATCGATGGCTTTGAGGTGGACCCGGGCAATGAAGCATATGGTTCCTGCGGCGGATTTTTGACCAATAAGGCAAAGGATACAATCCTGGAGGCGCCCAGAGGCATTGGGCATAACATCATAGTTCCGAAAGGGATCACGACACTTCCGGATCAGGTCTTCATGATTTACGACCAGGAAGGAGATTTCTATTTACCGGACTCTGTATTTCGTTTCGGAAAGGATACGTTCGGATATGTGGATTCGTCATTCAGAGACTTTTCCAATATGACGATCCACTGTTCAGAAGGGTCTGCGGCAGAGGCTTATGCGATGTATTATGCCATTCCCTATGATGCAAACACAACTCCGGAGGAAAAGGAAGAGCCGTATGCCGGAGAATTCACTGAAGAGACATCAGTGAGCGGCGTGTCCACTTTGAGCTGGCGTGTTTATCCGGATCATGCGGAGCTGGTGGGGATCGAAAATGAGTATGAAGAAAGAGAAGAGAACGGCGACTCCTATATTTGGATAGAAGACTGTGAAATCCCTGCCGAATATAAGGGGCTTCCCGTGACAGTGCTTGGCTTAAGCGAAGAAGAAGAGGAAGTCGAATACCCGGATGCCTATGTAGATAAGCTGACGATTCCGGAAACCGTCAGTATTATCCATTTAAGCTTATTGGAAGATTTAAGAGTTCTGGCCCAGGTAGAAGTGGCTGACGGGAATACTTCTTTTAAAAGCAATGAGGGAGTGCTCTTTACGGGGGATGGCAAAGAACTTCTGCTTTATCCCGGCTATAGAGAAGGAGAAGAATACGAGATTCCGAACGGGACGGAGAGAATTGCGGAAAAGGCATTTTATCTTAACATGCGCCTGAAAAAAATAACACTCCCGGACACCGTGACGGTGATTGAAGAGAATGCCTTCTACAGCTGCTTTGAACTCAGTGAAGTAAAGCTCAATGAAGGGCTTACGACAATTGGTGATTATGCGTTTGACGATACTTACCTCCAAAACCTGAAGATCCCCTCAACGGTGGAAACGATCGGAATCACGGCCTTTGAGCTTCATGCTGATTTCGGGACGATCCAGCTGCCTGAGAATCTCAAGGAACTGGGCTATGAGGCATTTGCAGCAGCGACTATCATGGGCGAATTCTTCCTTCAGGATACACTCAGGATTCCGCCTTCACTCAATTTTGAATCGAATATGATGGAAGGCGTGCTGGTCAAACAATATGAGGTGGATGAAAATAATCCGTATCACACGGTAATCGACGGGCTGTTAATGAGCAAAGACGGAAAGACACTCATTGCAGTTCCGGGACAAAGAGAAGGGGTACTGTATGTGCCCGATGGGGTAACGGTGATTTCTTATAGCGGTGCTTTCAAGGACAGCCGAAATCTGACGGATGTATACCTGCCGGAGTCTGTACAGGTTATAGGTGATCTGGGATCGGAGATTGATTACGAACCCTGCCCTTATAAGATTCACTGCTATGAGGGGTCGGACGCGCAGAGAGAGCTCGATAAAGAAGGCATTCCCTGGGTGAAAATAGAAGCGGACGGAAAGTAAGCAGCAGTAAATTGGAAACAGAAAACACCGGACTAAGTTAGAGGAGGAAAAGTAATGGAACAGCAGAATGAGACCAAGAAAACAAATAAAGGGGGCGCCGCCGGATTTCTGATCCTCCGAGCAGTGCTCGGATTGCTCTTAGTTGTGATCTTTGCGGCGGGAAGCAATTTTTTGCATGCCAACTCGAAGCTGCTCAGGAGAACAAAGACTCAGGACCTCAATGCGATCATTCAAAACGGTGAAGACTTACCGGAGGGGGAATTTGTCTCGCTGAAAGTCCGGTTTCCTCTGGGACAATATGCGGAGCAAAGTCATGAACTCACTTACGGAGGTTCAGACTCGGGATTTACAAGCGGAATGGACTATTATTATCTGATCTTTCTTGAAGATTATACATTTCTGTCTGTGAAAGTCTCTAATAACGAAGATATAAGGGCACTTGATAATCTTTATGATGAGCTGAATGCAATGGAAAGTATAGGGTCGTTTGATGACCTCAGCAATTATGTCGAATTATCAGGTAAGCTAGAGAAAATGACAGACAGCGAATTGATCAGCTATTACAAAGAAGGTGTGTCCTATCTGGATGTTGATGAGAACAGTGAGTATGTCCGCCTGTATGAACTGGATACTACGGCGATTCCCACCCAGAATATAATCATTCTGGTAGTCTGTGTGGCAGCTGTCATTGGAGCGGTCTATCTTATCTTCCGGTTACAGAAGAAAAAGAAAAAAGAAGAAGGAATGAGCTATTCTGTATCGGGAAATGTGCAGGGAACCCCGAATCCTGCAGAGACGCCGACAAGCACGCAGACAGGCTCTGACCAGGCAGCAGCACCTGCAAGCGCGGAAACAACAGGGACAGGATATGAGTCGGATTTTGTGACGGCGGAAAGAAACAGAGAATCGGATCCGCTGTATAAATAATCAACAGAACTGACGAAATAATTGCTTTACAGGCATTTGCCTTCGCCGTTGTAGTATAAGGGCAAGCAAATTAGCTCAAACTGAACTAATGGGTAAATCGGCATCAGGTCAACAATGAAGGTAAAAAAAATGAAAGCTATTAAATGCCCCTCATGCGGAGCGAACATAAAGGCAGGGACTCGTAGGTGCGAGTATTGTGGTACATATCTGGCTAATACGATCAGTGACGCTCAGTCAAGGATTTCGACACCCAATCCGATGGCTCTTATTCCGGGGACGGTGCTGAACAACCGTTATCGGATCAATTCCATGGTGGGACAGGGCGGTTTTGGAATTGTTTATGACGGAACGGACATCGAGCTGAACCGTCATGTGGCTATTAAGGAGTTTTTTCCCGGAAGCAATGTCTTTCGCAACGCACATGCTTCTGCAGCTATAACCATTTACGGTGATACCCCCTCGTATTATAAAGGGCTGGAGGACTTCTACCAAGAGGGAGTCCGTTTAGCACAATTCAGTGGAGACCCGAATATAGTCAGTGTCTATCACACATTCCGGGAAAACGACACCGCTTATTTGGTGATGGAATTTCTGGACGGGCAGACGCTGGAAAAGCAGCTCAAAGAGAGAGGAAAATTGTCCTGGGAAGAGACGCTTCGAATTGTAAAACCGGTTGCTAATGCGCTGGAACGTGTACATGCCAAAGGCTTCTTACACCGCGACGTGACGCCTTCCAATATCATGATCGGGAAGGATGGGAACGTGAAGCTTCTGGATTTTGGCGCCGCAAGGCAGAGTGATCCGGATGACAGGTCCCTCTCTGTTATTCTTAAATACGACTATGCCCCGCCCGAACAGTTTGACAGGCACGGCATTCAGGGAACTTATACTGATGTTTACGCCCTGTGTACCACAATCTACCAGATGCTGGCCGGCGACTTGCCGAACAGGGCATACGACGGGACCATCAAGACGCTGTCACAAATCGGAATTAAAGTGCCTCCGGCAGCTGAAGAAGCCATCATGTCTGGCCTGCAGACAGATTACAAAAAAAGACTGCAGACGGTAACAGAACTTAGAGATGCGCTTTTTACAGAGAAACCGGCAGAAGCCGGGGCGAAGAAAACCGCCGGTGGCCGCTCCAAGAACGGCGGGAAGTGGATTGCGGCCTTTTTGATAAGCGCAGCAATTGCGGTATTTGCCGTGCTTATGTATAAGGGGTTCCGTCCTGCAGGTCAAAATACAGCGGGAACCAATTCCGCAGATCAGAAATCAGGAGTTTCAGATTCCGAGAAGCAGGCGGAAGCAAAGTATTATAAAACAGTCTATGTCAAGAACATGGAGATCAAAGAGTATACTAAGCCATTTACACATGAAGCAGGGACGGAGATCATTGCTGTCATAAAGAACAATTCCATTGAGACAAGAACGGTTGAAATGAAGGTCACTGCCATCGAAAAGAACAGCGGTGAGACCGTTACAAACGGAGACACTGTCTTTGCAGTGGCTCCCGGGGAAACAACGATCGCCACAACGTGGTTTGAACATCAAGTGGGCAGTTTTGAGGCGTCGTATACCTGCTCCAAGACAGAGGAGCTGTCTATCATCAATGACCTGGAAGTGGAAGCGACACAAAACGCCTGCAACTTGATACTTGCGGTGACCAATAATAGTAAATACATAGGTCATTTATCGGCATATGGACTGTTCATGGATGAGAACGGCAAAGTAATCGGGCTTGATATGGAAGGCCTGTGTGACGCTGAGGTGATGAGCTTACTGCCCGGAGAAACCAGGTATGTAGAGTTGGATTGCTCAAGGTATGACAATGTAGTGTATGACAATGTAGAGTATTATTTCCAGGGGTTCGCATCGAGACCGGATGCGGAGACAGCGAAATCTGTGGCAGATATATCAGATTTTGACTTTGGAGAGTATTTGATCAAATCAAAGTATGGCGGGTATAACTATATTTTGACAACAAAGAATAATTCGGGCAAGGAAGTCGTCATTAAGGGTACGGCGATTGCTTACGATGAGGAGGGTACGCCGATTGGCGTGGTAGATAATACGCTGCAGGCAATTGCACCAGGGGAAGAGAGTGCATTGGAATTCACGTTCTTTGATTTGACTGATATCAGTAAAGTTGAGTACAAACTGGATTTCGGGAAGCCGCTCTATACGATGTCGCTGTGCAGTCAGATATCTGCGGAGGAAATCGTCAAGGATGATGAACCCTATTTGCGGCTGGTGAACAACAGCGATAAAATAGCGGATGATGTAGATGTTTATGTCATATTTATGGACGAAAACGACAATCCGGTGTGTTGTGATTGGAAAATACTCTTTGATATGGAGCCCGGAGTGGTATACGAGGAGTGGGTGTTTCCGGAAGAGGAATATGATCACATAAAGTGCTATATTGCGGCGACATACGATTTGCACAAATATGGAGATTAACTATGCCGGAGGTAACGCCGGATTTTACTGATCGGCAGGGGCATTCATACAAAACATTAAGTCAAAAGAGGGACAACACGATGAAATGGATTTCAAAAAAATCAGCTCTTTTTACACTTACTTCAATGATGATCACATCACAGGTTCCATGCAGTTTTGCATTTGCTGCTGAAGATAATCTTTTTTATCAGAACGGTCACACGTATGCTTTCCTGGATGCTGAGGCATATGGACTTGAGTCCTATAGGGAAGTGGCAGCATTTTGTCGGCATTACGGAGGACACTTGGCCGTTATCAATAATGAGGAAGAGAACCGATTCCTTTTCAAAACATTGGAAGAGCATTATACCAAGACGGCATTCTTTGGATATTCCGACGCCGGTCGGGAAGACTGCTGGGTATGGACGGACGAAAAAAGCAGCTACGAAAACTGGACCCGGGATGGAGACTGGGACCTGCCGGATAACGGAAGCGGCTGGGGCGGCGATGAAGACTATGCCGAGTTCAACTATGAGCGTGGGAAGGATGGAATCCCTAACGACGGAACATGGAATGATGCGCCGTTTATGGACAACACCAGTATCTTCATTTGCGAATGGGATCATAAAGTAAATAACGGCATCCTGAGCGAAGGGAAGGAAC
>Ga0310695_10009498_pt1 | contig 14586 bp, 17 predicted proteins | sample RumenRJG_04DNA_FD_203882 | JGI IMG/M metagenome (GOLD analysis project Ga0310695, IMG submission 203882) | Bovine rumen microbial communities from Lethbridge, Alberta, Canada - RJG_04 (v2) (version 2) | ecosystem: Host-associated > Mammals > Digestive system > Stomach > Rumen | place: Canada... | reverse complement strand
CCAAATAAAATCTCGCTTGCGATGTTATACATTTGGGCACATTTTTCTGAGGACAAAGATTTACCTAACAGTAGAGCATTATGCCCAATCTGTATTTTTGCACAGTACAGTTTAGAGGAACGTTCATATCCCACACCCATGTAACCTGTTTTACTGCTCCTTCGCAAGGTTTTATTTAAGGTGTTTTGAGCAACAGTTACTATTCGCAAATTTCCTTTCTTACAATCTGTCTTTTGACGATTTATGTGGTCGACAACAACATAATCCGAATGTCTCAAATTAAGCACAAATCGATGAAGAGCGGTTGTCGCTCCCTCTACTTCCTGGGATGAGATGTAACCAGTGTTCTTATTATAAAACCAGCGATATTTAGAAACTTTATCTGTATCCTCTGCATCTACAGTAAACTGCGTTCCATCCGGAAGGGTTCCTGTTGCCACATCACCGCAAATTGAGAAATTATAGTTAGGGGTGCAATTACTACAGTTTCTTCCTTTTGAGCGTTTTATGTTGCTCAGTTTCAAGTATGAGATATTACCACATTTTTGACATCGACATTTATACAGCAGATTACCGTTTGCTGCCCTATATGAACTTTTGTCTAACACAGTCCACAACCCAAATTCCTTTCCGATGGCTTCATACAAGCATATTCACTCCCTTATATATCAAATTCAAGATGTTGTCTTGGTTTCATCTGATCAGCCCCCATTCCGCAAACTTCTCAAAGCCGCCGAGGTCATGAATGTATTTCCTTGCGATTTCCACGATTTCGGAATACGGCTTGCCGTCAACCACTTCATCACCAATGGCACAGCTTATTTCAACAGGTCTGCCCGTTTCCTGTGCCTTGAGAAAAGCACAAATGTTCACGCTGACATCGGCTTTGGAGAGGTCCTTGCCCCAAAGACCGCCACCCGTAACACTGTCGCCCATATCACTGCCAAGTTTGCGGTTGGTTGCACCACAGTCAACATCACTGCCGCCTGTCCAGTCACCGAGAGGATTGATTTCAGCATTCGGGAACATCTCACGGAGTTTTTCTGTATCTGCATTGCTCTGACATATGATAAAGCGGTCACCGTCAAGAATGTACTTGCCGTCTTTGCCGTAAGCAAGATACAGCAGTTTAGCCATTTCCGTCAGTCGTTTCTGCTCCTCCGTTACAGGTACACCACGGAAAATGCCGTTGTCACCGCAGCGAATTTTATCAAGCTGATTCTTTGCAAGGATACCGTCCTGTTTAACTTCAAGATAGTCAACCGTCAGTTCCGGTGCAATACGCCTGACAATTCGTGCAACTTCGCTGTTGGTGAAATGAACAGATGTTTCTGCCATAATATGGCATATACCGTGTCCGAGCAGCACTTCAAATGCTACTCTTGGATTCTTTTCTTTCGTGTAAGCAAGGTCAACAAGTGCCCCCGCAATTCTGTCTGCCACTTTATCAACGTGAGCAGGATTAACTCGTTCATACATAAATTTTTACCCCCTAACCGAATTTCCGTTTCAGGAACTTTTTCAGTCCCTTACGGGCGTCAATGTAGTTTCCGGCAAGTGCCTGTGTTTTCAGTTTCTGATACTGGCAGCTTGTCAGATTGTGCTTGTTTGCTTTCAGAGTTTCCATAAACTCCGACAGATCATTCTTTCGCCGCATCACTTTACCTCCCTTGCACGGAGCAGTTTTTCCATCGGGTCAACCTCACCGCCGCTGTCAATATCTACAGTGCAGTTTTCTTTAACGACCTGGTATATTTGCAGCCACATCTGCTGAGCCTGTTTTAGATAGCTGTGGCTCATCGATACGAATGGACTCTGCACCACCGATGTTGTCACTGTCGGATGCTTGCCGACAAGACCATACTTCGTTACAGCCTCTTCGCACTGCATCCATCTTGCCGCACACATAGAATACTGTTCAACAAGCAGAGGGTTCACCAATTTATCGCAGCCCAGTTTTCCAAGCCATCTGCACATTTTGGTGTATATCTCGTCAGCACCGAGAGGTTTTCCGTCACGCTGCATTGCCGAGAGATAATCACTCGGTTTTGGCATATCGACCCCTTCGATATTTTCGGGAATGTCAAGCCGCCTTAACGGACGGTTTCCGGGATTTCCGGCATCCAGTTTTTCTTTGAGTGCTTTCGGCTTACGTCCCGCACCCGGTCTTGCACCGCCGCGGTTGGTTCCGTCTTTCGCCATTGTTTCACACACCTCCTGTTTCTGTAGAAAAATAGAAATAACTTTATAAATCAAATGATGTTTGAAAAAATATCAAACCCCGATTGAAAAATTGCAGTAAAAAAGCCCGATTTCGTTCGGGCTGATGTGTTTGAATTGTGTTTGATTATTGCGGATTTATTGGGGATTTATGGGGCATTTATAGAACGATCCATATTAAATTGCCGTTGAGGAAATTTTTTCAGGAGTACCGGGGCTTATACCCTCTTTGAATTTGCGATTTTTGAACACGAGAGGGGCGCCCGTTCTTCTTCCGAACATTTTTTATGGATTTCGACCGCCCCTGGGGGTCTTTTTGTTGTGTAGTTTTGTATATTATGCCAGCATTTTTGGCAATTTACGGGAATTTGCATTGTGATGTTTTAATCACATTTATACTAACTTGTGATAATACACTACCTGTCGCCCCGTCTATGGTGTATCTGTTCATGGTGGTGGAAACAGACGGACATCAGGTTTGATTCATCGTTCGTTCCGCCCTCTGCCAAAGGTTTGATGTGGTGTACAATGTCAGCGTGTCCGATGTGTCCTTCCTCGAAACACATCTCACAGAACGGGTGCAGTTTTACATAACGGTCACGCACCTTCTGCCACGCAGAACCGTAACGCTCGCTCCGCTTATATTTCCTTCCGTACTTTTCGTACTGCTGATTGGCTATTTTCTTATGTTCTTCACAATACAGTCCGTCTGTCAGTTTCGGACAGTTCGGATAAGCACACGGTCTTTTAGGTTTTCTTGGCATTTTGGTACACACCTCCTGTTTTCGGGCATAGAAAAAGCCTCCGCAGGATTTCTCCCACGAAGGCTGCTTTTGTTCTGTTTCCCTATTGTGATTATAACATATTGGTTTTTAATAGTCAACGGGACAATGTTGGGCATTTACGGACATTTGCGGACATTTTCAAAATTTTTTATGCTGCTGTACAATCTTTCGGAAGAACAACTTTGCTTAATGCATTATCATGCCAGCGGCGAGCCGTCTTTTCGTTCACACCCATCTTTGCTCCTATCTGTTTCCATGTCATTTTATGAATGTAGCGATAGCGAAGCACCATCTGCTCATCATGATTTTCTATCGTGTTTATCGCAGTGCGAATACCCTCTTTGATTCGGAATAAGCTGTCAGTTTCTGCTTTGATTTGCCTCTCCAGTATATCCATGCTCTCAATGCCCCTGACAAAGGGTGCTTCGGTTGGGCGGTTAGGATTATAGCTTTGTTCCAGACTTGGAGAAGAAACCGAATATACCATTTTTCTTAAATCCGCCAGTTCCTGTAAATTGCTGCGAATCCTGCTGTCTAAATAATACACCTGCTCCAAATATTCTTTAGCAGTCATAGTTCGTACCTCCGAAATAGTAAGATTCCACTCGGATTGACTATGATTGACTGTAATTTTACTCTGATTGTCTTATTTTTGCTCTTCCGCCCAATATCATTATACCATATCGGGCATAACTTGTCATTGCCGCAAAACGGGCAATTCTATATGTTTGCTTTCACCGCATCAATCAATGAAGTCTGTGTATGTTCCTTTTTCTCCAGAGCTGCCATGATGTTTTCATCAATAGTGTTCTTGGCAATTATGTGCTGAACGACAACTGTTTGTTTCTGTCCTTGCCGCCACAGCCTTGCTACTGTCTGCTGATAGAGTTCCAAGCTCCATGTAATGCCGAACCAGACGAGGGTTGAACCTCCGCTTTGGAGATTAAGTCCATGTCCCGCAGAGGCAGGATTGATAAGTGCCACAGGTATTTCACCTCTGTTCCACTTTTCGATACTCTCGTCAGTATCAAGTTTTGCAAACGGCACTTTCAGTTCAGACAGCCTTTCTGCGATACGGTCATAATCGTGTTTGAACCAATATGCCACTAACAGCGGCTTGCCGTTCATGCTTTCGATAATATCCTCCAAGGCATCAATCTTGCGGTCATGTATCTGTATCGCCTTTTTGTCATCGTCATAGATCGCACCGTTGGCCAACTGACACAGCTTGCCGGAAAGAGCCGCCGCATTTGCCGCTGTAATTTCTTCGTCATCAATAGGCAAAACAAGGTCTTTTTTCAGCTGTTCGTATTTCTGACGCTCTCTCGGTGACAGTTCAACTTCACAGCGGCTCATGATAAGTTCCGGCATCTGCAAGTGGTCTGTGGCTTTCATGGATATGGTAATGTCAGAAATCTTCCCGTATATTCTTTCCTCTGCTCCCGGCAGCGGCTTGTAAGAATACACAACCATGCCGTTCATCTTGTCGGGCTGAAAATACGCTGAACGATACTGTCCGATAAACCGTCCCAACCGCTGTCCTTTGTCAAGCAGTTTAAATTCTGCGAATAAATCCATCAAGCCGTTGCTGCTCGGTGTGCCTGTCAGTCCTACGATGCGTTTAACCGACGGTCTGACTTTCATAAAGGCTTTGAACCTTTTAGCCTGATGATTTTTGAATGACGAAAGCTCATCAACAACCACCATGTCATAGTCAAATTTGCTGTTTTCGATAAGCCACGGCAGGTTTTCACGATTGATAATGTAAATATCTGCTTTTTGCTGTAATGCAGCTCTGCGTTCTTTTTCCGTGCCGACAACGATACTGTAACGGAGATTTTTCAGATGTTCCCATTTTCTGATTTCAGCACCCCAACTGAAACGGGCTACACGGAGAGGTGCTATGATAAGGGCTTTATGCACTTCAAAGCGGTCAAACATCAGGTCGTTAACGGCTGTCAGAGTAATAATGGTCTTGCCGCATCCGCAATCCAGCAGCAAAGCCGCTGCCGGATGATTGATTATGAAGTCCACGCTGTATTTCTGATAGTCATGCAGGTCAGCCTTTGATAATATCATCGATTATCCCTCCAATCTGTTCTTTGTTGTCCAGCACATACACCTTGAAGCCTAACTGCCGGAGCTGCTTATGCCGGACTGTCTGTATTGCTCTTGGTTTTCTGCCCGGTGCTTTCACCTCGACAAAGCCCAGCCTGCCGCCCGGAAGTAAAACCAGACGGTCAGGCATACCGGCGAATCCCGGTGATACGAGCTTCACGGCAATTCCGCCGTATGACTTGACTGCTTTGGTGAGTGCCTGTTCAATTGTTTTTTCTCTTGGCATATTCACTTGCTGTCTCGATTGCCATGTCTATCATCATTTCATCCACACTGTTTCTCGGCTTTTTATCCGTATCACCGAAGAACACATCAACATACTCGTCCGGAAGCTCCGGATGGTCGCGGAACATATTATCCTCAGCTCTCACACTTACCTCTTCAATCATTCTCAAGGCTTTCAGAAACTTGTCCGTATCTGCGGCAGACAGCACAAGGCTTAAGTCGACAGCGGTATTACCGCCGAGAGTTTTAAGCAAACGCATCTCAGCACCTGCTTTCTTGTAACGCTCCATTGTTCTTTCTTTTTTGCTTAACATTAGAAATTCCTCCTTGTATTTTAGTCATATATGTCAGTCAGTGATTTTTTGACTATGACATTTCATTTCGGCTCAAAAGTGGCTTGTACAGCGAACTTTGATATTTTAGTCATATTGTCATTTTTGTCATACGGGATATGGTATAATGGATAGTGTAGTACTATATAATATAATAAATAATATATACTGTTTTTGTTTTTCTGTTTGATATGACAAAAATGACTTAAATAGTTATGGCTTGAAACTCTTGATTTGATGGGGGTTTTCAGTTCTGATTTTTGTCTTGCTGTGTTATGACAGATGATATGCAAAAATGACAATAATTGTTTTCCACCCAGGGATTAACAAGATATTTCGGCATGGGAGGTCTTCCTTTTCCTGCCTTTTGGGGCTGCTCGACAGAGGCAATGTAACCATAATCTTCAAGAAAATCCAGCACAGGCTGAATATCCTCCGCACGCTTGAATACTTGACAGTAACGCATTGCGGTTCTGCGATTGAACTCTTTAAGTCCCTTATCATGTATCATTTTGAGGATGCGGTGTGCGTTCTGGAACATAGTATTTTCCGGTAGCACATTGAACACCGCCTGTGCATGGTTCAAATAATATCTGCCGAGACGTATAGCGTTCTGCATGGTCTTTTCGTCCACTACGAGCGGTTCGGGTTCATCAAGAAAATCATGACTGCGATATACACCTGCTCTGCAAAGCAGCCCCGCAATACGCAGTACATTTCCGGCAAGTTTGCCGCACCAGTCAGCAATCTCGGCATATTCCCTGACAAGCTTTGGTTCGAGTTCCTGCGAAAATGTTTCTAAAAGTTTTTCCGCTTCCGGTGATAATGTAATGACCTCCGGTTCCGGCGGATACTCATCTTCCAGCATATTGAAGATACATCGCTCATAAGCCTTATATACTTCATCAGGAACCTGAACACTGTTGTATTTTCTCTTGCCTACAAAGGACTCCGGCATACTGTACAGGAAACGTGCTGTCAGACCTCTTCCTCGGAAAGTTTCATTGCTGAGTACTTTTGAAACGACAGCCGGCTGTGCCATTAAGAGTATTGTAAGTGCCGGACTCACGATACATTCGCTGTCTCTGCCGATACGGTCAACTCTTATCTGGTCTCCGGAGTAACTTTTCAGCAAAACATCGATATTTACGGATTTTGAATAAGCACCCGCCAGTGTATCGAAAATGCCTGCTTCGCTTGACAGAATTGCCATTCTGCCGTTATTCTCAGCAAGAACTGATACCAGTTTTTCGGGAGTAATATCATCGACAAACAGCCGCAAAGGCTTTTTCTCCTCATAAGTTGTAAGCTCTAAAGCTATTTTATCAACATCAGACTGATCGGCTTTTCCTTTAGCAAATAAATCTTCAACTGCTTTCTGCCTGCGTTCCAATATGCATCTGTGCATACGACTCGCTTCTACAGCGGCGGCATTTAAAATATTGTATTTGTTTTCGTAATTGCTGATAGGCTTAACCATTCCATGGTCAATTGCTGACTTTCTTTCAGACGGTGGCGATATGCTCTCCGCATAAACACACAACGGTTCAACCCAATCTTTCCTTGTACAACATATTTTTTCTGTGTGGCCGTCCCCATAACACCAAGTGATGATGTTCCTGCTATATCGACAGGGGTTTGGAGGCTTTCAGATAATGCAGAAACATAATCTCCGATATCGGGAGGAAGTGCTTCCACCGGAAACTTCTCTATTTCATACCTTCCAAACGGTATAGGCTCCTCCCATTTTGAGGTTTTCTCTTCAAAATCTTTCTGTGCCTGTTCCAACTTTTCCTTGTTCAGAACTTCCTTTACAAGCTCGTCACTTTCAGCAAGCTCACACATTTTCAGAAAAGATGTTTTTTCATCCTCATTTCCGAAACGGTGAAGCCTTACAAGGTCAAAGGCATTGAGCAGTTTTCCTCCTGCGGGGTCTGTAGCATGGTGGCTGTATGCAAATTTATCATCGTAAACAACGACACCCGCTGTGCCCTCGCCGGGGATATAATCATAGCGTCCTTCCATAGCAGAGGGGGCATAAATATCTGACAGAAATTTGCTTATGGTATCCTGAATGGTGTAGGTTCTGCAAAACACGCCAACAATGCCGTCTTTGGTGAGAGGATCTTCCTGCTTTTTGCCGTCATGTGTTTTTACTTCCTTCTCTTTGCTTGATATGGGGAGCTTGGAGCAATCTCTCCAATCGGGATAAGCGTCAAGAAACTCCACAGCATTGAGAAACGGCTTATTTACCACTTTGCAGATATACTCACCATCGGATGGTGTCGTAGGCCAGTACATCAGCTGATTGATGCGATAGGAACATTCGTCAAACTGGTCGATACCCCACACAGCCGTGAAGTATCTTGCGACAGCGGCATAGCAGTCGGGAGTTATATCTTCTTCAAACGGAAGTATTATCCTGACTCTTGGTGCATCGGGAGTATGTCCGTGAGTAGTATAGATGACAGCGGCATATTCACACTCACGCACAAAGCGGTCGATAAATCCCGGCTGTGCCTTATCCGCATCCAGTGTGAGAAACGATCTGTATTCCACATTCTGCACAAGCCTTCTGCCGTCCTTAAGATAACCTCCGACAAAGCCGCCATTGTCCTTAACAGCTGCTTTTTCCGTCTTGGTCATAGCTTTGTATTCTGCGGCCGTTTCTCTTGTACGGACAGTCGTTTTCAGCTTCGCACAAAGATCATCCCATGTGGTGACACTGTTTTTCCATGACTTTGCACTGCTGCTTCTGCCGTAAGCTATTGATAATTCTCTCATATACAATCCCCCCTGAACTTTCCTGTTCCCGAAACGGATACCATATAATCCGCCATATCGTTCAAGTGCCTGTAATCAGATTCTGTAAGATATTTGAATCCGGAAAGCGGTCTGATGCCCGCCGCCGCATCCAAGCTGCAATAATATAAGACAACTTCTCTCATGGAAGGTCCGAAACTGTCACCCTCATCATTACGCAGAGTTTTAAGCGTATTTGTCGAAATTCCCAACGCCTCAGCAACGGCTTTCCATTTTTCAAGTACAATGTATTCCGTTGTTACAATATCGTGAAGCTCTGCCTGTATTTGATTTCTTACATAATGCTCTATCTGCTGAAGACAAATGACCGTCACACGGTTAGTTATCGTACTGAGCATCATGTCTGTTCTGTCTTCCACGCAGTTTCTTGAATACCGCTTTCGGCAAAGTGCGTCAACAGCCTTTTTGAGTACGCTCCAATATTTCTTTCCCTCTGCATCATCGGGCTGTCTTAAACTCATGAGTGCATCAAAACTTTTACCTCTGGACTTTTTGAGCCAGTCAAACACTATCGGTGCCAAAGCGACAGCATCTGTACGCATAGCCGCCATAAAATTATTGCCCTCGTCTTTGACTTCGTCCATAGCCCAAGAGATAATATTCGGATTATAAATCTCCTCCGCTTTATCATGACAGTCCCTGCAAAGGCTGACAAGGTCGTTCATATCTTCGTGCCCAAAACGATCATAGGTCAAATGATGTACATCACTTGCTGTTTTGCCGCACACCTGACAGATATGACAGTCTGCTTCAAGGCGGCTTTTGGCTTTGCTGTGCCAGGCAGGACTGTGAATGTACCTTTCATACTCGGCATTTCCTTTTTTATACAGCCATCCTTTTGACATATTGTCACACCTCCAAATTATACTCTCTGTATAATTCTGTAAATCGGCGAATTTTTATTCCTTTTCTATTCGCCCTGCTGATTTCTGCTTTCATGCCTTCCGTGACAGTATCGCCAAACACCCACAGCTGCTCACAGCGGCCTATCAGCACCATATCCATAAACATTGCAAGGTCACGCTCTGTTTCCTCGTTCATAAACTGCGGAAACAGAAGGTGCGGTGCAAGGGGAATGGCATTATTGTCAACGGCAAAGCGGCAGTGCTTTTTGGCTTTCTCAGTGTTATTAGCCGTATCACCGGAATAGGGACTGCAAATGTACACAAGCGGTCTGTATCTTGCAGCCTTTTCATCTTTCTGTATATTCGTCAAAGCGTGGTACGCTGTGGGGTCGTGGTATCTTTCACTGTTGTAAATGTTCATAAGAATCTCCTTTCACCGATAGGGTAACGAATCGTTACGGTATTTGTTTTCTGAGAATACCGCCGCAAATTACGACGGTATTTTTGTTTTGGCAAGGGGCGGACAATTCATCGTCCCCTTTTCGTAGGGCTGCAATCTGCTCCGCTGTTAAAGGGTGTCGCATTTCGTTACTCCCTTTTTAGGCAGAGCAGCCAATTATTCAGTCCTTTTTGTAAAACTCACACTCATAGCCGTCAGCACGGAGCAGCAGTCCCGGAATCCACGGCGGCGTTCTGCTCATCTGCTTACACACTTCCTCAACGGACATACGCTTGTCGCACTCAATGATAATTTCATCGTGAACTGTTGCAACAATGAAACAGTGCGAAAGCGTCTGCATAGCATAACAGAGAATATCACGGGCTATGGCTTGTATACAATTTTCCACAATTTTCGCACCGAAAGTTTCTATGCGTTCCCACTTTTTCGCTGTGCCTGTTCCTTCATAGGTGACAGATTCACTGCCGAAACGGTTAATGCCTATTTTGGGTTTGACATAAGCAAGCCTTCTGCCGCTTGGAAGAGTGATAAACAGCATACCGCTTTGGTATGTGAAGCGAAGTCCGTGTGTTTCTGTCGGAATACGCTTTGTAACAGTTTCCTTAACACAGCGGTCAACGGCATACCAAAGCTGAACAATATGGGGATTGGCGGCTCTCCATGAGTCAACAAGGGGCTTTAATTCTTCTTCCTTCATTCCGGCTTCGATTGCTCCCATAGCTTTCAAAGCTCCGACCGACCCGCCATACGAGCATGACAAAGTTGCCTGTTTGCCTTTGACACGCAGTTCACTGTTAACGCCGTGCTTTTCAACCGGAACCCCAAACATACGGCTTGCCGTTTCACAGTAAATATCACCGTTATTTGCAAAAACATCTGACACCCATCTTTCTCCTGCAACGTGGGAAACAACTCTCGCCTCAATAGCAGAAAAGTCGGCTACAATGAACTTATAACCGTCTCTCGGCACAAAGGCTGTTCTGATAAGCTGTGATAATACATCGGGTATATTGTCATATTTTACAGCAAGAGCGTTATAATTGCCGCTGCGGACAAGCTGACGGACTTCTGCTAAATCGTCAAGGTGGTTTTGAGCTAAATTCTGGATTTGTACGATTTGTGAACTATATCGACCTGTGCGGTTTGCACCGTAAAACCTGAACATTCCACGGAGTCTGTTATCACTGCACACCGCATTCTGCATAGCCTGATACTTTCTGACCGATGATTTCGCAAGCTGCTGACGGAGCATAAGCACCTTTGCAAGACCTTGCGGGGCAGTTTTGAGCAGCTCCTGCACTTCCTTTTTGCCGAGAGAATCAACTTCCAAGCCGTGCTGTGCAAGCCATTCTTTCATCTGCTGTACGCTGTTGGGATTGTCGAGTGCCGTTAAATCCTGCATTTCAGCGGTCAGATTTTCCCTTGTAACCTCATCAATGCGGATAGCATTTCTGACAACGTCCATATCAACTCTTATTCCTCTGTCGTTTATCTCCTGGTCGAGGAAAAATTCAGCCCAGATGTTATCCGGCACGGGAAAATTCCTGATTTTTTCTTCAATCGACATTTCCGTTTCAACATCACGAATGTTATATGCTTTGAAAATCTCCCACTTTTCGGGAGCGTCTTTGCAGCTGTGAAACAGCGGAATGCCGTTTACTGTATCATAGGGAATACAGAAGTATCTTATAAGACCCTTGCCTTCGGTCATTTTCTGTTCTTCGAGTTTCATCACTTTTCCGACATCTGAAAGTGATGAAGGCAGTCCAAGATAACGGCAGTGAACCATTGTGCAGTACCAGCCGTGAGGGTCAAGATAATCACCGACTGTATCCTCGTTTATGCTGTACGACTTGAAAAATTGCGGGTAATTTGTACGCAGATATTTTGATAAACAGACACGCTCGAAATTCACGTTATGACTTCTCTTGATGACCGTTTCATCGGTAAGGGCTTTGAGTATCTCTATGGGAAGTTTATCCCCGTTTGCCAAATCGAAAAGCTGTACTTTGCCGCCGTCTATCGATACGCTGAACAGCAGTATCTTAAAAAACGGAGAATCAGCATAGGCATAAACACCGCATTTCGTAATATCTTTGTCACTTCGTGTTTCCAAATCGATAACCATTTCTTTCATATTCGCCACACCTTCCTTTCTGCAATTTCGGGCAGTGGGGACAGCCCCACTGCCGTACTTTCGCTTTTGTATCAGTTCAGGAAATCGTCATCATCGTCAATGTCGGCAAAATCGTCCTCTGCTCTTGTCTTGCTGCCGAGAGGTTCACTGTCTGCGATTTTCTGGAGATTGTTCAAGCCGCAGGCAATACCTTTGTTGCCGTTGCTGTTGAAAGCATAAAAACTGATGCTTGCTCTGCCGTAAACACCGCTGTAAACCTCTGATGTATCGATAATCGGCTGTCTGTCGGAATCTACAATGCCGGGAGGTGTGGGGGAATTGGCATTGATGAAATAGGCATCTCTGTAGGCTTCATCATCGGGGCGTTCGGTATCACCGTCACGGAGAGGTGTTTTCAGAACAGACAGGGCAGGAACGGACTTACCGTTTCCTTTCAGCTTAGCTTGTCCCTCTTCATAAGCCGCTTTGATAGCCGCCTTGATTTTCTGAACGGTCACCGTATCGGACTTCGGAATGATAAGGCTGACGCTGTACTTCGGTGTACCGCCGTTGATTGCCTTTGGATTCCATACATTGGCATAGCTCCAGCGTGTGTGGATACCTGTAATAACTTTTGTCGGGTTAACAAATTTCTTCTTTGACATATTAGTTTTCCTCCTCAAAATCCTGTGCAGCATTGGCTGCGATATTCATTTCCGGTCTGGCATCTGAAGCAGATACCAGTGTTGGCTTGCCCTGCGGTTTTTCGATAAGACCGCCGAGCAGTTCTTCAAATTTTTTCTTTCCAAGCAGCTTTGTCATTGCCGTAATGCCAAGAACTTTTTTCTCATAGGGGTCATAACCTGCTGTGCTGACCATTTCTGCAACAGCTGTTTCATCTGTATATTTGCGGTTTGACTTTCCCTCAACCAGCTTATAGCCGTTCCACTTTTTGCCGTGAACTGCCTGTTCAAGAGCGTATTCTTTGACATCTTCTGCCCATTTGATGAACATATCAAGCCTGCCGAGCAGACTTTCGATTTCGATATCCTCAAGGGTTTCGGGCATCTTAAAATCGTACTGTGCGAGTTTAAGGTTGTATTCAGCCCTTGCACGGCACACACTTTTTGCTTTGCAGAAACGGCAGTGATCGCCGCACTTTAATACACCTGCACCCTGATAAGCCATATCGGCGGCAGGCTGTAAAACGGTAAATGCCCAATGGTAAAGGTCTTGTTTGGGCATTTCAAAGGTGCTGACATTACTCAAACGGGGCTGAAAGATGGTCATAACCACACGGTTAATATCGAATATGCCGTCAAACATTTCCAATGCACCAATTCCGTAAATCATCATTTGTGTGTTGTTGACCGCATCGACTTCTATGCCTTTGCCGTATTTGAAGTCAATAACGTGAATGGTTGTACCGTCAATGATGATACAGTCGGAAGTGCCGAAACCGCCTTTGACGAACCTGGAAAAATCAATCTTCTGTTCAACAAACATCAGCGGCTTGCCGGAACAGGAATCATTCAGAAGTTCAAGTATATAGTTACGGTACTCATCTGTACAGCTTTCCATTTCCTCGTTGTAATAATCGAGGTTTTCTCTGATGTCCGGCTGATTGTAACCGAGTGTCTGACGGAGCTTGTATTCGCAAAGGCTGTGTGCCGCTGTACCTTCCGCCGCATATTCGCTGGGCTTTTCGTCAAACTTCTCCGACAATCTGACAGACGGCGGACAGGCTATCCACCTCTCACTCGATGACGGAGAGAGCAAAGCGTGTGTATCAGGCATTGCCGATCACCTCCGCATCTTTGAGCAGTGCCGCATAATTGGCAGGGTCAACATCGGACAGCTTATCCGCACCGTATTTTGCAATCAGTGCCTTTACATCAGATGTATAACCTGCTCTTGACTTTTCTGCCAATGCCGCCCTGACTTCATCAAGCGTAACAGGTTTGGGTGTTTCCTGTGGAACTTCCTCCACAGCGGCAGTATCCGTTTTCGGTTCTTCGTCCTTAGTCTTTCTCCTGCGTGTGGTTTTCGGCTTTTCTTCGTTATCCGGCTCTTTGTGGTCAATCAGGCTGTACAGTTCGTCATAGATGCTGATAAGCGTATTGCCGCAGCTTTTGATTTCATCAAGCAGAGCCGAAATTTCACTCATTGTTCCCATTGTCTTTTCCTCCTTCGCTGATGGTGACCTCGCTGACCGTATCGCCAGGCACCAGTACCGTGAGCTTTATAGGCGTACCGAGCAAAAAACGGAGCAGCTTTTCTCTCACAGTGACACGGCGGCAGGTAAGCGTACCGCCATTGACTTTCTGTTTTGAGACCTTGATTTTCAGTGTCTGCATATTGAATTTTCCTTTCTGAAAGGCTGTATAGAAATGCCCTTCTATTAAGTAGCTCACGGGAAAGGCAAAAGTTTACGTTTTTTAGAAAAAAATTTTTATTCCGTATCAGTTGTGGTCAGAAGCTCTTTCAATTGTTTATAAATGCGTGACAATCTGCGAGACAGTGCTGCTTTTTTTATGCCCATATTTTCTGCAACCTCACTTTGTTTGATTTGTTCGTAAAAAACCTTTCTAATCAATTCCTGCTGTTTAGGTTTGAGTTTAGCGATAGCATCACGCAGTTCTGCGAATTCCTCTCCATCAAT
>Ga0310695_10009492_pt1 | contig 14591 bp, 7 predicted proteins | sample RumenRJG_04DNA_FD_203882 | JGI IMG/M metagenome (GOLD analysis project Ga0310695, IMG submission 203882) | Bovine rumen microbial communities from Lethbridge, Alberta, Canada - RJG_04 (v2) (version 2) | ecosystem: Host-associated > Mammals > Digestive system > Stomach > Rumen | place: Canada... | reverse complement strand
GAACAATAACATCTGCAAATCAAATAGAAAACAAAGGAACAATAACAGCTAATGCAAGCGGAGTATTTGCAGAAATTTATAACAACGGAAACGGAGAAGCCGGTAACGGTGTATACAATGTTATGGGTGGAACAATAAGTTATAATGTTTCCGGTATAAGTGTAGATAAATCAACGGTAAATGTTCAAGGTCAGGTTACGGTTTCATCAAATGCTTTCATAAGTCAAAATAATATAATTTTGGCACAAGACAGTGAACTTATATTGGAAAAAGAATCAAATTTAAGATCATCAGCTTTGATTATCGGCCAAAATTCAACATTTAACATAATGAATGGTTCTATAGATACTGTAGATATTAGTTCAATGACTGTAAATAGCGGTATAACTTGGAACTTTAAGTTTGATGTTGATTTGAAAGATAAAACAACCGATATGTTAACAAATACAAATTTTGCTTCTAACAGCACGATGACTATTACAACAATAAATGTATTAAAAGATAGTGAAAAAGCAACAACAACATCTCTTACAATAGCAGACAGTTATACTTATGCGGATATTTTAAATACTACTTTTGCTACAACAAAGGTAATATATGATGTACAACAAGATATGAATGTAAGCACAGCTACTGTATTAAATATAACTGCAGACGGTTACGGCGGATTACCTAATGCAGTATATGACGGATTAAATCTTTATTATGTAACCGGAGAATCGGAAGAAGATAAAAATGAATATGTAAGAAAATGGATAACCGATGATCATGGAATACACGATGAATTGGTAGCCGATATGTCTATAAACGGAAACGATACCGTATTGGTAAGTTCTCCTATAGCAACAGGTGATGATCCGGTATCTCCTGTAACAGGATTAAAAACAGGTTCATTTACATTAAGAATTAACGATCAGGAAGATGCTAAAGGTTTGACTGTTAAAGGTTTTGAAAATGCTTTTTATGTAAATGAAACTGACGGAAGACTTGAAGCTAACAATGTTGTATTTAGCAGTAATACAGGAAATGCGGTAATATCTAATATCGGAACAGTAGTACTTTCTTCCGTAACATTTAGTAATAATACGGCAGCAATAGATGTTTCAAATGACGGAGATTTGATATTAACAGGAATCGGTTCTACTTTCCAAAATGGTATAGTAGGACAAGGAACAACAACAATTAAAGGTACTGCAATAGATATGGGTGATGCAGTATTGGCTCAAAACAGAATAGATATAAGTGATGTAGCAGGCAGCAGTTTAACTGTTAAAGTTGCTAATTTGTCAACATCAACTGCAAGCGGTTATTCGGGAACAACCGAATTGATAATGAATCACGGCGAGTTGGTATTGATTGGTAATGAAGGTGCTGATGCAGCAGATTTACAAACTGCAGTAAACGGTATAGGTTCTACGGAATTGCAAAAATCAATTACAGTTTCAACAAACATTGCACAAACAAATGTTAATTTGGCAAGTGCAACGGTAACAGTAGGTGATGATGCAAAAATAACGGCAACTACGGTATCTGTTGATAAAGATTCTTCATTAACAACAAATGCAAATAATATAGATACATTTGCAACAAACGGCGGAATAAATAATGAAGGTAATATAATATTTGTAGGCGGAACAAACAATAATACTATAACCGGTGAACAAGGTAAGATATTCATAGAGATGGGTGCGGAAGTAATAAATTCAACCGGAACACAAATATCACAACAATTTATAGAAGTAAAAGAAACTGCTAAGTTTGCAATGAATGCCGATGATGTGGAAACGGCAACTACCGGAGATCTTCGCGGAATACAAAATAACGGAGATTTGGAAATTACCGGCGGAACAAACAAGAATATTATAGGTCGCGGTGATGCTGTAACAGGAAATTTAATAATATCCGGAGATGTTGCAAATAAAGAAGGTACGGAAATAGATCAAGAAAAAATAACTGTTAACACAGGTGCAAGTTTTACTGCAAATGCAAGTGATTTGACAGCAGATAACGGAATAACAAATAACAGCCTCTTAACATTTATAGGCGGAACAAACAATAATGTAATAGACGGATCCGGAAGATTGGTAATATCAAGCGGAGCAGCAGTAACGAACAATGCAGCTATAGCCCAAACCGATGGATTGGTAATAGAGCAATACGCAGTATTCTCATCAACCGCAAGTATAATAGATGCAGCAATAAACAACGAAGGAACATTGGTATTTAACTCAGGTTTAAATAATGATACAAACGGAAACGATATAATCGGTGTACTTGGTAAATTGGTAATAGACAGCAGTACAACAGTAACAAATACCGCTGCAATACAACAAAAAGAAATGTCAATTGTTTCAAGTTCAACATTTGTTACAAGTGCAAACAATTTCAGTATAACAGACGGAATAGTTAACGGTGGTGAACTTGAATATACGGACGGAACCAATATTAACAATATAACCGGTGACGGAGAATTGGTAATAAGCGGAGATGTAACAAATTCGTTAGGTGCAACAATAAGTCAAAGCACAATAACCATAACGGATCAAGGTATATTTGAAACATTGGCAACAAGTGTAACAACCGAAAAAGGAATAGTAAATGACGGTGCATTGTTCTATACCGGCGGAATAAACACAAGTTCAATAACAACAAATGCCCAAGGAACATTAACCGTACTTGACAGCTTAACGAATACGGCAGAAATTACACAGGATAAAGTAAATATTATTGGCGGAATGTTTACAAATGTTGCAGGCAGTTCAATAACGGCAAATACGGAAATCAATATAGCAGCTGAAGGAAATGCAGGTTTAACAACAGATGCAACCGATATAGCCGAAACAACAATAAATAACGGTGGCGAATTGATATTTGTAAGCGACAGTGCAATGACAAACTTAAGTGAAATAACCGGAGAAGGAAACTTAACGGTTAACGGAGATTTGACAAGCGGTAAAAATATAACACAAACAAATATCAATATATTGAGCGGAACGTTTGAACACAATATCGGAGATGCAGCAGATATTGCAACTATAACGGCAGACAATATCTCAGTAAGCACAAGTGCAACATTTGTAATTCACAGTGAAGTAATTGCAAATGATCAAATAACAAATGACGGAATTGTTAGAGTAAATGTTTTGCAACCTACCGGAGAAGCAGATGATGTTACAAGCGAAAATAATATAATCGGTAAAGGTGATTTGATAATATCTTCTACAAACTATAAGAATGACGGCGGTTTAATATCACAAAAAACATTGACAATCGAAGATATTGATTCAAGTTTTGAAACGGACATTGCAAACTTTGAAGCATATAACGGAATAGTAACGGAAGGAAGATTGATATATACCGGAACAGGTATAAGTTCAAGTACAATAGTATCAAATAACAAAACAGGTGAATTGATAATCGGAACGGCAGATACTGTTGCAGATATAATAAACAAAGAAGGAAACGAAGTTAGCTTAAGTACAATAACAGTAAATGAAGGCAGCAAATTTAAAGCAAATGCAAGCAACTTAATAACGGAAGCAGGAATAGTAAATGACGGAGAATTGACATTTACAGGCGGAATAAATAACAGCACGATAACAAGATCAAGAAGCGGAAACGAACAATTGCTTGTAGAAGGCAACTTACAAAACAAAGCTGCAATAGAACAAGGTACAATAATAGTAAACAGCGATTTCTTCAACAATGTAAGAGGCAGTTCAATAACAGCAAGTCAATTTACGGCAAACACGAATTTCATAACCGATGCATATGATTTGACAATCTCTACAATAACATTAGGTGCAGAAGGCTCGGTATTAAGATTGATGGATGACGAAATACAAGGAAAAGATATTGTATTGGATTCTTACATCGATGGTACAGGTTCCATAGTAAAAGAAGGTACAGGAATCGTAACATTAACCGGAGAAAATGAATACGAAGGATTTACTGCAATAACCGCAGGTGCAATAAGAATAAGTTCTGCAACAAATATAAGTGATGCAGATGACAAGAATATTTATATGAACGGCGGAAAACTTATAATTGCAGGCAATACCGAAATAAACGGTAACTTTGTAGGAACACACTACGATACAATCAACGATGTAAATATTGAAGTTGAAGATGTTGTAACTGCAACGGCAACGGCAAACAGTGCAATATACGGTGACGGAAACTTGGTAAAAACCGGAGCAGGAACCTTGAATTTGGAAATGGCATCTAACGGATATACCGGAAATACAATAGTAAGTTCCGGAACATTAAGAGGAACAACAGCAAACATTAACGGAATATTGTTCGGTACCGGATCTGATAAATTAGATACATTCGAATTCTATGATGAAGGAACTGATGTAGTATTAAATGAAGTAAGTGATACGGACTATATCGGAACATTCAACAAAACCGGTTCTTCAACAATGACCGTAACAAAATATTTCAAAGCATCAGATGTAAATATTTCAAGCGGTACATTTGTAATAAACAACGATGCTGATATGATAAGCGGAGATGTTTATGATTTCGTAGCAACCACAATGACAGTAACAAATGCAATGTTGAAAGGATACGGAGATTTAACGGTAGATAAGTTGATAATCGGAGCAGGAGCAACATTTGCACCCGGAAATTCAACAACAACATATAAAGTATCCGGAGATATGGAATTTAAAGATAAGAGTACATATGATGTAGAGTTCGGTCAGTTCAGTATGGATGAAGAAGGACATTACAACGATAATACAACCGTTGGCGGAACAACAACAATAGAAGAAGATGCAAAGATAGTATTGAACAACTTGGAAGGAAAATACTATGCACATGAGACAATAGATTTGATAAATGCAGGATCTTTGGCAGACTTTGAATATAAAGGCGGAGACGAAGAAATTGATGACAGTGAAGGATACAACAAGATAACAATAGGAAATGTAGTATTTAAAGATTACGATACAAGAGATTTAAGACCCGGATACGATACAAGAATCACAACAAGAGTATATGTACAAGACAATGCATTGAAGTTGGATTTGGAAAGAAAAGCCAGCGAATATTCAACATCAGTAGAATTTGACAGAAGTCATAACGAACAAGAAGCTGCAAATTCAATAGATACTATATCTGAATTAAGCAACAGCGGAGACATAACAACGGCTCTTGATGCAATGGAAAAATTCTATTACTACAACGAAACATATGATATTCCTGCATTGAAAGCAGCATTGAACGATATAGCAGGTGTAATACATGCAAATTCAACGAACTTAACATTCTTCAATGCAAAAGCAGAACATGTATATGATAAGATAAAAGGAAGAACATTAGACTTGTATCCTTGCACAAAATTCCACGATAAGATTTGGGCAGAATACTATTACAATAACTACAATGTAGAAAAAGATGAAAATTCACCTAAATACGATTCAACCGTAAACGGATTCTTGGTAGGATTTGATATGTTGTCCGTAAAAGGTTGGACAATGGGAATCATGGGCGGATACGGAACAAGTGAATTGAAACAGAGAGAAGATAAAACTTCTATGAGCGACATTAACTTAGGTTTCTATGGCGGATACATCGGCAAGAAATGGGAATTGAAAGGTATGTTGTTAGGCGGATACGAACAATACAGTATAGACAGAGATATAGCATTTATGGAAAGAAGAGCAACAAGTGATCATAAAGGTTACAGTGCAGCATTAGACTTGGAAGCAGATTATAAGATAGCATTGAACGAAAATTCACAAAGCAACCATAAGTTATACTTAACACCTTTCATCGGAGTAATGGGCGGATACATAAACAATGAAGGATACGAAGAAAAAGGCGGAGAAGATTTGAACTTGAAGATAGAAGGTTACGACAACTTAACTGCAGAAGCAAGAGCAGGACTCGGAATAAAAGGTAAAGTAAAGAAATTCGGTTGGTATGCAAAAGCAGGTGTAAGACAATTGTTAACCGAAAAATATAACGAAATAGAATTATCGTTGTTGAACTTTGAAGAATATTCCAAGATGAAAATAAGAAGTGCTGAAAATGCACAAACAACAATTACCGGCGGAATCGGAGCAGATTATGACTTGTCTGATAACTGGACGATTTTTGCAAACGGTTTAGGAAACTTTGCAGATGCTTCAACAAACTATTATGCAAATGTTGGTTTGTCTTATAAGTTCAGTTGTGTAAACAACAAATCAAGAGAAGACGAAGAAGTAAAACAATATTTGAAAGATGTTCAAGATGAAATGAAGAAGAAAGATGATGAAATAGCTAAATTACAAGATAAAGTTAAAAAATATGAACAAAACGAAAAAGATTTGAAAAACAGAATGCAAAAATATGAAGCTAATGTTGTAAGTGAAGAAAAAGCACAAAAGATGAAAAAGAAAGTTATAAAGAATATGAGATTGGGCGAAAAACCTACATTCGTTTTCGGAACCGATAAATTGAACAGCAGAGGAAAAGAAAGCTTGAGACAAGTTGCAAGAGAATTGGAAAATTATCCTGATGCAGATGTGTTAATAGAAGGTCATACGGATAATGTAGGTTCAGATGAAGTTAACCAGAAAATATCCGAAAACAGAGCATCTACGGTAGCAACAACATTGAAAAGAGATTTTAATGTTAAAAATGATATTTCCGTAATCGGTAAAGGTAAAAAAGAACCTATAGCTTCAAATGCTACAGCAGAAGGAAGAGCTAAAAACAGAAGAGTTGAAATTATATTAACGACTGATGAAGAAGAAGTAGAATCAATGGTAAATGCAAATGCAAATGAAGTAAAAACAGAAGCTGAAGTAAAAGCTAATGATGTTAAAAAAGATGCTGAGAAAGCTGCAAATGAAGTTAAGAAAGATGCAGAAAAAACAGCAAACGAAGTAAAAAAAGAATTAAAAGAAGCTGAAGTAAAAGCTCAAAATCAAGTACAAAACGAAAAACCTGTAGAAGCTACAATTACAGGAAAAGAAATAAAGTAATTTGAGTTTATAAATAAAAACAGAGTGAAGATTTCAAATCTTTACTCTGTTTTTTTTTGTTCTAAATTATTGTTGTCAATCAGCCAATCCTCCGCAGTTCCATTGTCTTTCTGCTGTCATTGCGGACTTGATCCGCAATCTATTAAACATTCGTGCCTTCGGCACACTTTAATTACTAATTAATAATTGCTAATTACTAATTGTCACTTTGTCGTTTCCATGCCTCTATGCATCTATTCTTCCATCTTTCCGTTGTGCGTCGTTCCTTTTCAACTCTTCAACTAATATGCTAAAATATAATATTATGAAAAAACAGGAATTTTCAAATTTATTAAATAATAAAGTTTTAATCTTAGACGGTGCAACAGGTACCGAACTTCAAAAATATAATTTTTTGGAAGGAGTTTCTACACCTGAAGAACTTAATATAAAGTTTCCGGAGAGAATACAAAAAATTTATTCTTCTTATATAGATGCCGGTTCGGATATTATTCTTGCAAACACTTTCGGTGCAAACAAATTAAAACTTGCACAATATAAGTTGGATACCAAAATAAAAGAAATCATAACAGCAGGAATAGAAATAGCAAAGAGTCAGGCAAAAAGGACAGGTGCATTTGTAGCAGGTGATATTTCGTCAATCGGTTCTTATGTTTATCCGTTAGGTTCTGTTTCATTTGATGATGCCTATAATGCTTTTAAACAGCAGGCAACCATTTTAAATGATGCCGGAGCGGACTTGATAGTCATAGAAACCATGACGGAAATAAAAGAGCTTAAAGCCGCAATTTTGGCGGTTAGAGATGTTTGCGATTTGCCGATAATTGTACAAATGACTTTTACCGCAGACGGTTCGTCCGTTACAGGTACTGATGTTATGAGTTTTATTGCAATGGCGGAAAGTTTGGATGTTTGCGCATTGGGAATGAACTGTTCCGTAGGTCCTGCGGAATTGTTGAAACTTGCAAAGTTGATGAGCGAAAATACCAATTTGCCGATATCATTTAAACCGAATGCAGGTATGCCTCAATTTATTAACAGAAAAACGGTTTTTCCGGGAACAGCCCAAGAATTTGCGGATGTTTGTGTTCAGGCATACAATTACGGAATAAATATGTTTGGCGGTTGTTGCGGAACTACTCCCGAATATATTAAATTGTTATCAAGTAAATTAAAAAATAAAAAACCTGTAACAAGAAAACAGGTTGTTCATCATTTGTTGTCTTCAAGAACTAAAGCCATAGATTTGGATTTGTTAAAAAAGCCCATCAAAATAGGGGAAAGAATTAATCCTACAGGAAGGAAAAAGTTTCAGGCGGAACTTGCACAAAATATTTTCGGACTTGTAAAAAGCGAAGCAAGAACACAAGCACAAAACGGAGCAGACATCCTTGATGTTAATATGGGACTTCCCGGCGGTGATGAAAAAAAATTAATAACAAATGCCGTAAACGAAATTCAGGAAATTGTAAATTTACCGTTATCCATAGATTCAAGTTTTGTTGATGCAATAGATGCCGCATGCAAAAATTGTGCAGGTAAACCGTTGATAAATTCCGTAAACGGTGAAATAGAAAAACTTGAAAAAATATTGCCTATAGCAAAAAGGTACGGTGCAAGTATAATAGGACTTTGTGTCGATGAAAAAGGTATTCCTAAAACTGCCGAAGAAAGATTAACCATTGCAAGAAGAATTTTGGAATACGCGGACAAATTCGGTGTAAACAGAAACGAAATAGTTTTCGATTATTTAACATTATCCGTAAGTGCTTCGCCGGAACAAGTGGAGGAAACTTTAAAAGCAATAAAAAAATCAAAAGAACTTTATCCTTACTGTAAAACCGTGCTCGGTGTTTCAAATATATCGTTCGGTTTACCGTCAAGACAAACAATCAACTCAACTTTTTTAAAAATGGCGGTTGATGCCGGTCTTGATATTGCAATATGTAACCCGAGTGTAAACTGGAATATAGATGATGAATATGCAAAAAATTTGCTTAACAATAAAGATGCCAATGCAAAAGAGTATGTGGCAAAATATTCGGCCGTCGCAAAAAAAACGGTTAGTGTTGAAGAAAGTTTGCCGCCGAAAGAAAAATTGTTTAATGCAATAATTAACGGTGATAAAGAATATGTTAAACCGTTAATAGACGAAATTTTAAAAGAAGATAACGATCCTTTAAAAATTTCAAACGAACTTATTTTAAAGGCATTAAATGTTGTCGGCGAAAAATTTAATTCAAAAGAATATTTTTTGCCGCAGGTTATAATGTCTGCGGAAACTGCACAAATGGCTTTTGCTTATATAAAACCGATGCTTAAAAATGAAACGAAATCTTCTATGGGGAAAGTTGTTATGGCAACTGTTGAAGGAGATGTTCACGATATAGGCAAAAATATAGTTTGTGCCGTACTTGAAAGTTTCGGTTTTGATGTTTACGATTTAGGTAAAAATGTTGAAGATGAACTTATTATTCAAAAAGCAAAAGAATATAAAGCTGATATTATAGGTCTTTCCGCACTTATGACGACAACAATGATAGAAATGGAAAAAATTATAAATTTGAAAAATAAACTTAATATGAATGTGAAAATAATGGTTGGCGGTGCACCGGTAACAAGAGATTTTGCAAAAAATATCGGTGCGGACGGCTATTCCAGAGATGCGATAGAAGCTGCAAAAACTGCAGAAAAATTAATAGGCAGGAACTGATTTATGCCAGAAAATAAAAAAGATTTAAGACAAGAAATAGAAAATAGAACAAAAAATAAAGGAAGATTAAGACAAAATTATGAAGTTATAAAATTGTTGTTTAAATTTATAATGGAAAATAAAAAGTGGTGTTTAATACCTTTTGTTTTGATATTGATATTGTTTGTTTTGTTCGTTCTTTTTGTCGGTAATGGTTCCGTGATGCCTTTACTTTATGCAATGTAATAATTAACAGTGATAAAGAATATGTTAAATCGTTAAGTAAATAATGTTTATATAAACTGTAAAAACGGCAATAAGTTTATTATGGAGAAAATATTTTATGTCTGAAAACAAAATAAATTTTAAACAGGAAATAGAAAATAGAACAAAAAATAAAGGCAGATTAAGACAAAATTATGAAGTTATAAAATTGTTGTTTAAGTTTATAATGGAAAATAAAAAGTGGTGGTTGATACCTTTTGTTTTGATACTGGCATTCTTCGGTTTGTTTATAAGTTTTGTTAGTAACAGTTCCGTTATGCCTTTGCTTTATGCTTTGTTTTGATAATATACTATAAATTTTGTAAAATCAATAATATTTTAATAAAGGAGAAATAAAATGGCTGTAATAAAAGCATTTAACGGTGTAAGGTATTCAAAAGCAAATATCACAAATGAAATTTGTCCTCCTTATGATGTAATAAGTCCCGAAGAAAAAGCAAAATTAAAAAAGAACTCGAAATATAATATGGTTCAACTTGAACTTTCTGATGCTTGCGGTAAAAGAAACAAATATGCTCAAGCAAATGTTTTGTTTAAAGAATGGTTGGAAAAAGATGTTTTAATTCAGGAAGAAAAACCTGCTTTATATTTTTATGAACAAGCATTTGTTGATCACGGCAAAAAAATGGTAAGAAGAGGATTCTTTGCAGCACTTAAAATTGAAAACCCTCACGGCGGAGCAGTTAAAGCTCACGAAAAAACTTTGTCTAAACCTAAAGCAGACAGATTAAGTTTGTTAAAAGCTGTTAAAGCAAATTTAAGTCCTATCTTCTTGTTGTTTAACGATGACAAGAAAAAAATAGTTAATTTGTGCAAAAAAATATCTAAGAAAAAAGCTACAACAGTTGCAACAGACAAAGAAAAAACAGCTCACAAATTGTGGGTTATAGACGACGAAAAAATTGTAAAAGAAGTTGAACAGATTTTAAAAAATAAAAAAACATTTATTGCAGACGGTCATCACAGATACGAAACTTCATGGAACTATTTGCAGTATGTAAAAGGTAAAGATAAAAAGTTTTCCGACAAAAACGAATACGGTTATGTTCTTGCATATTTGTGTCCTATGGAAGACAGCGGAATTTCAATTTGGCCTACACACAGAGTTATTGAAGCTCCTGCAAACCTTGAAGAAAATATTGAAAAATATTTTAATGTTTTACCGCAAAAAGATTTCAATAAATTACAAAAAGCAAAAGTTCAACCTATATTGTTGTTTAAAGACGGCAAATACAGAACTTTGGTTGTAAAAAATGAGAACTTGTTAAAAAAAGCAATGCCTAAAAATTGTAAGGCATTCAGAAACTTAGGTGTAAGTATTTTGCATAACATATTGATACCTAAAGAACAAGTTACCGCGGATAAATATATTTATGTTAAAGATGAAAAAGAAGCAGTTGCTCTTGCTAAAAAAACAGGCAAAATTGCAATAATGGTTCCTGCAACACCTGTAGAAGCAATAAAAGAAATTGCATTAAATAACGAAAATATGCCGCAAAAATCCACATACTTTTTCCCGAAACTTGCAAGCGGTATAATAATTCACAGAGTATAGTTGTTTAAACAGCATGAGTACATTGGTTATAAATATTATAGTTGTATTTGCACTGATACTGCTTGTATATATAAGTTTTCAGGCAGGCATAATAAGAACTGTTTTTGCTGTTCTTGCAGGTTTTATTTCAATATTACTTGCGGAAAATTATCCGTACCAGTACGGAATAAATTATTATTTGGTTTTTTCTTTCAGTGCATTGGTGGTTTTTTTTATCGGTTTGTTTTGTGTTAGAGTTTTAAGATTTTTATGTTTGTCTATCTTCGATAAACTTGCCGGTGCGGCAGTAGGATTAATTTTATGGTTTGTAATTTGTGCAAACTGTTTGGTTCCTACATTAACACAAGGTGTAGAAGAAATGGAGAACGGATTTACAAATTCCGTTTCCAATATAGTACAAAAAACAATGCCGATATTTGACGAATATATTCCTAAATTTGCAATAGATAAAAAATTAAAAAAATCAAAAGACTATTTGTTTTTTGCTAAATAAAAAAGAGGTTAAAATGAAAAAGTTAAAATTGGGTTTTCCAAAAGGAAGTTTACAAGAATCTACAATTGAATTATTCAAAAAGGCAGGTATAAGAATAAATGTTTCTTCAAGATCTTATTTCCCTACATGCAGTGACGAAGAAATAGAAGTTATGCTTGTAAGATCACAGGAAATGGCAAAATATGTTCAAGACGGTGTATTCGATGCAGGTCTTACCGGTTTTGATTGGATATGTGAAACCGGTGCAAAAGTTAAAGAAGTTTGCGAACTCAAATATGCAAAATCAGGTTTTAGACCTGTAAGATGGGTATTGGCTGTTCCTGAAGCATCAAAAATAAAAAGTGTTAAAGATTTGCAAGGAAAAAGAATAGCAACAGAACTTTTGAATTATACAAAAAAATATTTTGCTAAAAATAAAGTTAAAGCAAATATAGAATTTTCTTGGGGTGCAACCGAAGCTAAAGCAGGTAAACTTGTAGATGCTATAGTTGAACTTACGGAAACAGGTTCTTCACTTAGAGCAAATCACTTAAGAATAGTTGAAGAAATTTTGTCTTCTACAACAAGACTTATTGCAAACAATACGGCATGGAAAGATTCTTGGAAAAGAGAAAAAATTGAAAATCTTTCAATCCTTTTACAAGGTGCATTAAATGCCGAAGGTATGGTTGGTTTGAAAATGAACATACCTTTTAAAAAGTTGCCTGAAGTTGAAAAAATATTACCTGCATTAAGAAAACCTACAATTTCAAATTTAAGTGACGGTAACTGGATAGCTTTGGAAGTTATTATTGAAGAAAATGTAGTAAAGAAAGTTATTCCTGCACTTAAAAGAGCAGGCGCGGAAGGAATTATTGAATATCCTTTAAACAAAATCATATATTAAAAACAACAATGTATAATATACAATTTACAATGTACAATAAATGTAGAAAGCAGGAAGATTTCTCTTCCTGCTTTTTTTGTTGTGAGTAAAACGAAGTGATTCGGTCATTGTCATTCCGTGCTCCGACATGCAATCTATTAAATATCAGTGCGAAAGCACACCTTAATTACTAATTAATAATTGCTAATTTCTAATTACTAATTGTTGTTCAAATCCGTGCCTTCGGCACACCGAAATTACTAATTAATAATTGCTAATTACTAATTGTCTTTTCTCCGTTGACAAATGCAGGTAAAATATATAAACTATTTACGTAATTATTTAAAACTTAAGTCGAAAAGTTTTTCGGCTTAAAATAAAAATAAAAGGAGAGGAAAGAAAAAATGAAAAAAAGTTTGTTGGCTTTAGTGTTAGCAGTAGCATTGGCAGTACCTGTTTTAGCAGAAAATATGTGGGTAGGCGGAAGTTTCAGTTACAGTTCCGACAACAATAAAATGGAGTATGATGGTGGTGGTGACGAATCAATGTCATCAACATCGTGGTCAATTGAACCTGAATTCGGTTACAGCTTAAACGAAAAATGGGATATCGGTTTGGATTTAGGTTATGAATCAAAACAAGGAGTTACTGAGCTTTATGGAATTTCTATAGTTCCTAATAATGTTGATACAACGGCAATTGGAATAGCTCCTTTTGCAAGATTTCATGTAGCACAAATAGCAGGTATTGATGTTATGTTTAAAGGTTCTATTATTTATGCTAAGGGAGAAATCAAAGGTTATGGAGAAAGTGTTGACTATAGTGCATACGGAGTTGCTATTGCTCCTGTAATTTCTTACAGCATAAATGAAACATGGTCAATAGGTGCAACACTTAACTTTGCAGAACTTTCTTTCACACATGCAGAAATTGATGCAAAAGATCTATTTGGAGTTACACCAAAAACAGATCAGTTCGGTTTTAACTTGAACGACGGTTCATTAATCAGCATCGGTTTCTCATATCACTTCTAATACCGCAATTAGAAATATATAAAAGAGCAGAAGAAAATTCTTCTGCTCTTTTTTTTATTTTTATAGTGACATTAATATTTTGGCTATAATATCGAAACTCATAACCTTAAGTACCGCAAAGAGTACACATCGGTTCTGAGTTTCTTCATTCTAACCTAAAATCTTAAGGTCTTTAGTGACAAAATTGTCATTGTGAGTAAAATGAAGTTGTTCGATCATTGTCATTCCGTGCTACGACACGGAATCTATTAAATATCCGTGCCTTCGGCACACCGAAATTACTAATTAATAATTGCTAATTACTAATTGTCACTTTGTCGTTCCCATGCCTCTATGTCTTGCCGTTGTCGTTGCTAATCTTCCAATCTTCTAATCTTCCGTAGTTCGCCGTTTATATCTTCATCTCATCAATTATTTGATATTGTGCAGGTAAAAGTATGATTTTCAACTCGTTTTTCGTATCTTGTGTTATTTTGTATATCTTTCTTGATAAATCCGAAATCTCGTTTTCCAAACTGCTTATTGTTGTTTCGTTAGGGTTTTCTTTTGCTTTTTCCTGTTCAAGTGCAGCCGCTTTTAAATCTTTTTCTTCTCTTAACGGTGTAATTTTTTCTCTGCTTGCATCAAGCAAAACTTTTATTCTTTCTTGTTGGGTTTCGTTAAGAGTTAAATCTTGTGAAACTTGCT
>Ga0310695_10009488_pt1 | contig 14596 bp, 11 predicted proteins | sample RumenRJG_04DNA_FD_203882 | JGI IMG/M metagenome (GOLD analysis project Ga0310695, IMG submission 203882) | Bovine rumen microbial communities from Lethbridge, Alberta, Canada - RJG_04 (v2) (version 2) | ecosystem: Host-associated > Mammals > Digestive system > Stomach > Rumen | place: Canada... | reverse complement strand
CGACGGTCAATATAATTGCGGAAATAAGTTTTTTCCAAAACCAAAGGGACGTCGCCGTAAGAAGTAACGTCCTCGGTAAAAAGTCTTGAACGCGAATCCTTCAAAAAACTTTCATCAGCTTTTTTCGCTTTGTTTAAATAATTGAAAGACAAAATATTACGACCAAAATTTGAAACAGGACGCAATCTGTTGATATAAGAATAATGCACCATAGTATCAACGGCGATTATCGAACTGTCATAAACCGAGGCATAACGGTTGTAAATTCCGTTTTCGTCGCTCAAATATGTAAATTTATTATGCTCGGTCTCATCAGGATAAATTTCGTCGGTATACGGAGTTGAAGTAATACGCCTCAAAACAGGCGATTGCGTTTTGTAATCATAAACGAAAATATCGTATTTTTTTTGATAAGGAGAATGATCGTCAATTTTTTCAAACCTCAGAGTATCGCTTATACGGTTTGATGAGAAAACGATTTTCGTAGAATTATCAACGAATTTCGGATCGCGATCGTCAGCTAAATCCTGTGTTACTCTTACAAAAACGCCCGAAGCAATGTTAAAAACGACAATATCAGTACAGCCCGCAATCTGAACGCTCATCACAAGATTCAATCCGTCGTCAGAATAATCCATAGAATAAACCATATCAAATTTCGGCAGCAAACGTTTTGCGAACTCTCCGTTTTCTATTTTATATTGATAAAGATACGGAGCACCCTCTTCTTCAATCACGAAAGATAAAATTTTGCTGTTTTTGTGCCAAGCGGCAACAGGAAGCTGATAATCCACGATTTGGTCTAAAACCTGACCTTGAGTGAAAAATTTTTCAATATCGCCCGAAGAATTATCCCTTATAAAAAATTTGCATTTGCCGAGTTTGTTAGAATTATAAAAAGTGTATTTTCCATCGGGCGAGGTCAAAGGACGACAATAAACCGTATTTTTTTTAGGTCTTTCCAACTTGTTTTCGCCTTCCGGCAAATCTTTAACATTCTTGTTCAAAGAAAATTTGTCTTTATAATAATCCGTCCATTCCTTGTTGATACTTTTGAAACTGCTATTGACGGCCTGTTTAAAAGCATTGTTAGCATTTCCGGTGATACCCGTTAAATAAATAATTCCCGGGATGGCATCTCTACCGTAAACTTTATTAATATAATACCACATCGAATAGCCTGCATACATTGCATCATCACCGGTTAAATAGCTGATTTTTTTATACTTACCAGAAAGAAAACCGTCCCTTAAAATATCCTCTAATTCAGAATCCCAATCTCTGGAATAATAATAAGCAAGTCCTTGAGAATACCAAAGAGGCAAATCGGCTTGAGAGGAAATATAAGCATTATTTTTCAAGCCCGAACCGCTAAGCCCTGAAGAAATTATAGCCTGCGCAACACCTTGACGGATTTGAGTTTCAAGTTTGTTGTGGTCGCCTTCGTAATAAATAAAAACTTTGTTGTCTATGATTTTAACAACACCGCCGAGATTAGAAGAAACATCTCCTGTTTGAAGTCCTATGTTGCTCTGACGGAATCTCGAAAGACGGTTGTAAACAATAAAAATCAGACGTTTTTTCAATACTTTTGAAAAAAACTTTTCGGCTTCAGGAATTATTTGAGAGGCTTTGTCGCTGACAAACTGCGCAATATCCTTTTCCTGCTGATAAAAATACACGTCATATTTCGGATAACGGTAATAATGCCATTCAAAGTCGTAGTATTGAACCCTATTTTTACCGAAATTCATCTGATGACCGTTGTAAAACTGTGAAAATCCTGAAATTTTCAAAGAACAAAACAACGTCAGAAGCAACACAATTTTCGTTAAACGTTTCATTTAATTTTTCTTTTGTTCGGGAATAATAAGATTTATTTGGTTGAAATCATAAATATCAACTCGTCCCGTTACCTCATCGGCAACGGTTATAAAACCTTTGTCATCAACATCTTTTATAATGCCTTTGAAAATTCTGCCTTTTGCGGAATAAATCAAAGTACGATTCAACCCCAAAAGATAACTCATATAATTTGCCTTGAGCGTAGAAAAATTTTCTTTTTTCAAATTATCAAGACCGGCTTTCAAAATCGAAGTTATCTGATAAAATTTTTCATCAAGATTATATAATTTTCCCGTGATATTTGTCATCGAAACAGGGTTCGGAATGTTTTCGGGGAAAATACACTGATTGACGTTGATACCGATTCCCAAAATACTGCTTTTGATATAATGACCGCTCAAAGAGTTTTCGATAAGCATACCGCAGATTTTTTTCATTCCGACATACACATCGTTAGGCCATTTGATATAAACATTTTCGATTCCATTAGCTTTCAGAAATTCCGCAACGGCAAGCGAAGCAGTCTGAGACAATCTGAACTGATTCTGAACCTCAAGTTTTTCGGGAAAGAAAACATAACTAAAAGTCAGGTTTTCTGAATGTTGAGAAGTCCATACATGTCCCCTTTGACCGCGTCCCTCGGTCTGAAACTCCGCCCTAATAACAAAATCCTCTTTCGGAGCCTCACCCGAGGCCAACTGTCTTTGCGCCTCACTGTTAGTTGAGTCTATTATCTTGAATTTCTGCTCGTTAATTTCCATCATGTTTTCTATTTTTTTTTAAGAGTTGATTTTATTGATCTTTAGTCTGATAATATTAATTTTCGGTTTTCTGACCTGAAGAATTTTCATCTCAAAAATGCCGTCCTTGATTTCGTCGCCCGTCTCGGGAATATCCTCGTTGAGTTTTAAAATATAACCGGCAAGAGTTTCGTATTCATCGGATTTAGGCAGATTGATTTTATATTTTTCGTTGATATAATCAATTTCCAAACGTCCTGAAAAAATATACTCGTTAGGAGCGGTTTGTTTTTCGATAAACTCCTGACTGTCATGTTCGTCCTCAATTTCACCGGTAATTTCCTCGATAATATCCTCAATCGTTAACATTCCAGCAATGCCGCCGTATTCGTCAATAACGGTTGCAACACTCAAACGCTTTTTAATAAAAAGTTTGAAAAGTTTGTCAGCTGTCATCGTCTGAGGCACTTCGATAACTTCGGTTAAAATTCCGTCAATTTTTTTCGGATTTTTAAACAATTTCAAAGCATTGACATAACCGGCAACATTATCAACGGAATTTCTACAAATCAAAATTTTTGAAAATCCCGAACTGACAAATTTTTTCGTTAAAGTTTCAATCGAATCCGAAAGGTCAGCATAAACGATTTCGTTGCGCGGAACAAGACATTCTCGAATTTTAATATCGGTAAAATCCAATGCGTTACGAAGGATTTTAAAATCATTGGAACGGTATTTTTGCTCGGCCTCGTGCTGATGCGTATAATCAGGCAAAAGCTGCGAAAAAGCTTTTGAACCATTTTTCTTTGCTAAATGTGTTACCGGCAAAAACAATACAATATAAAGCCACGGATAAATTAAATCCGACATAAAATTAGCAAGAAAAGAAAATTTTCTCAAATAATAATTGCTGTTTTTGGCAAACACCGCCGAAGGTATACTTTTGAATAATATTAAAAACAAAAATACCATCACCGAAAGCACGGCTAAATTCAGCCACGGATTCTCCAAAGCAAAAACTTTCAGCAAATAAAACATAGAAATACCGCTCATACAAGCACTTACGATTTCGCCCGTAAGCATAAGCGAAATACAAAGATGTATATTGTCCTTAGGTCTGAAAACTATTCCCTGACGTATAGAGCCGTTTTTGATGTCAATATCAAAAATCAACTTATCGCATACCGAAAGGGCGGTTTTCATTCCTGAAAAAAAAAGCGTGCCTAAAGCTCCTAAAACGAACAATATGATTATACCAGCCAACATTCACTAAAAATATTTTGACAAAAGTAATAATTATTTTGTTAATATCTAAAAATTATTTTTTTTCAGCAATGTAAACTTAATATTAAATCCATGATTATCAACTAATTAACAGTAATAAGCATTTTTTGGTGATGTTTTTTTGATAAAAAAATTGTTTTTCTGCATACAATTTGCTAATATTGCAGTAATAATTTCATAAACTTTTTTACGATGAGCAACGTAGTTAATATAAAAAAAATGGGGTTAAGACAAACTCTTACTTTAATAATTGTTGTAATGGGAATTTCAGTTATTACGGTATTATACTCCATTGTTACAGTCATTACCAAAAAAGTTCTCTCTGCTGCGATAGAACAAAGTGTCGGTTTGGAATTAAACGCCACAACATTAATGCTCAACACCTTAGAAAAGACCAACAGAGTAAAAAACAATATATTGCTTTCTACTGCAGATGAAATGGTACGCCTTGCCGGAGGATTCAAGGAATACAACGAAGATTATTTTATAGGCGGCACCAAAACTAAACTATGGAAAATCAACAATATGATTGTTCAAAATTCCGATCTGGCAAGAATGATTGCACGCGAGAGCGACGGCAGTCATTTTACCGTTTTTCAAAAGACTTCAGAAGGCTATGTGAGAATTGCCACGACTCTCAAAAACAATGACGGCGCAGATGCAGTCGGTACAATCATAGGTTTTGACTCGCCCGTTGCGCAGACTATTGAAACAGGTCAAAAATTTGAAGGCGTTACAGAGATTTTGGGTAAAAGTTTCATGGCATTTTACACACCTATTAAAATAGACAACGAAATCCGCGGTATGTTTTTCACGGGAACGGAAATGAACGTTTTGATGGGTTGTAACAAAGACTATTCCACCTCGAACATACTTGACCACGGCTATTCCATTTGGCTTAGCACAAGACACAATAAAGCCGTTGCCGGAACGGGAAACGGAGAAAAAGGTATTCCGGACGAAGTTTATTCTAAAATCAGTACCGAAAGGAACAACGACATACGCACATTATTTTTTGATAATGACGGCGAAAAATATGAAATTCAATACGTTTACAACGATTATGCGAAAGCATATCTTTCGTTTGTATATCCCGAAAACGACAAATACGTAAAACTTCAAAAGACTTCAGTAATTTTGTTTTTAACGCTTTTGGGCGTAATGGGATTAATTGTCTTCGTTCTTAATGTTTTCGTAAACAAAGTTCTAATATCAATCGGTGGTGAACCCTCAGATGTAGAATCGCTTGTAAATCAGATGGCTGACGGTAATTTGAAAATTGCTAAAAACAATTCATCACAAAAAACGACAGGAATTTTGGCGGCTTGTTATCAAATGGCCAACAATCTCCGAGGTATGTTGGAAAGAATTATTGAGGGTTCGGACAATATCTCAAATTCGAGTTCAGAAATCAACCGCACCACACAAAATCTTTCTCAAACCTCTAACGAACAAGCAGCTACGGCAGACCAAATCGTTCAGTCGATCAATTACATCCAAGACGAAATTTCCAACAACGCACAAAAACGCGCTAATGCCGTAAAAATTACCGAACAGATAAAATCCGATGTCAAAGACATTCAGGTTACACAAGACAACAACTTGAAAGCTGTTAGAAACATTTCGGAAAAAATTGACATTATCAACGACATTGCGTTCCAAACCAATATTCTTGCTCTTAACGCAGCCGTTGAAGCCGCCCGTGCCGGAGAACAAGGCAAAGGCTTTGCCGTTGTGGCATCAGAAATCCGTAAACTCGCCGAAAAATGTAAAAAATCGGCAGCAGATATTATTGACGGCGCACAAAATACGGTTCAAGCAACGGAATTGGCACATGAAAAATTAGCGAACATTTTGCCTGAGGTTAATCAATGTGCCGAAATTGTCAATCAAATTTTAGAGGCAGGACAAAACCAAATGATGACTATCTCGTTAATTAATGATAACGTTAACCAGCTTAACACATCAATTCAAGCGAATGCGGCGGCGAGCGAAGAGCTTGCAGTTTCGGCAGAAGAACTCAACGACCAAGCCAACAGATTCCGCTCAAGTACCACGGCATTCAAAATTTAATGATGACTAAAATTTGTGTCATCGGCTTAGGATACGTTGGTAAACCGTTAGCAGCATTGTTTGCCAAGAAATACAGGGTTATCGGATTTGACAACGACGAAGAAAAAGTCAGAAAAATCAAATCCGAGAATCCTGATTTCTTATGTACTTATAACAAAGAAGAAATTTCAGACTGCGATTTTTTTATTATCGCCGTTCCTACTCCCGTTGACGAAAATTACCGTCCGAACCTTCAACCACTGATTTCAGCAAGCCACACCGTGGGCAATCATCTAAAAAAAGGAAATATAGTTATCTACGAAAGCACTGTTTATCCGGGAGTTACGGAAGATATATGCGTTCCCGTTTTGGAAGAAGAAAGCAAAATGAAATTCAATAAAGATTTTTTTGTCGGCTATTCTCCCGAACGCATAAATCCGAGCGACGAGGTTCATACAATTGAAAAAATCAAAAAAATCACTTCCGGCTCCACAAAAGAAGCCGCTGAAAAAATTGACAATCTTTATAATTCCGTCCTAAAAAACGGCACTTTCAAAGCCAAAGACATCAAAACGGCAGAGGCTGCTAAAATCATCGAAAACTGTCAAAGGGACGTTAATATCGCGTTTATCAACGAATTAGCAAAAATTTTTAACGCTGCGGGAATTGATACCCATGATGTTTTGGAGGCTGCAGCAACGAAATGGAATTTCATAAAATTTTCACCCGGACTCGTAGGCGGACACTGCATTTCGGTTGATCCCTATTATCTGATTCAAAAGGCTGAAATTTACGGAGTTATGCCGATGCTAATGTTATCAGCAAGACAGCTGAACGATTCAATGGGAAATTACGTTGCAAACCAAGTTATACGCCTTATGAATCTCAAAGGTATCAAAATAAAAGATTCAAAAATTCTAATTCTCGGCTTCAGTTTCAAAGAAAACTGCCCCGATGTCCGCAACTCCAAAACGGCAGATATTTTTAATGTTTTTAAGGAATACACTGATTTTATCGAGGTTTATGACCCCGTTGCCGACAAAGAAAAAGCAGAAAAAGATTTTGCGATAAAAGTATTAGAAACTTTACCCGAAGGGAAAACTTTCGATGCCATAATTCTGACAGTTGCGCATGATTGTTTTAAAAATTTTGACATTAAAAAACGCCGCAAACCACTAAGCGTAGTCTACGACGTTAAAGGATTTTTGGACAAAAGTATCATTGATGCACGCCTTTAACGGAATAATTTATCCCGTTTGCTAAGGCAATACGTTTTATCGGAGGTAACAATAGTTAAAGTCTTGAAACGGCCGTCGTTACCGCGGGTGAGTTCCACACGAAATTTGCGTTTTAGACGGTAAATCTTACTACCGATAAAATCCGGCTTAATTATATTATCGTCAAAAATATCATCATAAAATTCTTCTTCATCCACATAGTTTTTAATATCTTCGTCAAGACCCGAAAACTCCTTTTGCTCAATCCTAATTTCAGAAAAATCAACTGAAACAAAATCCTCCTCCTGCCCTATTTCGTCTTCCTGAAAAATTTCATCAACTTTGGTTTCATCGTCATTTTTTTCAGAATAACAACTAACAAGATTTTGAGGTTTTTGATTTTCTGCGATATTTTTTTTCAACGTTTTATTTTCAAGCGGTTTAGTTTCAAGAGCCTCATGCACAGCAGGAATTTCCCTTTGTGCTACATGATGCGAAGAAAAAGAAACAGGTGAAATTTCAAAATCGTTTCCGCTTTTCAACCAAAAGGTTAAAACCAAACCCGAAATCATTGCCGCAACCGCTAAAATTTTGACCCAAGGTATTAAAACTCTGCGTTTTAAAGTTTCTTTTTTTAAGAAAACTATAGACTCATCGAAAGAAAGTTTCGTTTTTTCATAAAGCAAAACATCACGTTTTAATTCAGGATTTTCGTAGATAATGCGCTGTTTTTCTTTCCTTTCGTTATTTGTTAAAACACCTTCCAAATCACCGACACACAATCTGTCAAAATACGGAACATCCTGAAAATCAAATTCTGAAGTATGTTTCAAAGAATCTTTTTCGAGAAAAACGGAATTATCATCGTCCAAAAATTCCTTCAAAGGGAGTTCCTCTTGACAATCAAGCATTTGAGCGTATTGAGGATTTTTTTCTAAAAATTCCTCAACCTGACGTGCTTTTTGCCCTGAAAGTCGTCCCTCAACATAATCCAAAAGATAAGCCTCGATTTCAGAAAAATTTATATCCATTTTTTTAGTCCTCCAAATCATTAACGGTTAAACCTAAAAGTTCGAGTCTCTTTTTCATCGCAACCCTGCCGCGGAAAATATAAACTTTTACGCTCGCAAGAGTCATACCCGTGATTTGCGAAATCTCTTCATACGAATAACCTTCGTAATCCCTTAAAAGAATTACGCTTTTTTGTTCGGCAGAAAGTTGATTCAAAGCCTCGTTCAAAGCCTCTGTTATACCGCTGAACTGAGAAAAATGTTTTTGAGGAATATTCACGGCCGCCTCATCGCAGGTCAAAAAACAATTTCGTTTTTTCCTGACAACATCTATCAACGAATGATAAGCACAAGCAAAAAGATACGGTTTAGATTTTCCAAAATCAATATCCTGATGTTTGATCCAAAGTTTTTCGTATGCCTCTTGAACCGTATCTCGAGCCAAATCCTCGTCGCGCAAATTTTTTAAAACAAATCTGTAAAGATTGTCAGAATACAAATCCGCACTTTTATTAAATTCTTCCAAAGTCATCTTGTTTCTTTTTAAGAGAAAGAATTAAAAACTCAATTTAATGCCTAACGCAAAAGGATAAAGTTCAGGACCGTGACCCTCCTTAAAAAGCGGTACGGGTGAATATTCTCCGTAAATCTGCCAAGCTCCCAAACCTAAACCGCCTATAAATGAATATCTTAACAATTGAGTTTCAAAAGAACTACGGTCGCAGTTTTTCTTTCTTGAACCGTTTACTTCGTAAACTTGTTTTGTTCTGCTGCCGATTCTGACACCGCCTTTAATACCTGCTTGAACATAAAGTTCTCCTGAACGCGTAGGAATTTCATATTCCATAATAATCGGCACGTTAAAATATATAAGCCTTAAATTATGACGTTTGAAAGAATCGGAAATCGGTGAAAGATAATCCGCATAAACATGAGAATCAGCGACTTTTAAATCAAACGGTTTTTGCGTAGAAAAGGAATAATGATTGAACTCAAAATTAAAACCTGCCGCCATTCCGAAATTGTTACAAAACGGAATGTCAAAACTCATAAAAGTAACATCAAAAACCAGACTGCGGCTTTCGTTCAAATTCATAAAATCCGGAACTTCCTCACCTTCAGGAGCTCTCAAAGCGTTGATTCCGAAAAATATTCCGCCTAAATGACTGTCAAAATTAACTCTTTTGACACGAAATTCATAACGGCGCGGGAAAATAGAATGAGAATTAACATCTTTTTGTTCTATAGCACCACTTCTTACAACAACATTTTCTTTGCCGTTTTTAACAATAGTTTTGCACGAACCGTCTTTATTTGCCTCTACAATAACAGTATCATTTCCGCAAATAGATGTGATTAAAAATCCTTCGCTGATAGATTTTCCTTCAACGGAATTTTTCCCGTCCGAAATCATAAAATCCTTGTTGCGATTTCTGTCATACTCATCACGGAGCATGTCAATACATTTCAAACGGTTTTTAGTGTCCGAAATCGAAGAATCTATATCTTCGATTCCGCTTCTTAAAGCCTCAATTTTCTGCTGATTCAAATCATTTACGACAGTAGAAATACTGTCAATAAGTCTTTGAAATTCTTTTTTACCGTCTTCAAAATCCTGTTGTTTTTCTTCAAGGATTTCGATTGCTCTATCAAGGGAATTTAAAATTTCACCCGTCATGCCGTTTTGAGCATTAGAAACAGTCGTAAAAGTAAATACTGCTGTTAATATTAAAAATATTCTTTTCATGGTTTTTATAGTTTTTTGTAATTATTTTCCCGTAAGACGTATTTAGCAGTAAAAAAGTTACAAAAATAAATTATTTTTTTTCATAATTTTGCATTATAATTTGTTTTTAATCTTAAACCATTATGAAAAGCATAAAATTATTAGTTTCCTCAGTGTTATGTATTACATTGAATTTCAATTTATTAGCCCAAAACAAAGAAATCAGGCGTTATTTTAACGAAGAAAAACCGTTAAAAGAGAATTCCAATTTTTTTTATCCTGAGGCTAAAGATTTAAAAATTTGCCGCACCCTTCCAAATGCGCTTGAAGGCGTAAAAAAATACAAAGACTGGGAAAAACGCCGCAATGAGATTTCTGGCATGATTGAGCATTACGGTATCGGAGAAAAACCATCGGTTAGTCAATCTCAAATTTCTGCCAGTATGAACGGCGACACATTAGAGGTAAAAGTTAAGGTAAAAAATGAAGAATTGGTACTACGTTCAACGATAATTTATCCCAAAAGCGGCGAAGCACCATACGCCTTAATGATTGGCACGAGTGTTATTTCGCTGCCTGACACTATTTTTAACGGACGTCCCGTTGCTAAAATGATTTATCACGAGGCGCAAGTAAACGATTATTCGCAGTGGCGTCCTCATCATGAAAGGGGCGAACATAATTTTGACAGACTTTATCCCGAACTCAAAAACAACGGTGCGTACAGCGAATGGGCATGGGGTTTAAGCCGTTTGATTGACGGTTTGCAACAATTAGGAGAAGAGAAAACCAAGATTTCGATGTCAAGAATAGGAGTTACAGGCTGTTCGTATGCCGGCAAAATGGCACTTTATTGCGGAGCGTTAGATTCGAGAATTGCCCTAACGATAGCTCAAGAGCCCGGCGGCGGAGGTGCAGCCTCATGGCGCGCCTCATACGGGAAAGACGATGTTGAAAACATTGACAAAACCGATTACCATTGGTTTTTAGAAAGTCAAAAAGAGAATTTTTCAGGGGATAATGTTTTCCGCCTGCCATACGATCAACATGAATTATGCGCTTTGGTATGTCCGCGAGCATTGCTTTTGTTAGGCAATCCCGATTTTAAATGGCTGGCTGACAGTTCAATGGAAGTTTCAGCACAAGAGGCAAAAAAAGTTTGGGAAAAATTCAACATTTCAGAACGTTTTGCATGGGATATAGTCGGCGGACACGGTCACTGTCAATTACCTCCAAGCCAATACCCCATCGTTGAAAAATTTATTGACGATTTTCTATTATACAAAGAATAATTTTTTACGTCAATTTGTCAGAACTGACATTTTGTCATACTAAAAATACTGACATTTAGACTAAAAAACTGACATTTTGCCGTAAAGAAAATTTTCTTTGTCAGTGTCATGCCAAATGATAAATTGTGCCAAATTTTTATAACTAATTATAATTCAGAATATTATCTCATAAAATTCCAAAAAAATAAGAATTTTGCGGCATAATGATTGTAAATGTAAGGGCGTAAACATTTTTAGAAAACAATTTAAAAACTTTAAAAGATATGTCAAAAATTATTGGTATCGACTTAGGAACCACAAACTCGTGCGTTTCGGTCATGGAAGGTAACGAACCCGTTGTAATCGCTAACTCAGAAGGCAAAAGAACAACTCCTTCTATTGTAGCATTTCTTGATAACGGTGAAAGAAAAGTCGGCGATCCGGCTAAACGTCAGGCTATCACCAACCCTCACAACACCGTTTATTCTATCAAACGTTTTATGGGCGAGACTTTCGACCAAGTTACAAAAGAAGTTGAAAGAGTACCTTATAAAGTAGTACGCGGCGACAACAACACTCCGAGAGTTTTGATTAACGACCGTCAGTATACTCCTCAGGAGATTTCGGCAATGATTCTTCAAAAAATGAAAAAAACCGCCGAAGACTATCTTGGTCAAGAGGTTACAGAGGCCGTTATCACAGTTCCGGCATACTTCTCTGACTCTCAGCGTCAAGCAACAAAAGAGGCAGGCGAAATCGCCGGTTTGAAAGTCCGCCGTATCGTCAACGAACCTACCGCAGCGGCTTTGGCTTACGGTCTTGACAAAGGCGGAAAAGATATGAAAATCGCTGTATTCGACTTAGGTGGCGGTACATTTGATATTTCAATCCTCGAACTCGGCGACGGTATTTTCGAGGTTAAGTCAACAAACGGCGACACACACTTGGGCGGCGACGATTTCGACCAGGAAATCATCAACTGGATGGCTGACGAGTTCCAGAAAACGGCGTTGACCTTAGAAAAGATGCAATGGCTCTTCAACGTTTGAAAGAGGCTGCTGAAAAGGCTAAAATCGAACTTTCATCATCGTCATCAACAGAAATCAACTTGCCTTACATTATGCCTGTTGACGGTGTTCCAAAGCACTTGGTTTTGACCTTGACACGTTCTAAATTCGAGCAGTTGTGCGATCATTTGATTAAGGCTTGTATTGCTCCTTGTCGTCAGGCTTTGCAAGACGCAGGAATGCAACCCTCTGACATCAACGAAGTTATCCTCGTAGGTGGTTCATCACGTATTCCGGCTGTTCAAGCAGAAGTTGAACAATTCTTCGGCAAAAAACCTTCAAAAGGTGTTAACCCGGACGAGGTTGTAGCAGTTGGTGCTTCTATTCAAGGTGGCGTTTTGACAGGTGATGTTAAAGACGTTGTATTGCTTGACGTTACACCGCTTTCACTTGGTATTGAAACCATGGGTGGCGTTATGACAAAACTTATCGAATCCAACACCACGATTCCTTGCAAAAAGACAGAGACTTTCACCACGGCGGTTGACAATCAGCCTTCTGTTGAAATCCACGTTTTGCAAGGCGAGCGTTCTATGGCCAAAGACAACAAGACTTTGGGTAAATTCCACTTGGACGGTTTGCCACCAGCACCGAGAAACGTTCCGCAAATCGAAGTTACATTCGACATCGACGCTAACGGTATTTTGAACGTTTCCGCAAAAGACAAAGCAACCGGTAAGAGTCAGAATATCAGAATTGAGGCTTCGTCAGGACTTTCACAAGACGAAATCGAAAGAATGAAAAACGAGGCAAAAGCCAACGAGGCTGCCGACAAAGCCGAGAAAGAGAAAATCGAAAAAATCAATCAAGCAGATTCATTGATTTTCCAGACGGAAAAAGCGTTGAAAGAATACGGCGACAAGATTCCGGCAGAAAAGAAAGCCCCGATAGAGCAGGCTTTGAATGAGTTGAAAGATGCTCACAAACGTCAAGACATTCCTGCAATCGACGCTGCATCAGCAAAATTGAATACAGTTTTCCAAGCAGCAAGTCAGGATATGTACAACGCAGGTGCAGGTCAGGCAGGTGCACAAAGTGGTCCTCAACCCGGTCCTCAGCAAAACACTCAACAAAACAACAACAATAACAACAATGCCGGTGGCGACAACGTTACCGACGTTGATTACGAGGAAGTAAAATAGGGTCGCAGACCCATTTTAAAATAAAAAAACTCCGCACAGAGGGGAATTTGTGCGGAGTTTTTTTTATAATTAACTTAAACAAATAAATGGAAGATAAATTTGAAAAGGAACTATTATGCAATGATAACAAAGGTGTTGAACTTTTTGTATGTGCCTTGTTACTCGACTGCACAGAACCCTCAGACCAAAAAAGGCTTCATGTAGTAAGGGCATTTCGTTACTTATTATCGAAAAAGATTATTAACAAAAATAACTACCAAAAGTGCAACTCCAATGGTTATGCAACAATTGGTGAAACTGATTTCTTTCAAAAATTTCATCAATTACCTAAACATGCTCAAAGTGAACTTATCAGGATAATGAAAGAATATGTCGAAGAACTTACCATTGACGAAATAAATGATGCGTTGAAAAATGAGAATGATTGTCAGCCTTTCAGAGCGTTGGTAAGACGATTGAGCATAGACGGAAAAAAACAAATAAATACTTTTTTCTGCAAAAGTGGGATTTTGATGCGTATTAATGATATTTTGCTTTATCAGGTAAAAATCAACTCCATAGAAGTTCTCTACGATGTACAAATAATATCTAAATTAATCGAAAAGCCGGAAGAGGAGTTGCAACAATTATGCAACAAACTTGACTATTATTGTTCTATAATCGACAAAGATGAAGTAAGTAACCATACGAAAGAGATTGAAGACCTTTTGAACAGCATTATCGAAAAAAAACAATTTCATGATTTCATGTTCACCACTATTGGAAAAAATGATTCCGATTATATTGACGTAAACTATGAAGAATGTCCACAAGAAATCGGAACGCGGAGCAACAAATTACTTATAACAATCCAAGACCATACGAACTTCGAAAAAATTAGCGAACTTATCAAATTTGTCGTTGATAAAGGATATTACTCAGAAAATCTATATAATTTATTTGAAAATGGATTACCAGAAGAAGAAAAAGTAACATACTTTGAAACAAACAAGATTGCTCATGTACTATTTTTCAAGAGGATTAAACAGTATTCAAGTAATAGCAACATTGAGGAAATCTTTCAAAATGCGTTTGTTAAAGTCAAAGGAAAGGGAAAAGGAAATAGTCTTGCTCTAAAATTGGGCGGCAACGAGGGTAACAAGGATATGCGTGCCGAACAATTAGAGAAGAAACTTGACGAATTGTTGCCATTTGTGGGATATTAGCGGGATAATTACGGGATGTTGACGGGATAATGACGGG
>Ga0310695_10009487_pt1 | contig 14597 bp, 7 predicted proteins | sample RumenRJG_04DNA_FD_203882 | JGI IMG/M metagenome (GOLD analysis project Ga0310695, IMG submission 203882) | Bovine rumen microbial communities from Lethbridge, Alberta, Canada - RJG_04 (v2) (version 2) | ecosystem: Host-associated > Mammals > Digestive system > Stomach > Rumen | place: Canada... | reverse complement strand
CCGACGACATCTTTACACTGCGTAAAGGTACCATCAACCTGGCAGATATGAAGAATTTGGGTGGCTTTGAACGTGGACTTCGCATGGATGTCAATAAACTACGGGCTATCTGCGAAAGTCTTGATGCCTTTGCCGAAGATTACAGCAATGGATTTGAGCAGGACTTGAAATTAGAGAGACTGATTTCCATTCTGGAGGAAAAACGTCAAGTCTCCAACAAGAAGGTTGTCATCTTCACTGCATATGCAGATACCGCCAGGTTCGTCTTTGACGAACTCTGTAAGCGTGGTTTTTATCGCATGGCTTCTGTTTCTGGTCAAGAGATACATACAACAGGACGGCACAACACCAGCCACTTCAATGAAGTACTCCAGAGTTTTGCCCCGTATAGCAAACTCTACAAGGAATTGGATTGGAGTGACCTTTATGAAGAAGCAAAACTCAGTCGTGAAGAATACTACGACGACGACAAACGTAGATGGAATGTTCCTTATGACCTATGGCATCAGTTGATAACTGAGCGGCGACCGACCTTCAAACGTCTGTTGGACGATGGAATTGACATCCTCATTGCTACAGACTGTCTCTCAGAAGGTCAGAACTTACAGGATGCCGATATGCAAATCAATTATGATATTCATTGGAATCCAGTTCGTCTTATTCAGCGTTTCGGACGTATTGACCGTATAGGTTCGCCCAACAAGTCAATTCGTTGTGTCAACTTTTGGCCCGCCAAGTCTTTTGAAGATTACCTACATCTGGAGACGCGCATCATGAACCGCATGGTGGCGATGAACCTTGTAGGCTCTGAGACACAGCAACTGAACGATGCCTATCTGAAGATGGAAGCAGACAACCCGTTGCAGGATAAGAATGCCGACCGTCTGTTGGAGGAATTGCAGAACAATAGCATCAGCGATATAGAATCGCCTCGCACACTCTCCTTGAAGGATTTCTCCTTTGAGGTATATCGTCAGGACCTGATAGACTATTTCGAGAAACACAAGGAGGTGTTCCGCAAGATGCCAAATGGTATTTTCTCTGGATTCCGCTTTGATGATAATCTCTTTGAGAAAATACCAGAGAGTCTTGTCGCAGTAGTTGGCTATCCTCATCGAGAGCAAGGTAACAATAAACCTTACTCAGAAATCTATCTGATGTGCCAGCCAGCTGATACACGTCACTATGCTACATATAAGGAACTCAACCGAGCCGAGGTTTTGGAATTCCTTCGTAAGAACAAGAACCAAGACCGTTTTGTGCCTGAATGGATTGAGACCAATAATAAAGAACGCTTGCAAAAGTTGTCAAACATTATCCAACAATGGATGGAATCCAAAGTTCCGCAGCAAGCTACAGCTGCTATCCTGCAAATAGCCCAGTCACGAAAGACTATTCACAAAACCACAAAACAGGAAAAGAATGCCCAGTTGCTGGAAGAAAAATTCAAGAAGGAGAATTTCGACTTGATTGTGTGGGAGTATGTAAGCAAATAATAACCAATAGAACAGATGTGCCTTATGAATACCGTTCTTAAAAAATTTGTCAATGAATCATTGTTTGATGCCAGTGAAGCCCTTTTGCATCATCTGCATATAGTATTTAACGAGGTGACACGTGTACCCGTACCATTTGAAGACCTCTATCCATTAGACTTGTCAAAGGCTCTGAGAGAGGTGCTTGTCAAGGTGGAACACACTTATTTCATCGGTACTGTAGATGAGTCTTCTTTGACAGGTAGTGCAGAAACGCTTTCTGCTGAGGAAGTGACAGCTCGTGCATCAGAAGGTAAATATACCGGCATGATGATTTTTGCTGTAGAGTTGCACAGCGGTGCCACTCTCACCCGTTCAGAGAGCGCCACACTCACCCGTGGATTCAACCGCATCGCATCTGCACAACCTGTTATCCTGTTCATCAAGCAGGGAAACGAACTGGCGCTTTCGACCTGTGAACGCAGCGAATATACGCAGCAATGGCGTGACGGAGAGAAACTGGGCAAGGTGAGTATTCTACGCGGCATCAACTGCTTGAATCCCCATCGGGGACACATTGACATTCTGGCCTCTATTGGCGACAAGACCTATCCTAACTATGAGGAACTGTACAAGCATTGGATGGAAGTATTCTCCAGCGACTTGCTCACCAAGAAGTTCTACTCCGAACTTAGTGACTGGTATGCCTGGGCAGTGCAAGTGGCCCGTTTCCCGAATGACCTTACAACTGACACAGATGATGACAAGTTCAACCACGAGAGTTGTATCCGTCTCATTACCCGTCTCATCTTCGTCTGGTTCCTTAAACAAAAACATCTTATCCCTGAAGAATTCTTTGATGAAAGATACATCAAAGAGCACTTCATCGAAGAGTTTAATCCTCACGACCGTAGGAACTTACTTTATAATCCGGAAGAGAGTAAATACTACCGTCTCATTCTTCAGAACCTCTTCTTTGCAATGCTCAACTGCCCCATTGTGGCAGAAGGCAAAGACACTCCTAACAACCGTCGTTTCCGTGGAGATGGTCAGAAAGGTTTTTTGCGCGAAGGCTACAATGTCAACAACCTCATGCGCTACAAGGCTGACTTCAAAGAAGGTGGTGCCGATGAATTCGTACAGATGGCTAACACCCATGTACCATTCCTAAATGGCGGACTGTTCGATTGTTTGGACAAGAAGCCTGAGAAACTCTATTACGATGGATTCTCTGAAAGAAAAGAGTCGTTGGAACAACTTTATCTTCCCGACTGGCTTTTCTTCGGTGATGAAGTGGGACGAAGCATTGACCTTTCACAATGGTATGGTGATAACAACAAGAAAAGCGTTTCGGCTCGTGGTATCATCGATATTCTGAAACGCTATAATTTCACCATCGAAGAGAACACGCCACTTGACCAGGAAGTATCACTTGACCCAGAACTACTTGGTAAGGCTTTTGAGAATTTGTTGGCCTCATACAATCCAGAGACGAAGACATCTGCACGTAAGCAGACTGGATCTTTCTATACCCCTCGCGAGATTGTGCAGTATATGGTGGACGAGAGCCTTGTGGCTCATTTGAAACGTACATGTGGTGATGAATTGGAGCCTGAGTACCGCAAACTGCTTAGTTACTCTACCGAAGAAACAACGCTTAATGAAGAGCAGAGGAAATCCATCATGCAAGCAGTATATAACTGTAGAGTACTTGACCCTGCTTGTGGTTCGGGTGCATTCCCAATGGGCATACTCCAGCAATTGGTTCACGTCCTACGCCAACTTGACCCCACAAACGAAATGTGGAAAGACTTTATGATAGACCTTGCCATTGAGCAGTCAAAACTCGCTTTTGCCGAGGATGAAGAGGCTGAGCGCAAAGCACGACTAGCAGATATTGAGGAAGCATTCAACAAGAGTATCAATGACCCAGATTATGCCCGAAAGCTTTATCTCATAGAGCATTGCATCTATGGAGTTGACATACAGCCCATAGCAGTGCAAATCAGCAAACTTCGTTTCTTTATTTCACTTGTGGTTGACCAAAAGCCGACCAACGATGCCACACACAATTTTGGCATCCGTCCATTGCCAAACCTTGAATCAAAGTTCGTAGCTGCAAACACGCTCATTCCTGTTGGCTATGATTCCAGCCTCTTTGAATCAACAGAGGAAATCCTGTCTAAGAAGGCGAAGTTAAAGGAGTTGAACCACAACATATTTCTTGCCAAGAGAAATGTTGACAAGCAACGGCTGAAACAAGAAATTAAAGAGACTCGCCAAGCACTTGCCGAGGCTATAGAAGATACAGGCTTTGTTAGTCAAGGCGCAGCCCAACTATTGGCTAATTGGGACATGTTTGACCAAAACGCATCATCTTCATTCTTTGATTCAGAGTGGATGTTTGGAGTGAAAGAAGGTTTTGATATAGTGATTGGCAATCCTCCGTATGTTGTTGTTCCTGTAAGTTTATATACAAATTATGAATGGAACAGTGATCTATATAAAATGTTCTTTGAACTATCGTTAAAAAAACTGTGTCGTTCGAAGGGTATCGTTTCAATGATTACGCCAAAGTTCTACCTCTTGAACAAAGACGATAACAAAATGCGTCTATTTTTCATGAATCGTGTAGACTTACTATCCATTGCGACTTGCAATCCCTTTGATGCAGTAACAGAGAATGCTATAACTATTTTAAGGACTGATCTTCCACAAAATACAAGCATTCCATATCTTGATTATGATGCTAAAGAAAAGTCTTTTGTCAGATATGACGACTTGGATAAGGAATATTGCAAGACAAATAAGTTCAATGAGATGACATTTGGCTTGAAAGCAGAAATAATTCCCATCCTCCAAAAAATGTTTGATTCTGGTAAATCTTTAGGTAGTCTCACAGAATCTAAAAGAGGCGCAGAAGTTTCTAAAAATTATTTACGGGAACACAGTTCTGGAATAGAAACGCTTATAGGACAAGATATGCGCAAATACTCGATTTCGTGGAACAATACATATCTGCCTACAACCCATAAAGAATATAGACGATTGAGGGATTTCTTTAGTTCAGAGGCGATATATCTGCGACGCGTTGACTCTATGTTAGAGGCCACCATTTCGCCTGGAATACGCTACGGATATAACAAGAATGTATATGGTATAAAAAGACGTTTTGATTGCGGGTGTGGAATACGTTACTTACTTGCCTGTATCAATTCAAAGGTCGTGGACTTCTACTATAAGAAGAAGTTCTCGACAAAAAAAGCAGATGTATTCCCTGAAATACAGACTTATCTTTATGAACAGTTGCCAATCCCTCCTGCATCACAAGACATTCAGAATCGTGTCGAGAACCTGGTAAATAGGATTCTCGCAGCCAAACAGCAATCTCCTAGTGCTGATACTACATCACTAGAACAGGAAATTGATAATCTCTTTTATCACCTCTACAACCTAACTTACGATGAAGTCCTTATCATTGACCCAGAAACACCAATAACAAGAGAAGAGTATGAATAGTATTCATATACAAATGTTAACCATGATGGCAATTATGAAATGTTTTAATTGCTATTATGGTTTTGGTTGATTGTTATCAAAGCTGATAGCTCTTTTTCTATTTGACTTGCTAACTCTGTTAATTTGGCAACAATAAGTCTTATATTTTCAATTTCATCTTCTGTAAGTTCCTCGTTGTGCTCAAAATATGTGTAATTACCATTTACTAGACAACGTGATAGAAATACATTATAATAGCATTGGTTATAATCATTCTTTGTATTAGAGAAGAAATCTTCAAAATATGTAGATCCAAATGTAACGGTTTTATTCTCGTTGTTTGAATTAACATCTGTATAATACCAGTGAATGCCATCAACAAAGACTTGAGATATTTTAGTGGAAACGATACATAGACACATAACGATTCTGTCCGTAAATGAGCACAAATGGAGTTGAGCTTCATAGTCATCCATTCTACTTCTATCATAATAATTCCAGTGTATCAAATTGAAAACGGCCTCGTTCTGCTTTTCGTTTTCTTTTAAGGATGCACAAAAATCGTTGTATATTTGAGTCGTTTTAAATGCTTCTATATTATCCTTGCCAATATATTTGTCAACAAACTCTTCTGAATACGGGGTAGTGATGAAATCACCAGATCGGTAGAGCATATCTTCGTCCATAAGGACAACTGGCAGTGCATCAATCGACAATCTGTAGACAGCAACGGCACCAATACAAACCTTAAGGAAGTCTTCAAAATCATTTAACAACTGACCTTCCGCGATATGCTTTCGCTTTAGAAGGAAAGGATTCTTTCTTATAGAATAAAATGATGAGGCACCCTGCTTATGCACATATTTATTGATTGATTTTTGGGCATTTCTGATATTGTCAAAGAATCTGGGCATCTTTTGTGCGATATCTTTGAAGTCTGTTTCTTTGTTTTTTAGTTCATTGGACATTGTTCCAGATTCAAATCCACTTTGAAGGTCATCCCAATTACTCTTTTTTTCGGGGTTTTCTGTCAAATAAATTGTTCCGATAGACGTTTCAATGGATTGACGCAACGAGTAAAATGCACAATCAAAGTAGCCTAATTGGAATAGTTTAATAGCATTTGCTATCAATTGTATAGCTTCATCAAAAAACAAATTTGAATCCCAAGCATGAACAAATCCTGTATTTGCTAGTGATATGTTGTATAAATCAAAAAGGTATTCATCTGCGTTTGGTAGTTCTATTGGCTTGATATACCAATTTCCATGAGCTGTAAATGTATTCATGTGTAAAGAGTTATGTCTAAAAACGTCACTTAAGAATTTCAATTTCTCTATCATCAAAACCTTTATTCACTAATATGGTTTTTATATTTGGCAGTATTGAAGCATCCTTGATGTAAACTTTGGACAGGATGTTGCTTGGTAGAAATAGTTCTCTATAATATATTGACTCACCATTGCTCCTTTCACGTTGCTTCTCGTTTTCAACCATTTGTTCCATATCTTCAACATTAATATCCAGTATTTTTGTCCCTCTTAACTGATTGAGAAAAGACATAACTTCTGGATGCGGTCGTTGAGAAGGTATAATAATACGTATCTCTTCTTCAGTATTATATTCGCAGGATTTTATCCTCGGAGCAACATAACCAAGCAAATACATTGCAATAAGTTTCACAAATAATTGAGGGTAATCTTTTAGTAAACCAAAAGCAAATTCTTTTTTTGGTCCATTAAGCATGGTACTGGCACAAAAGAAATATTCGTTTTCTATTTCCTTATATAATTCTTCTTCAGAAATGAAATCTTTATATAGACAAGGCTTCTGCATAATCATATGCGGTATATCTGTAAAAGGCATCCTTCCCATCTCTTCAATGTTTAGAGCCAATACAACCCCATGTCCTTTATCTGCATAATTCTCCCACATATACTCATTGTTATTCCTTTTCGTTAATGAAATAACATAAGGCATTGGAAGTGTCTTGTTCCCTTTAATATCATCCCAAATAAAAGAAGATGCTACTTGTCTATTAGGCAGCAATCTGTTCTCGACCTTAGGCAGAAGTGTTTTAATCGTTTCAATACCTATTTTGTATTCTTCCTTATCTCCAAAGCAGTCATATCTTGAAGCCCAAAAACATAGTCCCTTTTCAGAAGGGGACTCTCTTAAAATACCTTCTAAAGCTTGTTTTGATGTGTAGTGGTATAACATGTAAATTATAAATATGTTTATTTGTTATCTTTTTCTCTTTCATCAAAAATCACGAATAATCTCTTTGCTTGGTAACTACAATTCATGTCGTGACATAAACAACTGTGAATCAAAAGTGTAAGACTGTCCTTCCAGACAACTCGTCCACCTCTTCCAACATCTTGCTAGGCCCCATCACGCGACTCTCTCCGTACTCCATGCAGTATTCCCGCAGAAACTCTTAGCCAATACCCTTCTTGTAGGATTTGTAATTCTTGTTCGTTGTCATATCCGTCTCGGTCTTTGTTTTTATGAGTACAAAAAACTCTTACATTCTGTTACTTAAAACTTATTGCCTCTTTTTTATCACATCCTGGAAAGTAAAATAATCTTTCCCTGTCTTAGCCAAATCATTTAGCATAGCCCTTATTTCCGTTTCTGTTCGTTCTTTCGTATATTCTGGATTCAATGCTTTCAATCTACAAAAATTATCATTAACTATATGTGAAAAGCCTTCAGGATCTCTGTCTGGATCAGTCAACAAATCAAATATTGTGTCTGCGACCATTAAATGAAAAGGACTGGACGTTTCATCGCCTTTATTCACTTCGCCGCGAATAGCTCCCGTTGCTCGGAAAACATCTAAAATATTCTTATAATTTTGAAAAAAAATGGCAAATCCTCGCTCCACTTCATCTACGGTAACATCTTTATTAGTCAACAGTATTGCTTTGAATGGCGCTCTTTTTGTCGGATCTACGCTACCAAGTATTGGCAGTGAATAGCACATCGACATGGTTACTATCAAAAGTCCATTTAACACTTCATTCAAACTCCTACACAAATCCATAAAGTCTTTCCACCCCATAATTTCTCCTGAAGAAAGGAGAATTCCCCTCTCCCCAGCTCCATGCGCTTCAACATGAAGAGTCACGAGTTCATCGCCACTTAAACTATTGATGATTTCATGAACGACCTTATCGAATTCAGCTATATTCGTAGCTATATGTAATGAGGTCGTAATTGAATCATCACTAAAGCACAATGGTTTTAGTTCTCCTTCATATAGTTTCGTGCCAGTATGTATTTCTCCTTCTGATAATGATTCGATTACAGCAATCCTGAATTTCGTTATTTCAGTATCAGGGTTTATTGCTACATTTGTCATCGGTGAATATGGTTTCATTGTATCCTTAGCTCGCTTAGACATTCTGTGCTTCTTCCTTTTCACAAGACGACCATGTATTCCTATCTTCTTATGGTGTACCATAATTCCTATAGTTTTTAGTTTATATCACCACATCACTTCTTCCAATAGCAATCTTATCCAATGCCATCAATAAATCATGCAAAACTTGTGGCAATTTTTGCCCCAATAGCTTGAATTCTGCATTCAACTTTTTATGGAGAAAGAAAAAGACGTTGATATCGCTTACTCCCTTTAACACGGCCACAAAAACATTTTCGACCTCCCTATGCAAATCTGTCACAATAATCGGAGCTAGATATATCTTTTTCACCAGCCTAACAAGTTCAGAGATAATAAAAACTCTGTTCATTGGCTCCAGATAGCTCCAGCCTTTTAAAGCCTGATTATATACATTCTCACTTCCTTTTTCTTTTTTCAAGAACTCTTCATATGCGAATTCTGCATTTACAGGCACTCCGATATAATGCATCTGAAGCATCTTTCTACAAATAGTCTCGTCGTCAAATGCTTTCTTTAGATAGGTATAACTGCTCATTCCTTGTTTCATAGGCAGGTACATTTGCTGTAGTAACTTGTCATCCGAAACCAGTATTCTGTTCTTGCCAACTAACTTCATATAGTCAGCCACATAGTCCATACTGTATCCCTCTTGCATCTCTGACCCAATATCATGCTCCATCAGCACATCAAGTCTTCCCTCAGGCGTTTCAATCTTACAGTTATTGTGAATCCAATCCAACAATCCCCTTATTAGTCCAATCTGCCACTGTTTGCTCTCTTTGGTATGGAAAATAGGAGTAACGCCCTCTATTGAAATATCAAGCGACATTGACTCATCTGGCGACTTCTCAAGTTTTTCAAGTTCTCGCTGCGCAATCTCCTCTACGACTCTAGATACTACAAACCGTTGCTTAAACTCAAGTCCCTCTGTCCTGCTCAGCTCATAAAATAGCATCAAGCTGCTATAATCCAAAACATATTCTACATCTTGAACATCCTCAATTTGTTCATCTCTGCATTGAGGATTCATTAAGATACCGTGCTCTTCACCACTTAGGATATAATACCCTCTGATAAAATCTCCCTCATAAAGCAAAATAGGCACCATACTATAAGGCATTTCACCGCAGTCATATTGAGCCAGACAATCTTTAAAAGTACGGCGTCTCAGTTCTTCCTGACTAGCAAAATTCTTAATAAAAAAGTCATTTAAGCTTGCCACATCAGTATTGTCTGGCAGTTTGAACATCTTGCCAGGCAATTGCGATGTCACGGGATTTTCCATCTCGCCATATATTTCCTTCATCAAAGCATAATGATCGTTGGCTATAGTCTTCACCACAACTTCGTCAGACACAGCTCCGAACCCTTTATCTATTAAAACAATATCTCCCTCCTTATGACCTAACAATGCTTTTATTGAAGGCATACGACTATCTGGTTTAATATAAATAGGTGCTTTTTGCTCTTTACCATTTAAGCTGTAAAACACATATACCCCTTCTTTTACCTCGTCATATTGTTTGAGTGCAGTGTTACCGTCTTTAGTAGAATGACATAAGTTGAGATAAAACATGCGTAGTCTCGGACGGTCTGGGATCTTGGCGTATGGCATCAGGAAATTCATTGCATCTACCAAATATCCTGCCTCATGTAGGGCTGATGCTGTTTCTAGGATATAGTCATCTGAAGTAAACATGATAGATGGTGCAAGATCTTTCAGTTCTCCCACATCCTCAAATTTTCCATTGTTCACCAGAATAACAAGATATGTGGCATACAAATTTTCCGTAAGGGGCATCATTCCATATAGGATCCTGATTACCTCCAAAGCCTCCTCCCATTCTCTTAGTTTCATTCTCAGCTGCAATTCTATTTCAAGCAGCTTTGTCTCCTGATGGTCTGCATGCAAACGCCAGTCTTTGAGCAAATTCAGCAACACCCCATGACGTGTCTTGCTCAGATGCAAGGCTTGCAAATAATAGAACATCCGTTCATCATACACTCCACGTTTCACAAGCTCATCGTAGATAGGCAGAGCCAACTGATAATAGCCACACATCAGCAAAATAAACGCAATCGCAGATTTGAAATCCGCATCCTCATTACTTGCATCTTCGCAAAGAACCTTATAATTATCCTCATTGGGTTCGTCAATACACTTTTTCAAGTCTGCCATCAATATCCGATGCTGTTCGTCCTCATATTGCTTCGTCATTAGACTCTCCATGTCTATCATAGAAACATCTGTCGGATTGAGCATTTTGTTAATAACACCATTGACCACTCTTGGAAAATTTACTTTGTCAATGATTACTAAAGAATTAATGTATAGCCCGTATTCCTCCAAAGCTTTCTCCTTATTCTTCGTCTTGTTGTAGATGTGCATCTTCAGAAAGTGAGCCTGGTCTTTCGCTTCCTTCATGGAGTCTGCAATCTTAATAGCTTCTTTATAGTAGCCCTCATACTGCAGGCATACAGCAAGCAAAAGGAGGTAGTTTGTTTTCTTTACGTCAATACAATCTATAGCAGTAACTAACCCCTCTTTTATGTCTTTTACAATATATCCCGACAATCCTTCAAAGAAATAAACCTCAGGAAATAATGCCTCCATCTCGGTACCTTTCATCTTCTGTGCAAGAGTTGTCGACAAGACATATATCTCCTCCATCAGCGGAGTCGGTGTCATTCTCTTGTCAAAATAATACTGATGCGTTATCATGATATAGACGAATTGTACATACTCTAACCTTCGATGGTTTTCCATAAAGTGAGCAAAGTCATCACATATACCCTCCTGCCGCTCAAAATTGTCAATCAAAAAACGTATCAATGGATCAGTATAGGATAATTCTCGTCCACTGATAATATATTGGAATAATAAGGAGAGTAATTTTGTACTCTTCTTAACATATTGGGGAAGGGCATTCAAATTCTTCCCAAAGATCTCCCTATTCTCATCATAGCTTAAAACGAATGAGGCCGTAGGATTATCCTCATCCCAATCCTTGATACTATTAGCTAATGCTACTGCTTCGTCTTTCTTTTTCTGGTATAACAGCCTTATCGTTTCATGCTCCATATATTGGACATTCTTATCATCCAAAACGTAGCATTCATGATACTCATAATTATATTTCTTGTTCCTCATCATTTCATAGCAAAGCGCTTTCATCTGATGTAGCTTTGCCATGACGCTATTGGGAATCTTGTTTCCAGACTCTTTAATAGTTTCATCCAGTTTTTCCAGTAGTTCCAATGCGGTCTTTGGCTTGCACTTTGCTATTTCCTCTTTATAAACATCAAGTTGCCTTTTCCACTCTGCCTTTAGTCCTTCTCCCAGCAGAATTGTTATCTGATCGACCGAATTCTGAAGCCTATCTATTTTTTGAGAAATGATGAACACTTCCTCCTTATAAAATTTTTCTATATGGAGCTGTTTAATCTTCTCATTTTTTGTACAGTTAGCATAGAACAAGTCTAAAAATAGTCTCAAATCGCCAGACTTCGGTTTAATGATATGCTCGTTCTTTGCGAGTTCCTCTTCAATATTCTTTACGGATTCTTCGTCGCTTTCAGCAATACCAAGCTTCACAAGTTCATTTATAATGGCTTGCGACTGATAGAACGGAAAGGTGTCATGCGTACTTTCCACAGGACGTATCTTGGCGTACTCTTCAATAGTTGCCGAGATAATATGGTTCAACTCATCACGATATTCTTCTTCAGAAAGGATTCTGTCCCATCCTCTTTTAACAAAATAACCTATAGTTCCACTAATAATAGAAGAAATAACAATATTCATGTCAAGCTTTTCGTTTCATTTTTACTTATTAATATCAGATCAGGATGCTCTAACTCCTCTACCAGCTTATCTACCATCGTGCAAGGCTTATGCATCGCATAGTTGGTGCCAGTATGTAATGCTCGAAGCCGTTTTGCAAAGCGCTTGGCTAAGTCCTCACGACCATACTGCTGAAGTAAGCTGTATATTTCGGAATTTCCTTTCCGATACTTGAAGCTATCATCCCCCATCTTCTTACGAAAGGCATCTTGCAATTTGTCAATGTAGGCCTCGCGGCTAATGCCTGTGTCAAGATACTCAAAATGCAGATAGTACCAGAGTTCAAAGGCTTCATTCGTCCATGCACTTTGGAACCCCAACTTATGGGCTTTCTTGATGGCATCGTTGAAATCATTGAAGTCATCTTTATCAAACACAATCCACACACGGTCAAAGGACATGGCGTTCTTGTGTTCCAATTCCATCTTGATTTCCTGAGTTCTGTCCACCAAAGCTACTGTTGCCCTACCTTCACCCTCAATTTTCACCTCGCGAACGGCTGAAATGAAATTATTGATAAGAGCCTCAAAGTAATGCGGCTCTGTCTTCGTACCTTCACAGACTATGAGGAAACGCACGAGTTTTTCACGAACATTCTCCTTGCGTTTCTTTGCAGCCTTGGCTTCTTTACGTTCCCGCCTCAGTTTTGCGATTTCGTCTTTTCTTGAGTATCCCATAGCAATCCTCTATTTTCCAATAAAAGGTATAGCACCATAACGTCCGCGAATATAGTCGCGCTTGATATCACGGTCATTGCGAACCTTTTTCCCGTCCTCATCCTTGAATTCCACAAGCGAATAGATGTCGGTTGACTCCACTTTGTCCTTCTCTGCAAACCAAATCTGATCACGGCGCACAATGTCCAAATCGAGCAGGTTAGTGTCATGAGTGGCGAAGATAAGCTGAGCTCCATGTTTATTCTTCTCTGGATCCATAAACAGAAGCACAATGTTTCGTGTAAGTAGTGGGTGCAGTTTTGCATCCAGCTCATCCACAATAAGTGTCTTACCCTCGTTCAATGTGTCGAAAATAGGCCCAGAAATCTCTATCACTTTCTTTGTTCCCTCTGACTCCATCTGGTTTTTGTGGAAATTCCGCTCACCGATTACAAGTCCATTCTCATTATAGACATTATGAGTAGTTATCGGTTCGACGAAACTACCCGTGGCTATGTCTTTTTCCAATTGTGACCTTATCGACTTGGGGGCACTTTCCAAGGCCTCTTTGGGAATATCAACCTTCTTGACCGAAAAACGGGTAAAGCCCAGTTGCAGGGTCTTGAAGAAATCCTGAGCCTGGTCTGCTCCATTCAAATGTTCCAAAAACATTCTGAGCGTAAAGGCTTCGTAACCTTCGCTGTCGATTCCGGATAGTACATTGCATTCACCAAACCAGCCCATTATCGAATTGGATTTTTCGCCCTTCAACTGAGCAACAAGTGAAAGGAAAAGACGATTCGAGTTGGTCAAATCTTCTTTTCCTTGACCTTCAGAGAATCTTTTCGCTGACACTTCAATGATGTCTTGCGAGCGCATGAAGAGCTCATACTCTTTTTCGCCAAATCGCTTCTCATAAAGCCACTCAGAGATGATGTCGGTTTTGTTATATTCAAAACCATAGCGATAAAGAACCTCACCTTTTATAAACTGTATCTCAAACAACGTAGGTTGCGAGTCAGAGTTTTCATCCAATGCAAAAGGATCGTAAGGTAGCGCATCACCCTCATTCAAGCGCACAGAACGTCTGACCATGCTTCGCATAGTAGATATTGCCTGAATGAAATTACTCTTGCCACCAGAATTTGCGCCATAGAAAACTGCCAACGGAAGTAAACTATACTTACCCTCGCTGATTACAGACTCCTTGTGCTCCTTTATTGAACTCGCCTCCATGCTAAAGGTGCGTTCCTGTTTGAAAGAGCGATAATTCTTAACTGTGAAATTTACTAGCATATCTCAAAATTTTTGTGCAAAGATACAAATAATATTCGATATGGTCTATGAATTGTGAGAAAAAATCTCAAAAATCAAGAGATTTTAACATAAACAACCAGTTTAGTTGCTCGATAATGCGAAAAGAACTCATTTTATATTTTTGTTGTGACTGTTTTGAACTATGCATATTAATAAGGACAAAAACATAGTTGAAAAATACAATTGAGTTTTATTCAAGCTCGAAATCATCCATAATTGCACATTTGTATCTTTTGGTGTTTCCTAAGTTCAAGATAGAAGTGCAAAATTTGTAGTGTGGCTTAAGCCTTAAAATCATGAAAAACACTGCGGAGGTTTGCCCGAGCGGCAGGAGGCGCAAAGCCTCCTGAGAGCGGACTTGAGGAAATGAATCCGACAGGCAATGTAAAAAAACAGAA
>Ga0310695_10009486_pt1 | contig 14598 bp, 9 predicted proteins | sample RumenRJG_04DNA_FD_203882 | JGI IMG/M metagenome (GOLD analysis project Ga0310695, IMG submission 203882) | Bovine rumen microbial communities from Lethbridge, Alberta, Canada - RJG_04 (v2) (version 2) | ecosystem: Host-associated > Mammals > Digestive system > Stomach > Rumen | place: Canada... | reverse complement strand
CATATGCGTTAGTGAAGGACGAGTCGAACACGCAGTTCACAATCTCCACTGGTATTCGCTCCGGCGCTCCGCCGCTGTTGGCCGCCGTGGACTCATACTGCACGCCATAGCCCAGCGACGGCGACGCGGCTGGCGGGAAATTCACAAACGTGCAGTTCTCCACGCTCATCGGCGGCGAGTCCACGGCGGCGATTCCGCGCACGCGCGTGGCGCCGGCCGCGTTGACGATGCACGAGGCGATCACCACCTCGTTCGACTCCCAGTGACGGATGAACCATCCACTGTAGTCCACACCCGGATTAGGCATGCGGATTGAGATGTTGCGAAACGTTCCGGCCGCAGGCAGCCCCGACCAAGCCGTGTTGCCGCCGCACCAGAACGCCATCTGAATGTTGCTGGTGGCGAGGAGGTCGATGTTTAACCCCTGCACCACCGTCTCCGTGCGCTGCGTGGCGCTGAGGTAGAATACGGCGGACGACCAGGAGTCGCGCAGCGTGCAGGCACGGGAGCGTCCGCCGTCGGGCGACGTTATGAGCACGGGATGGGATGGCAAATGGAGTCCCGTCCAGCCTGCGCCTTCATGCACGCCCGGCGCTATCTCGATGATGGAGTAGGGAACGCTCGCGGAAAGCGCAGCGGCGAGGTTTGACGCGCCGCCCTCCACACCTGCCAGAATCTTCGGCGCAGCTGCATAGTCCGGGACGTACGGATTCGTGCCGTTCGCAAGCTCGTACACATCTGGGATGCCGTCACAGTCGGCGTCCGACATCGTGAGAGCGCACGTGCTACGGTCGCTCACGCGGAAGAAGCCGTTCGTGTCCGCATCGGTGCGCGAGACGGAGAACACGTGGCTCGTGGACGACACCGCCGTGGCCGCAGCCTCCACCCATTCCCAACGACTTGTGAGTGTTGGAGCCGTGAAGAGGTCGAGCGTCGTGCCAAACGGAAACATGTTCGTGGGCCAGGCGACTTCGAGCGTGACGGAATTCGAGGTGACAGTGATCGAAGAGAATCGCAGCTCGGCCTCCGGATCGCTCGGCGGGTCTGGGTCTATACGCAGGGGCGGCCCCTTTCTAAAAGCCAATATCGTCAGCACGACTACTAGCGGCAGAAACGCGGCGAGCCGACGTCTTGGCACGCCGCGCATCGCGTGCATCTTCGGCGGATGTTTCGCCAGAAGTCCCAAGACGCATCGTACAACGAAAATCAGCAAGCCAGATGATGCCAGCAAAACTGGATATAACAGCCAAATTTTCATAGGCATCGCATATCACATGCAGCACCTCACGCGAGACATGCCTTCTGGCGCTCTAGCTCGCGCTGGAGAGCGGTGACGTCCAGCGCGCGCGGCGTGCAGCCCTTCTTCGCGGCGAGCGCGGCCGCGACGCCTGCCGCCTGGCCGGTGACGAAGCAGGGGCAGATGAGGCGGAAGGTGTCGATCGTATCGGGCGAGCCGAGCATGCGACCTGCGCACAGCACGTTCTCAACGCCCTTCGGAACGATCGAGCGGTACGGCACCTGGAACGCGGGGTGGCGACCATCCGCGCCGAACATTCCCACGGAGTCCTCCGGCTTGAACTTTCCGCGCAGGAGAGCGCGATCGACAATCAGCTCGGCGTCAATGAGGCGCGAGGCACGCGGACCTATCTGCGAGCACGTGTTCGCGATGAACACCTTCTCCCATCCAGGTTCCTGGCGCATTGCGGCCACATGCTCCCACCACTTCTTGCGGAACTCTATCTCCGCCGCCGTGAGGTCGCGCACGTCAAGGCCGTTGCCCTTCGGACCAGTTCCGTAGTTGCCCCACCAGGTGCTGGGGTTGGACTCGTTGGAGCGCATCGGCCAGCGTCCCAGCACGCCGCGCTTGGGCTTGCCGTTCGCGTCCTTCGGCGGCGCCTTGGCCGTTATGCGGTCCATGTTCCCCAGACGCACCACGTGGCCTATCGCGTGGGTGATCTGGCGATAGTCGCCGCCGGCCTGAAAGAGCACGTCTGCGTCGCCCGTGCAGTCCACCACCTGCTTTGCGAGGATGGCCTGCTTGCCCTGCTTGGACTCGAACACGACGCCGATCACCTTGTTTCCGTCCTGCACCACATCGACGCCCCACGAGTGGAAGAACATGTCCACCTTCGCCTCGGCCACCATCGTGTCCATCAGGTACTTCGCCGCCTCGGGATCCACCGTAGGCTGCCAGTGGCGCGTCGTGATGTCGGCCGGGCGCGGTCTGCACGAATACGGCCCGAGCGCCGCAGCGCGGTCGGCGAACTCCTCTGCGAGGCCGCGCGTCACGAGCCGCCACTTGCCGTTCTCGCGCGCCGACGTGCAGAGCATGATGAGCACCATGCCGTTGGTGAAGAGTCCGCCAAGAGATCCGTAGCGCTCGACGAGCGCAGTCTTCGCGCCGGCGCGAGCCGAAGCGATTGCGGCGGCGAATCCGGCAGAGCCACCGCCCACCACTACGACGTCCACCGTGTGGAAGATGGGAATCTCGCGCGCGGGGCACATCACCTTGCCGCCCTGCATGGAGCAGCTTGGCACGTCCTCGATCGTGTGGTTGAGGGGGAAGATGTTGCGCCCGAACCAGACGTTGTCAGGGTCGCCTATCGAGCCGGGCGGCAGCCCGCCGCGCGTCTTCGCGGGCGCATCCGCCGCAAGCGGTGCGCCCACCAGCGCCGCGCCGCCGATTCCAAGCCTCTTCAAAAACTCGCGCTTGCTGATCTTCATTTTCGTCCTCTTCGATGTATGCAATTGTCCATCGCCGCCCTCGCGGCTTTCATGGCGCACATTTTACCACATCTGCCTTAGCCCTTGCAACGAGAATGCGCAGCGTCAGATGGCGATGCAAAGAAATTTTGGTATAATGATGCGCGAACGACGAACAAGGAAAGACAGCTATGAACAATCGCTGGAGATACTGGGCATGCGCGGCGGCAATGGCCGCCATCTCCACATGCGCCGCCGGTGCAGACGACGAATCCGTCAGGCCGGACATACCATACGTCGACTCCGCCGAATCATTTGCCGGACCCGCCAGAAGCTACGCCCCAGGCGGATGGAAGGTTTTCCTCCCCGAAGGCCTGCCCAAATGGCACGGCGCAAAGTCGTTCAATTCCTCGCTCTGGGAGCTAAGCCGATTCTCGGGCGGACGCCTCCAGGGCAAGCATCGTCCTCCCGAGAAACGCGTCGGCAAGGCGGACATTCCCCTCACAGACGCGATGAAATCGGACATAAGGCGCTATCTCTCCGAAACGCGGCTCAATGGCGGATCCCTCATCGTGCGTCTTGGCTACACATGGAGCGACTCCGTTGGATGCGAACCCTCAGATTTCAAGGTGCTTCTCGGCCACGTGCGCGACCTCTCTGCAATCATGAGCGACTTCGACGACGTGATCGTTGGCGTGGAGGCCGGCGTCGCCGGTCCATGGGGCGAAATGCACTCCTCCGACTACTGCCGACCCGAGTACATGAACCGCATTCTCAAGACCTACTGCGAAACGCTGCCGCAGAACATCTCCATTCTCGTTAGAACGCCACACTACATCGCCTCGTTCGCCGCCACCAATGCCGCCGGAATAGCCGCGATGCTGCCGTTCAAGGCGAAAGACCTGCAACGCTTCGGAATGTACAACGACGGCTATCTCGGCACGTGGTGGGACTACGGCACATGGTCCGGCCCATGGAAACGCGAACTCGGCCGCACCCTTCTCTCGTCATTTGACAACCACCCCTACGGCGGCGAACTCGCCTACGTGGGCATGGACTGGATTCTGAAGAACCGCGAGAGAACGCGCGAGCTATTCGACCCCGCCAGGTGGAACATCGTTGAGGAATGGTACCGCACGCACCTGAACTATCTCCGCAACGCCGGCGACACGAAACACCCGCTTTGCAAATTCATCGCAGGCCTCACGTTCAACGCCGCCACCTACAAGTTCGACGGCATGCCAGACCTAAAGGAGTACGAAGGTGTTGATCTGCACAAGTTCATGTTCGACCACATGGGGTACAGGTTCGTCGTCCGCGACGCGCGAATTCCCAAGGCGCTGCGGCGCAACGACAATGCATCCATCGTGCTTGACGTGGAGAACACTGGCTTCGGCAGACTTCTGCTGCCGTCGCGCATCGACGTGGTGCTGACATCCGGAGCGGAGTCGCACGTCGTTCCTGCACGCGGCGATGTGTCTTCGATTCCCGGCGGGGAGAAACGGCGCGTGGAAATCCCTTTCCGCACGCCACGTGACATCAATCCAGGACGCTACAACGCATTCCTGCGCGTTTGCGCGCCGCTCAAGGACGAGAAACCGGGCGACATGCCACGCCGCCCCGTACGATTTGCAAACGCAGGCATGTGGAACGACGAACTCAAGGCGAATGGGATCGGATCACTAGTCGTCCTTGGTCACGCCAAGGCGCATTAACGGCAGCACCTGCTCGGCGCGATGGTCGAAGTTGAACACGGTGAAGCCCTTTAGTCCAAGCGCACGAGCGGCCTCGATCTGCCTGGCGAGGCGTTCGGCGTCGCGTCCGTCGCTCGGCCAGCACGAAAGGCCGATGCCGGGATAGAGCGGCACCTTGCCGGCGCGCTTCAGCTGCGAACGCACCTGGCTGCGGAACTGTGGGGCGGCGTTCACGTAGTCCATGTGGCAGGCGAAGTCGAGAAGACCTTCCTCGCACCATGCGGGCCAGTCTTGCGCCATCGACGAAACAGCAGATGAGGGGCTGGATATCAGCGCGGCCGAAATCTTAATTCCAGGCGTCTCGCGGCGCACGCGCTCCGAGACCGTACGCACGACCTTCGTTATGTTGGCGCAGCGGAACTCGTTCCAGCGGTCCCTGTGCTTCTTCTCGTCGCGCACGTCGCCAGGCCAGTTCTCGACGGGCGTGCCGATCTCTGCCTCAAAGCGGGCGCGGCATCCTGCGCAGAAGCAGCAGTCAAGGCCGGGGTAGCGGATGTAGTCGAAGTGAATGCCGTCCGGTCCCATCTTAGCAAGCTCCACCATCGCCTCGATCTCCATCGTCTGGTTGTCGGGATGCGACGGGCAGAGCCACCTCTCCTTCGGGGCGCCCTTCCAGTCCACCTGCGTACGCCCTGCGTCCTTCATCTTCTTCACGTACGCGGCAGTCGTGTGATGCCCCATGTTCCAGCACACCTTCCACACATGCATCTCCACGCCGTACTTCCTGCACGCTGCGCGGCACTGCTCGAACGCATCGCCTTTCGTCCCCACGTCGGCGGCAACCGGCAGCACCTTCGAGGGATAGAACGCCACGCCACCCCAGCAGAGATTGGGGATGATCACGTTGAAGCCCTGGGCCTTGAGATATTTGACCGAGGCATCCCAGCCGAGCGCGCCCAGGCCTCTCGCGCTGTGGCACCAGAACGCGCGCCTCTCGCCCTTGCAGGACGGCCTTGACGCGAGCCATTTCATCAGTTCGTTCTTCCTCTCGGCTTCGTCCGCATCGTGCTTCGCCATCTTCTTCTCAAGGGCCGGCGCCATCTTGCCCACGAGCCCGCGAAGAAAGACGACGTCCACAGAACCCGTTGCACCAAGGCGCTTGTCCGTCGAACGCAGCGCCCCTTCTATGCCCTCCGCCTCTGCGCTCTGCACGTTGCACTCAAGAAGCCTTCCGCCTGCGGCCACGTACGCCTTCAGAAGATCGGCCTTCCCGGCGGGCAGCGCAGGGTTGTACGGCAGCACCACCGCAACGGCGTTCGTGAGAGAGCCCTCGGCGAGCGCACGGTCTGGCACGACGGACGCCACAAGGCCTGTCGCGCGCAGCGCGGTGGCCATTCTGTCGGCATACCGCATGCACCTCACGGCCTCATCACCGCCGCCTGAGGCAACCGACTCGGCGCAGACGACCACCACGTCGGCGAACTCGCCGCCCTCGTAGGCGAGGTTCGCCATCGCGCACACTGCCTTGCCCTCGCCCGCGCGCCAGCCGCTGATGCGAACGGTCGTCACCTTGTCCCACCCTTCGGGCTTCCCCTCAAGCTCCACCTGCGACTTCATCACCTTCACGTGCTGCCACCTGCCGTTCTCCTCCGGACAGAATGTGCCGTGGTACCATCCCGCTCCGCTCTTGAAGTAGCAGCTGAAGCTGGCGAACTGGTCTAGGTCGCTGCAGTAGAAATCGAACTGAATGCCGTCCGCCCGCGAGAGATCGAAGCGGAGCTGAAGATCCCAGCTGGCGCGCATCGGCGGCTTGTCGCCGGAGAAGTCGATTGGCATCGCCACGGCTCCAGGTGCCGCGAGGCGCACAGGCGGCGTCTCTCCGCCGCGGAACACGGCCTTGGCCGCCGCGGCGTTGGTCATCGCGCTCCATGCCGGCAGAATGCGCGCTGAACCGGCAGACGGCGCCGGCGGTAGTTCTTCATCGCGCGAACATCCGGCCGCAGCAAGCAGCGCGAGCGCCGGCAGCAGAAATCTGAACCTCATCGGTCTTCCTCCAGCTTCGCAAGAAGCGCAGCGGCCGCGGCAGCCTCCGCAGAGGCCTTGGACCTTCCCTTCGCCTCGGCCGTGCCAATGCCCTTCACGGTGACGCGCGCTGTGATCACGGGTTCGTGGGGCGGACCTTCCATGCTGAGTATCTCGTAGACGGGCCGCACCTGCGGCGTACGGCCCTGCGCGATCTTCTGCACCACGAGGCGCGGATTCTCCACTCGTTCATCGCACGGACCCTCCACCGACATTTCAAGCCGCGCGAACACCTTCCTCGCCGCCGCCTCTCCGCCGTCGAGCCACACGGCCCCCATCACAGCCTCCATAGCGTCCGCCACGGGCTTCGCGCCTGCAGGGAGCTCCGGGAGCCCTTCGCCTCGCACGAGGTACCTGCGCAGGTCTATGCGCTCGGCGAGCGCCGCAAGCGCCTTTCCCGAGACGAGATGCGCCCTGCGCATGGTGAGCGGACCCTCCTGCTCGTCGGGGAACGCCTTGTACAGAGCCTCGGCCACCAAGAGCCCGAACACCGCGTCGCCGAGAAACTCCAGACGCTGGTTGTCGTCCGCATCCGGGCTGCTCTGCCGCACGGACGGCGTGGCGAGCGCAAGCGCAAGCAGCGCAGGGTCGCGAAATTCGTAGCCGATCTTCTCCTCAAGTTCGGTCATGCCGTTCATCCTATTGAACTGCCCGACCATCCGAGCTTGCGGTTAAGCACGTCGCACGGGTCGTATCCCGAAAGCTCAACGAGCGGCACCCCCTCTGCCGCCTTCTCGATCTCAAGGAGATCGCCTTCGGCGAGGTGCCCGGCAGGCGTGCCGTCGGCAAACGCCTCAAGCGACTCGGCACCAGGACGCGGACGCACGCGCACTCCAATGCGCACGGTATCGCGCACCACAAGCGGACGCGACGTGAGCGCATGCGGGCAGATCGGCGTTATGACAATTGACTGCGAATCGGGCAAAAGAATCGGTCCGCCCGCCGAAAGCGAGTATGCCGTCGAGCCAGTCGGCGTGGCGACGACCAGTCCGTCCGCGAAGAAGCGCGTGGTGAATCGGCCGTCTATCAAGAGCTCGATCACGGCGGCGTGCCCAGAGACGCTCTTCGAGACGACGACATCGTTCAGCGCGGTCTTTCCGTTCACCTTCAGGGCCGTGCGGCGCGACACCGCGAAGTCGTCCGCGCGCAGCGCCTCTAGCGCCGCCTCGAAGTAAGGTCTCTCCACGCCCGCAAGATATCCGAGCGAGCCGAGGTTGAGTCCGAGAAGCGGCATGCCGGGGAAAAGGTGCACCGCCGAAAGCATCGTGCCGTCGCCACCCAGCACAACCACGGCCTCGGGATCCGTCTCGTCGACATCGAGGCCGATGCCCTGCGCCACTTCAGTGAGGTGCCTGAGCGCCTCGACAGCGGCGGGCTTTGCCGAATTGGCGTAGAATCGGATTCGCTTCACTCTTGCCTTCCTGCCGCCGGACTAGAGCGCGGCAAGCTTCTTCGCCACAAGTGGCCCCACGATCTTGGGATCGGCCTTCCCCTTCGAGAGCTTCATCACCTGACCCACGAAAAATCCCGCGGCAGCCTTCTTTCCGGCCTTGAAGTCGGCAACGGGGCCGGGATTCGCGGCGATAGCCTGGTCAACGAACGCCTCAAGCGCAGAAGCATCCGAGACGGCGCCTAGACCGCGCTCCTTCACGATCGCCTCGGGGTCGCCGCCTTTCTCGAATATCTCGGGGAGAAGCTCCTTCAGCGTGGGACCGTTGATCGTGCCCTTCGCCGCGAGCGTCACGAGCGAACGCAGCGCCTCGGGGCGCATGGCGCATTCGCCGATCGCCTTCCCGCTTTCGTTCAGAAGCGCCATCACGTCGCTCATGAAGAGATTGCAGAGCTGCTTTGCGACTTTCTTGTCGAGCCCCTTCGCGGCGGCCTCGAAGTAGTCGGCGTTGGCCTTGTGCTGGGAAAGAACGTCGGAATCGTATTCGGCGATGCCGTACTCCTCGATCATGCGAGCGCGGCGTGCCTTGGGCTGTTCGGGAAGGAGCGTGCGCCACGCTTCGATCTGCTCTTCCGAGAGAGCCACGGGCACGAGGTCCGGCTCTGGGAAGTAGCGGTAGTCGTGGGCGTTCTCCTTTGAGCGCATGGACGCAGTCTCGAGCGCCTCACCGTCCCACCTGCGCGTCTCCTGGACGATCGGAATCGAATGCGCCATGCACTCGCGCTGGCGGCGCGCCTCGTACTCGAGCGCGGCGTGGATGCCGCGGAAGGAGTTCATGTTCTTGATCTCCACCTTCGTGCCGAGCTTCGTCTCGCCGACGGGGCGGATGGAGATGTTCACGTCGGAGCGCATGTTGCCCTCTTCGAGGTTGCAATCGCTCACGCCCGCGTACACAAGCATCTCCTTGAGCGCGGTGAGGTAGGCGATCGCCTCGTCGGCGCTGGCCATGTCTGGCTCGGAGACGATCTCCATGAGTGGAGTGCCGCCGCGGTTGAAGTCAACGCCGGAGGTGGTGGCGTAGTGATTGATCTTCGCCGCGTCCTCCTCGAGGTGGATGTGGTTGATGCGTATCGTCTTGGGACCGTTCGGCGTCTCGATCGTCACGCCGCCGCCGATGCATAGGGGGTTGCCGTTCTCGGAGATCTGATAGTCCTTGGCCATGTCGGGGTAGAAGTAGTTCTTCCGGTCGAACGTGGCGTGACGGTTGATCTCGCAGCCGAGCATGAGGCCGCTCATCACTGTGAGCTTCACGGCCTCCTTGTTGATCATGGGCAGGGCGCCGGGATAGCCAAGGCACACGGGGCAGACATTGGTGTTCGGGTCGCAGCCCGTCTTCAGCAGACAGCCGCAGAACATCTTGGTGCGCGTCTTGAGCTGCACATGCGTCTCGAGGCCGATTGTGTTTTCGAAGTTCATCTGCTATTTTTCCTTCTCGTCTTTGTCGTCCTTCGCGTCGTCGGCGGGCTTGACGAACGGCATATGGAATACCGCCTTCTCGACGACGTTCGTCGCGAGCGGATCGCGGGCCTGCTCGTCTAGCGGACGCATGTCGAGCGCGGCTATGCCCTCGATGGCGTTGCCCGTGCGATCGCCGGGCTCCAGCTTGGTACCCTGCGTGTACATGCGGCCAAGCACCGCGTTCTTGGGCACGCCCACGTCCTCCTTGATGTCCTGCGGGTTGGCCATGCCCACCGTCACGAACACGAGAATCTCCTTCTGCACCTTCTTGCGGCGCTTGCTGCCGAAGAGCTTGTCGCCGATCCAGGGAATGTCGCGCAGCCACGGGATGCCGGTGTCCACCTGCTCCTCGGTGGTCTTGGAGAGGCCGCCGATCACGGCGGTAGATCCGGCCTTGAGGGAGAAGTCCGTCACGAGGCGCTGCACGCTGATGATGGGATAGCGGCTTCCGGTGGTGCTGCTGCCGGCCGTGACCTCGCCGGCCTTCTCGCTGATGGTGGGCACGATGGAGACGTTGATGTAGTCGTTGGATGTCACGCGCGGCGTCACCTCGAGGGAGATGCCCCAGCTGAAGAACGCCTCCTTCGCGAACATGAGCTTGTCCTCGCCGGGTATCTGCACCATCTTCATGTCGAGGTCCAACGACTCGGCGTTGCCGTTCAGCGTGCGCTTGGCGGCGATCGCCACGTTCGGATACTTCTCCGTCATGTCCACCGTTGCCTGCTTGCCGCTAGCCACGATGATCTTGGGGTTCGAGAATATCTTCGCGTCGCCGCTCGTGTCGAGCGCGCTGAGAACGAGCGACATGTCGGTGAACGAGAGCGTGCCCGAGAAGTACGTCACTCCGCCGTCGCGACCGGTGTTGGTGGAGGTGGAGCTGGTGGTTGACGTGGTGGATTCACCTGCCGCGTTCCTCGTCTCCGTCAAAGACGAGGTCTTCGTGGACGTCTTTCCCGCCAGGCTGTAGTTCACCGTGTCGCCAGTCTTGGAAAGAGTGCGCGAATAGTTCTGCACTGCGTTGCCGATGTTTCTCCTGTCGATTCCGCCGCCGAAGGACGCCGTGCCTCCCATTCCGTCAAGCATCGACCAGTCGATGCCGAGCTTGTGCTCCGCCGAGTTCTGCAGCTCCACGAACCTCGCCTCGATGTACACCTGCTTCGGCTCCACGTCTATCGCCGCTATCGCCTGCTCGCACGCGTCAAGAATCACGCCCGGCGCCGTCACCATTACCGAATTGGCCTCCGGAAAAGCCTGCGCTATGCGCGACACCTTCCACACCGTGCCGAAGTCGCCGCTCCACATCGTGTTGAAGCGCTCGGCCACGTCGCTTGCGGAGGCGTAGTTGAGCTTGAACGTGCGCGTGGAAATGCGGTGGCGCCTTTCCGTGGCCGCCACCTTGTCGGCCGCAGTGTTCACGGCGTTCACCGCCTCCACTACCGCGTCAAGCGCGGCCTGCTTCACCGTATCCGCAACAGCGGCCTGCACGAGGTTCGTCACCTCCGACGCCTGCACGCCCGCAGGAGCCACAGGCACGACGGCACCTGCCACGTCGTTCGTCGAGACGGCATTCGCATCCGCCGCGGCAACTGCGTTCGTCGAAGAACCGGCGGCAGGTTCGGTCGCCACCACCTTGGCGACGCCGTTCGACACGATGTAGTAGTCGTTCGTCGAAGTGGGCACGGAATCGACTTCGGGGATCTTCGCCGCGATGTCGAGCAGAGCGACGACGTTCGTCGAGGTGGCCGCGATTACGAGCTCCTCCTTGTTCGTCGTCGCGGCGACGTCGTCCTTGAAGAGCATTCCCTTGGGCAGCATCGCGGCCACGGTGTCGTTTGTGGCCTGCTTCACGAACACTGCGGTGTTCGTGACCGACGGCACGACGGGCTGCTCCTTCACGGAGTACTCGTCGTCTGCCGCGCGCGAGCACGAACACGCGAAAGCAAGCACCGCAAGCGCGGTTATGGCTCCCTTCAGTCTCGTCATTTCAGTTCAGCGTCCTTCTCCCCATTGAAACATTCACTCTCCGCGCTCGATCTGCTCGAACGCCCTGGATATGCCCAGCAGACGGTCCTCGCGGAACGCGTCGCAGATGAACTGCACGCCCACCGGGAGCGGCGGCGCGTCGTCCGTCGCCTTGGTGAAGCCGGCCGGCACGCTTATCGAGCAGTTGCCCGCGAGCGAGCCAGGAATCGTGAAGAGGTCGTTCAGGTACATCGTGATCGGGTCCTGCACCGCGCCCATCTTGAACGCGGGCGTGGGCACTACCGGCGTGAGAAGCGCGTCCACCTTCGTGAACACATTCTCGAAGTCGCGGCGGATAAGCGTGCGCACCTTAGAGGCACGGCCGTAGTAAGCGTCGTAGTAGCCGCTCGAGAGCACGTAGGTGCCCATGATTATGCGGCGCTTCACCTCGGGGCCAAAGCCCTCGGCGCGGCTGCGCGCGTAGAGGTTGAACACGTTGTCGCTGCGCTCCGAGCGGTGGCCGTAGCGCACGCCGTCGAAGCGGGCGAGGTTGGCGCTCGCCTCGGCGGGCGCCACCACGTAGTAGACGGCCATGGCGTAGTCGGTGTGGGGCAGCGACACCTCCACAAGCTCCGCTCCCGCATCGGCGCATTTCTTGATGGCCTCTTCGGTGATGCGCTTCACCTCGGGGTCGAGTCCGTCGATGTAGTACTCCTTCGGAAGGCCGATCTTCACGCCCTTGAGCGTGGCGCCCTCGAGGGCGGCGGAATAGTCTGGCACGGGCTCGCGGGGCGTGGTGCCGTCCATCTCGTCGTGGCCGGCGAGCGCCTGGAGAAGAAGCGCGGCGTCTTCCACGCTCTTCGTGAGCGGACCCACCTGGTCGAGGGAACTTGCGAAGGCGGTGACTCCGAAGCGGCTCACGCGCCCGTAGCTGGGCTTGAGGCCCACGCAGTTGCAGAAGCTCGCGGGCTGGCGGATGGAGCCGCCGGTGTCGGTGCCAAGGGCGGCAATGCACAGATCGCCGCCTACCGCCGCCGCGCTTCCACCGGAACTGCCGCCCGGCACGCGCGTGACGTCATAGGGGTTGACAGTGCGGCCAAGAGCGGAGTTCTCGGTGGAGGATCCCATCGCGAACTCGTCCATGTTCACGCGCCCAGCGGGCACGAATCCATGCGCGCGGATGCCCTTGATCACGGTGGCGTCGTAGGTGCTGGTGTATCCCCTGAGGATTTTTGAGCCGCATGTGCAGGGCTGGCCCTTCACGTTGATGAGGTCCTTGATCGCGAGCGGCACGCCCATCGGATTCGCCTTCGCCTCGGCGAGCGCGCCCTCCTCGTCGAACGTGAGGTATGCGCCGATGCGCGCGTTCTCCTCGTGGTAGCGGTCGATGACGGCCTGCATGAGCTCCACGCTCGTGAAGTCGCCCTTCGCGAGACCGGCGCGGGCCTCCTTGATGCCTAGCTTGCAAAGTTCGTTCATTCGGCAGGCTCCTAGCTTTCGGCCCCTTCGACTATCTTGGGCAGCATGAACTCGTCGCCAGTGCGGGCGGGCGCGTTCGAAAGGGCGTCCTCGCGCGGCATGGAGGGCCTGACTTCGTCCTCCCGAAGCGCGTTCACGATCTCGCGCCCGTGCATGGTGGGCGGCACGCCCTCCACGTCCACGGACGATATCTTCTCCACGTATCTCACTATGTCCTCGAGCTGCGGCTGGAAGACCGCCTTCTCCTCGTCGGTCAGCTCCAGCCGCGCCAGCTCCGCCACATAGGCTACGTCAATTGCGGGTTTGTTCATGGCGTGTAGTATAGCAAATTCCCGCCGCCGGCGCAATGTCCACGCTTCACATTCGCCGGCCCGCACTAGCGCACGATGAGCACGGTGCCGGTCCTGCGCGACAGCAGAAGACCGGTTTCGTCCGCCAGAAGCTTGAACCCGGCGGCCTTCGTGGCGGGCGAAGGCGCGAATTCCACATCCGCCGGCTTCGCAGGCCACTTGAGAACGTAGCCGCTGGGCTTGCCTTCCTCGTTCTTCGAGGACGCGATCGCCATCAGGTCTGTGCGCTCGCCCACGAGATTCACCGTCACCGTCGATCGGGCCGCGTAGGTCAGCGCATAGCCGCTTTGGGGAACCAAAAACGTCCCCGTGACGTCCCCGAGATCGAGAACCGGCGAGAGATGCTCGGCGTCGCCGAGCGTGATGGTCTTCAGGAGATTCGCCGTCATCGGCTTGAAGCGCTCGAGAACCGTCATCATCGCGTTCTGCGCGGGATTCTCCCCGTATGTCTCGCGCCGGTCGATGAACGTGCCCACCCTGCACGTGGACTCAATGTGCGTCGTACAGCCGAGGCCCACGTCGAGCGTGGCGGAGCCGAGATCGGTCGTGTCGTTTCCGGCATACACGGAGATGCCTCTCACCAGACCCGCCTTCCCATCGCCGGAATCGACGTTGGCGATCGTGCCGGGCCCCACCGTCTTCACGCGCCTGAAGCCCATTCTGCAGCCATGCCGTATCGTAAGCGTGTGCCCGTTCAGCGTGAGAAGATGCTGGGCGTCGTTGCCGGGCGCGTACATGAAGCCCGGCGCGCCGTTGTTTTCGGCATCGCTTGACATTGCGACAGTCGCGTCGGCCGCAAGCTCCATGTCTGCAATGCAGTTCATCTCCCACCATCCTTTGGTGTTCACCACGCCGCTGCTGATCATCGCGCCGGCTCCGTCCGGCCCCGCGCCCGAGATTACGAACGAATAGGGCACGCTGGAAGCATCAACCTTGCCCGCCCAGTCGAACGCCGCGCCGTCGGCGATGGTGACCAGCGCCTTCGCGGGCCCCCATGCGCCGCTGTACGCGCCGCTCTTGAGCCAGCCCGCCTTCGCCTCCGTGCCGCCCGTGTACGTCTGGCCCGCCTTCGCGGCCACGAACATGCCTTCGCCCGTCTTGACCAGCTTGAGCGGACCCGTGAGAGACATCACCGTGTTGGTGACAACGGCGCCGGACGCAACCGCCACTTCCAGCTCGCCGCCATCCACGCTCGACGTGACGGTGAACGGCACTACGCCGCCGGCCAGCGAAGCCTTCAGCACGAGCTTACGCCCGGCGACGTCGATCGCGACGCCAGGCACCGGCGTGAAATCGAATCCACCGCCCATGTCGCACGCACCGCTCCCCTCCGGCAGCACGAAGCCTCCCGAAAGCAGATACTCGGCCGGCGACACGTTCTTCGCCTTGACGGCAAGGTATTCCTCGTAGGACGCGAACC
>Ga0310695_10009485_pt1 | contig 14601 bp, 9 predicted proteins | sample RumenRJG_04DNA_FD_203882 | JGI IMG/M metagenome (GOLD analysis project Ga0310695, IMG submission 203882) | Bovine rumen microbial communities from Lethbridge, Alberta, Canada - RJG_04 (v2) (version 2) | ecosystem: Host-associated > Mammals > Digestive system > Stomach > Rumen | place: Canada... | reverse complement strand
AATTCGCTTCCTAAGTTATTGTGCAAGTATTTTGATGAAGTTTTTCGTCAAAAAATACAATATTATTGAAAACGGCACAAAAATTACCTGTTCTGCCGCTTGAAGCGCTCGTCGGGGCTCTGCCCCTTGCCGCTTGGCGCTCCCTGATGTGTTTTTCATTGGTATGTTCTGCCGCATTCAGACGGCTTGACCACACACATGGCCAGGATGGAAGTCTGCATCGTTTTTCACCAGGGCGTAGGCAATGTGCAGCAGCTTGTTCTTGACATTGTTTATGGCCACCCCGTATTGTTTTCCCTGTGCTATCTTCCGTTGATAGTATTGCCGCAATGCCTCATCGTGTCTGATGGCGCTTCTGGCGGCCATGGAGAGAACGCCTTTGAGCCTGCGATTACTTAAATGTCTCACGTCTTGCCGGAAGTCAATGCTGGTGCCCGATGTGCTGCGGAACGAGGCCACGCCGCAATATGTGGCCATCTTGTTGGCCGTCGGGATGTTCTGGAAGTTGCCCGAGAAGACCATCAGTGCGACGGTCACCACAAGTCCAAATCCCTTGATTGATTTCACGTGCTCGTAGTTCCGCTCCAACAGCGCATCGGAACGGATCACATCTTTCATGGCGCTTTCACATTCCCTGATGCTCTCCTCGAGTCGCCTGAGTTCTCTGTTTGCATCACGACGGATGAACTTGGCTGCGGGACTCACAGATCCACCCTGGCTTTCCAATGCCTTGACCCGATTCTTAACGGCTTTGCGCTTGTCCACGAGGGTCTGCCGATAAAGATAAAGGTCTTTCAGTGCGGCCAGTTCCTTATCGGGAACCTTGTATAGGTTAGCCTTGTCATGATGACGGCGGGCATAGTCGGCTATGGCCATCGAGTCCGCTTTGTCATTCTTGCCGCGGCGGACGCCCAGACTCTGCTTGATCTGCAGAGCACTCTCGCGCCAAACATGCATGCCGTGCTCAGCAAGCCAATGGCATAGCTGGCGGTCGTAGGCGCCAGTGGTCTCGCAGCAGAACAGCCATTGGCCGCTGCTGGTGCCATGCATGGCCAGTTTCAAGTCGCGAACCATCGAGCGGTAGCCTTTCTTTCCGTTAGGGTACTGAGCAAGATACTCCGGCTGCCGCTGGAAATCCGACTCCACAAAACTCACGTCAATAGTTTCCTTGGAAACATCAATGCCAATAAAAAACTTTTTCATACCTTTGCGTTGTTTAAATCAAGCATTTAGATTGACCGCAATTAGTTGGGAGTTACCACCCTAAATAGGCTTAAAACCTAACTTCCTAATTGACTTTCAACTAATAAATCCGGGGAGGCCAATAGCGAATTATAGGTTTAACCTGGTTTAATTAATTGGCTATCTCCCCGGCGGTCAATCATTACCTTACTACGACAAAGGTAATAAAAGCCGTGCGGCGATGAAAGTTTATTCGTCATACTTCCATCGCCGCAAAGTTAGGGCTTAATTCGAAGACAAAAAAACAAATGGCCGGGCTCGCGAGCCGGCAGTGCGGGGTCGCTAGCAGCGAGGTGGCATGTGCTGGACCTGCCACTGGTCATTGGCCAGAGAACGGTCGGGCGTGGCGTTATCGGGATTGACACGCTTGTCGTCCATCAGGTACAGCCCGATGGCGCGCGTCATCAAGATGTCGTCGTGCTTGCCTTTCCTGGCACCGTAGCGCCCGTTGTGTTCCTCATAGAAGCGCATCTCGTTTACCGCATCCTGGTCACGCTCAACATAGTTGCCGTCGCGCAGCGCTGCAATGAGTGCCGCCACGGCCTTGCCCTTGGTCTTGACATTGGTGTGGAAGCCAAACTTGCGAGGTGCCCGCTGGTAGACGCAGCCATAGACCCGGTTTACCTGCTCCAGGATGTAGTCGCTCTCGCCGGCACGCGCCGCCTCGTTGGTGAGCGTGTTGCTCTCCACGACCAGCACCGCGTTGTTGTAATATTTGGCCAGTTGCATCGCCTTCCATGCCAGCTCGTCATGGTCGATGTGCCCTCGCCATTGCGCTACGATGGCCGCCTTGCGGTCAGGGCTTCTCATCCGCCACACGGCAATGACCGAGTAGTCGCTGTTGTCGGAACGGCCGCCCACATCCACGACCACCATGTAGCGCGTCTTGACCGGCATGTTCTGCTCGGGCAGGTTCCACACCTTGAGCAACCCGTTAGATGCTTTTACCAGGTGGATGTTGCTCTTGGCCTGCTCCCCGCTCATCCCGTCGGCCTGGATGTCCCCCACGAGGACCGGCTGGCGCGAGCACCCCTGTTCCAGGTTATCCAGATGCTCGCGCGGGAACGGATTGTGCCCGCTCGTGGCAAACGCTTCGCTGTCGCTCGTGGGATACTCGGCCATCATCATCTCGTGGCGGCGGTATTCACGGCGCTTGTGATGATACCAGTTGACCTGTTCCAGTGTGCATCCGTCATTCCACAACTCCCGCTCATAGTCGTCCATCTCCTGCCACAACGCCATCGGGTCGTCAACATCGAGAGTGTAAATGCCGATTTCGTGCCAGGACACAAACACCGGCACCTTGTCGCTGCGTCCCATCTGGGCGCGCAGCCACTCGTCGTGGAAGTAGTCGCCCACGCCGTTAGCCGTGGACTCCAGCACGATGACAGTCTCGGGCTCCAGGGCGATGCTACCGCACACGCTGCGCACCACCTCGTCGGGGCTGTGCATCGCACTCGACTGCCAGAACGCCACCTCGCTCAGGTGGGCCATCGCGATATCATAGCCACGCACGGCGTCCTCGCTGCGGGAACTGCCCGTGAGCACCAGGCACTCGCGCTCGGCAATCTGCTGCACATTGGGCTGACCCTCAAGTTTGGCAAAACGGGATACCTGGTCACCCTCGGGCCACAGTTCACGGGGATAGTGGCGCAGCAGCAGGTTGTACATGCGCTTGATGCTCTTGCTCGTGGCGTGCAGGTGGCCACAGATGAGGCTGTTCCACCCCTTGTGACGCACCAGCTGCATCCATGCCAGGTACATCTGCACCAGTGTCGAGCCGCCCCACTGCCTCGCCTTCAACAGGATGATGCGCACCGGCTGCCCCGCCATGCGCTGGCTCTCCATGACGCCCAGCAGGCGGCGCTGCGGGCGGTTGAGCACCAGCGGCACATTGCGTCCGCTCAGTTTGTCCTTGATGGTCACACAACGGGCACACCAGAACTCAAAATCGTCCTGGATGCGCTGCTGCTCCCGTTGCAGGGGCGTCAGGGACAGGTAGTCGGGACACCGGGCAAGCACCTCGCGCGGAATGCGGCTGCCACCAGCCTCGACACGGTCACCCCAGCATCCCGCCCCCGTGAGCGGGTCATAATGGCTAGGGGCCGACGCTGCCTTGCGCCGCTCGTTCTCGACAAGGATGTCCTCTATATTATGTAATGTGGGGTTCATAAGTTAGGGGTTAGGAGTTAGGGGTTAGGGGTGGTGTGATAGATGATTGGGGGCAGCAGCAGGGTGCCACTCGTGGCGGTGCCGGTCATCTCGAGCCTGACGGTGCGTGCCTGGACGGCTATGACGGGAGCCGCCAGAGGCTGGTCGATGGCACCGTCCACGACAGTGCGGCCCACGGGACAGTCCTGTGCCATGATGCCGCGCTGGCCGGTAACACACAGTTCAAGCGAGGCGTTGCCGCTCATCAGGTGCCACACCACCCGCATGACGGCTCGCGCCATCAGCCCGTCGAGGGCAATGGGATGGGTGCGCCAGCCCACAGCCATCGTTGCGGCCCCCTCATGCTCCAGGTCGAGCAGGGCGCCTGTGGGTGTCACGGCTAGGGCGTGTTGCGGATCACTGTAGAGTTGGGACGCCTCGACGGTGCGGCGGCTCAGGGTGCCATCATCCATCATCACTGCCGGCAAGCCCTGGCGCGGCAACATCCACAGCTCGCCATAGGCATTGCACCATGCCATCGCCGCGCAGTCCACAGCACGCTGGCGCACATCCACCAGCGCCCCGCTCAGTCGGCACAGGTGACGGTGGCGCGAAACGAACCAGATGCAGCGGCCTCCCTCGACGGGAGCCACATCGGGCGCGATGACGGTACGGTCCACCAGTCTCGCCTCGCCCAGGGCTCCCGTGCTGCTCTGCGGGATGGCATGGATGCCGTCGCCGGTGAACACATACACGGGATAACGCCCAAAGCCGCCCGAATACAACGGTTTGGTCACCACCGACATCGCCAACGGCACAGCACCCAGCACGGCGCGACGGTGAGACACCACCAGCGCATTGCCCGGGGCCGACGCGACGACATCGCCGCCAGCGGTGCAGCAATACAGGCGTCCGCCAGCACAGGCCGAACACACGATGTCCTGCAACCGCCCCATCCCACCCACGGCGGCACACTGTGCATTGGTCATCGTCAGCGGCAATAGTGGCGGAGCGAAGTCAGCGGCATCGACGAGTGCCGAGGCTGGGGCCGTCGCGATGAGTTGCCACGACGAGGAGACGAGTTGCGAAGCGATAGCGGCGGCACTGCGGCGCGACAGCCCCATCTCGAGGACATACTCGCGTCCCCCTGTGGTGCGCGTCAGGCAGCGGTAGTCCAGCCCACGGCTCGATGTGAGCAACTGCGTCTCGGGGGTGGCCAGCACATCAATGCTCTTCACCAACGGCAGCCACGATGCCGAGATGCCCTGTGTCACCGTCAATTCCAAGCTGTAGTGTGTCAAGGTCAGCGTCGTCGCCTCGGTGCCGGTGAATTTTCCCCCGCCCGTTGTCACCATGGCCTCGATGCGGTCGGCATTGGCAAGAGCGGCATCACCCACACGCACGGGGTCGCTCATCCACAGGTAACTGTCGTCGTGAAGGCGCACCGCCCAGCGCACGAGCATCGGGGCACTGTGCAACCCCTCGGCAGCGGCATCGGCAGTGAGGCCACTCCATGCCGTGCGCAGCATGGCCGACAGGGCAATGCGGTCGGCACTCGCCAGCGGGGCGCGCCACTGGCTGTAGGGTTCGGCAAAGGTGTAGGCGTCAATGTCGGTGCTGCTCGATACCGTCCTGGCTGTGAATGCCAGGGACGGCACGGCATCGGTGGGGTCGAGCACGGTCCACACGCCCTCGCTGCAGGCAAGATAGGTCATTCCCCTCTCGCCCACCACGACCAGCAATCCACCCACAAGGTGGGCATTGACAATCGCGCCCATGACGGTAGCGACAACCTGGCCGTCAATCTTCACGGCCTGGCCGTTACAGGTCACGCAATGGCCGTCGGCCATCAGCAGCAGGCGGTCGCCGGCAGCAATGGCACCCATGGCCGCGGGCGCGCCTGTCACTTGCAGCGAGTGCTCACACTGGCGCAGGTTCAGTGCGTCGGCAGCCTCGCCACAGCGTGCCGACTCGCCATTGGCAAGCGGCACCATAGCCCGGGGAACAATCCGGGTCTCTCTCAATGTCTGGTGTTTCTTCATGGTAAATATATATAATGTGTGAACAAATATCGACGGCAAAGGTACCCACCCGCCGCCGACGCACGCAAGCACAAAAAGCACAGTCCAGGACATGGCGCCGCCAGGTTACAAAAAACGCAGGGACCCTATTGAGGACCCCTGCGGTTATTACGCGGATGAAAAATGCGGTATCAGCTCGACCAGCTACCAGTGAGGACGCGGTTGATGAGGGCAGTGACATCATTGATGTCGATGCTGTCGTTACCATTCTCGACATTGCAGTCGGCGGCGTTGGCATCATAAACCACATCCTTGCCCAGCACGACATCAATCAAGAGCGTCACATCGTTGATGTCCACATCGCCATTGCCGTCCACATCGCCGCGGATAAAGGCGCTGGGATCACCGGGCAGCACAAAGGTAGTACCGTCGCTGTAATACAGGCGGTTGTTGTCAAAGCCCCACCACAGGTCGTTGCCGTCGGTCGGCACGGTCAGGCCCCAAGTGATGGCCTGGCTCGTCACATTGCCCACATTGCCGGGGGTGCCGTCGGCGCTCTGGTTGGTCCACACGCCGTTACCGCCGGGATTCTCGACATCACTGATGTCGCGAATGGTCTGAGCGGGGAAGCTCATCGTGCCGTCATAGGAGAGCGTCATGTAGTTAGAGGGGCTGCCCATCCCGAAGAGGTTCACAACGGTGACAGTCTCGTCCTGCTGGCTGATGTACACATCCACAGCGTGGGGAGTGCCGTCGATCTCGTCGGTATACTCGTGCACACCGTTAGGGGTGAGCAGGCGCGCGTTGCGGAACAGCGGCGACGAGATGTGGGTGGTGTCACTCGTCTGCATCAACACGGTGCTGGGAGTGCTCATGGTCGTGGTCTTCACCTTCTCGATATAGTAGCCGAAGCCGCCCTCGATAACGATTGAGCCATCAGTCAGGATGTTGCCGGTGACATCGGCCATAGCGCCGCTGCCCACCAGCCAGTCCTCGTTGACAAAGTAGTAGGCCATCGTGCTGTCGACGGTCGTGGTCACAGCACCGCTGGTCGAACTCTCGTGACCCTCACGGGTGTAGAACGGCTGGCCGGTCACCTCGAGCGTCACCTTGCCGGTTGTATAATTCACCTTGAACGACTGGGGACACTCATACATCGTGAAACCGTTGGCAAAGGTCAACTCACCGCTGGCTCCCCCTTGGATGATGCTTGCACTCCAACCACCCTGATCAAAGGGGTCATGGGGCGACACCGTGACGGTGCCGTTGGGGTGCTGGGTCAAGTCGTACACATTGAACAGGCTGATCTTGTTGCCAGTCACAGTGCCGGCACCATAGGCCAGCAGACCTGCACAAGCACAGACGAGGGCTAATATCTTTTTCATACAATCCAATCTATTAGTTTGTTCTTTATCTATCTAATAATGTGAGCACAAAAGTACTCATTTATTTCTTACCATAAGCCCGTTTTTACAAAAAAAACTGCTTTGGGTATGATATAGCCCACACGACATGGACACAGCGGGACTGATTCCGATCCCGCTGACCAGGTTTATTACATCAATATTTTAGATTCGACATGGCGGTGAATGAGTGCAATTCTCATTTTGCCGGACAATAATAAAAAACAAGAGACCCTCCTAGAGGGTCCCTTGCGATAATTTCGATATTGGACAACTGATTAGTTAGCCCAAGCACCGGTCAGAACGCGGGTGATCAGAGCAGTAACATCGTTGATGTCGATGCCACCATCACCAACTGCGGTGTTGCAGTCAGCAGCGGTCTCGTCGAATGCTACATCCTTACCCAGAACAACATCGATCAGGCGGGTTACATCGTTGATGTCGATGTTGCCGTCCATGTTCACATCACCACGCTCATAAGCGGGAGCAGAAACCTTGGCGGGAACGGTGTATTCCTGGATGAAGACATCGCTCGGGTTCTTACCAATATTTTCACCATCGGCAACAGCACCCAGTGCGATTACCTGGTCAACATCGGTGCGGGTTACAACATAGGGATTGTCTACCATTTCATAGTCCACAATCTGGCCTTCCTCATCGAGGGTGAGCTTGAAGAGATGAACCTCAACGCCAGTCTCATCGCTGGTACCAGCGTAGGTGTAAGCGTCGTCACCAGGAGTCTCGGTGATGGTCGGGGTCTGAGCATAGCCAATCAGGAAGATGCCATCGTTCAGACGAATGTAGTTGTTAAGGAACGGATAGAGCAGACTGCCAGCAGCGGTGTCCATCAGAACGGTTGATTCCCAGTAGAGGTACTCGTTGGTAGCATCACCCACGGTACCGATGCCCTCGAAGCCGTCAACAAGACCCTGGTCATCAAAGATGAAACCGTAGTTCTCATCGAGCTCGAAGGTCGAGTTCATGAAGTCACGACCCACCGCGTCATACATTACCTGGGGTTCAATCAACAGATTGTGATAGCCTTCTACCGGCTCATAGACATTAATCTTGACAGCAGGCACGCCAAAACCGTACAGGTTGAAAGCAACAACGGTGGTGTCTTCAGACTGATAAGCATAAATCTTCTGGGTGTAAGTCGTAGCCGTAGTACCGCTTCCTTTATACTGGAACTCGTGGGTTGCATTGGGAACGATGAACTGGGTGCCACGGAAGATATTATAGAATTCGGTGCTGTCAGTGGAAAGAACAGTAGCCGATGAATTGTTAGTCTGCTTATACATGGTCTGAACTTTCATGGTGCCGAAGTAGGCATAACCATTCTCCTCATTGAACTGGATTGAGCCGTCATCATAGATGACACCGGTAATGGGGTCGTCAAAGCCATCGCCCTCCTCGTTGAAGAAGTAATTTTCGTTAACCAGGTAGGTATGAAGGATGGTATCCATCCTGTAGTAACCAGCCGAACCACCAGAAACGGGAGCATTACCAGATTGGTAGAACTTCCAATTGCCGGTATAGGTCGAGTCATCAAGGATAAAGCCTACATCAAAACTAACCGTCTTGTTGGTGTAGTCCATGTCGAGGGGCAGATAGTAGCTTGAGCCCATCGGGTTCCAGTACAGACCGGCACAGTAGATCGAGTTCTGATAATCCGTGAAATAAACACTGCTGCCATCATAGTAGGGGTCATCCTTAACCATGTAACCCGAGTCGTTGAAGGTGTAAACATAGCGGAAAGCAATGTGGGTGTCCTCGCCATACATACCGGCGTCAACGCGCTTGGGAGCCTTCTTGTTCAGCAGCATGTTGTCGTTGGGAGTCAGATTATTCTCCTTGAAGAATGACCTGGGGGTCAACGAGTTCGTGCTCACTTTGGTCGCGGGCTGAGCCTGCATCTGAGCACGATCCATCGTTTTTGCAGCAGACTTCATCACCTGGGTTGAGGTAGCCTTCTTGGTGATCTTAGCCGTGTTGTTCACATGAGGTGCAGCGGCCATTGCTGTCAGACCTGCACACACAAACATAAGTGCTAAAAATTTTTTCATAAATCAATAAGATTTGAGTTAATAATAATTGGTTAATAATAAATGTGATGTTTAATCGTTTTTTCGTCGTTTTAAGAACAGGTTTACATTTTGTCAAGTAATGATACAAGACCAATTTCTTTTCAAAATATGCCACAAATTTACTATCAATTTTTCAAATCTGCAACATTTTTAATAAAAAAAACACATATCTGTTCACAACAATAGTCCAAATCAAACCTTGCAACCACCCAAAAAAACATTATCACGGGGCGCCCGTGCACTCCTTGTGCATCACGCTCGAGCGACGCGGTTCACACGGTGAGGAGCATGCCGGCGGCGACCTGCGCGGCCACATCCCGGCCCATAGACTGAGCCACGAGCGCCAGGGCAAACGGCGCAGCGGCAGCGGGGCCATTGCCCGTGACGACATGGCCATCGACAGCGACAGGAGCCTGTGCCCAACGCACGCCCTCTATGCCCTGCTCCATGCCGGGATAGCACACGGCTTGACGGCCCTGCAGAATACCCAGCGGCGAGAGCACAACGGCCGGCGAGGCACAGATTGCTGCCACACCCGCACCGCGCTCGTCCTGGGCAGTGAGCAAGTCACACAAGGGCTCGCAGGCAGCCAGATTGGGGGCACCAGGGATGCCTCCGGGCAACACGAGCCACTCGGCATCGTCGTAGCTGTTGTCGGCCAATAGGCTGTCGGCCAACACCGTCACCCCATGGGCACCGGTAACCTCTAGGCCAGGGTTGATAGACACCGTCACGACGGGCATGCCCGCACGACGCAACACATCGATACTCGTCAGGGCCTCGACTTCCTCAAAGCCGTCAGCCAGAAAAATGTAAGTCGTCTTCATTTGATTATTTGGTTTTAAGTTGTTAAATTATAAGTTTTTAGTTGTTTTCAAATCGCATCACGACAAGACGCCAGGTTTATAGGGTTTGCCCGCTCCTTGCCCGCAAGAAATCTAAAAAAGATTCTATTGGATTTCTCATGCACCCCACGATTCCATAATCACGGGAGCCCCTCTTGCTAAATCGTCGCTGGCTAATTCGTTGATTCCACCGAAAAAATCGCACTAAATTAGCTATTTTAGGCCGAAAAAACGGTCGAAAAATGAAAAAAACATCATTTTTTGAAAAAAAAGTGAGATTTTTTTTGGTGGTTTAAAAAATAGCAGTACCTTTGCATCGCTTTTGACGGCAACGGGCAGTTAGCGCAGTTGGTTCAGAGCATCTGCCTTACAAGCAGAGGGTCGGGGGTTCGAATCCCTCACTGCCCACCAACACGGGTCCAGCACTACGGTGCAGGGCCCGTTTGCTTTATATCCCCATCCCCAATCCACAAGGGCTCAAACCACAAATCAAACTGCCCTTTTTTTCAACAACTGAATTCTGATTTTTCTGATCGCCATCCGCACCCCGGGTTTGACAGCCTGCGGATTGAACGGATCGGCATCAATGCGTCAGCCCTCTTTAACCTTTAACCTCTAACCTTTAACCTGCAAGCACAGCGAGCATCAATGCGTCAGCCCTCTTTAACCTCTAACCTCTAACCTTTAACCTTTAACCTGCAAGCACAGCGAGCATCGCGAGCATAACAGTTAAATTAGTGTAATTCCTCACCCATTGTGGCGTGGGTTTGGAAAAAAGTTTGTAGTTTTGTGAGTTTGAAATAACTAAAAACGAAATGAAGATGAGAAAGATACTCCTTATCACCCTCTTACTGCTGGCTTCGCTGCCTGCCGCCGCGCAAGTGCGTCTGGGACTGCGCGGAGGCATCACCGTGGGTGAGCTGCGCTTCGACCGTGACTTCATCGACAGCGACAACCGCGTGGGCTATACCGGGGGTCTGCTCATCGATGTCAATATCCCCGTAGTGGGACTGGGTGTCGAGGCGAGCGCGATGTACACACGGCGCAACAACCGCCTTACCGACCACGACCGCGTGTACAAGCGTCACTACTTTGAGTTTCCCGTGTATGCCCGCTACCGCTTGGCGTTGCCTAAAGTGGAGCGCGTCTTCGTGCCCTATGTCTATACCGGTCCCAACTTTGCCGTGCTGTTTAACGACGACAACTACAGCGCTTACGAGGGCAGCAAGACCTACCTGTCGTGGGATGTGGGCGCCGGCGCCGACCTGTTCCGCCATTTGCGCGTGTCGGCGACTTACGGCATCGGTATGACCAAGGCGATGAGCTACATCGACCGCGAGTACAGCGGTGACCGCCTCGACGGCAAGGACCGCCACTGGACGATCAATGTAGCCTGGTTGTTCTAGTTTTGAGTTTAGAATAATACTGACCCTGAAAATAATGAAAAAGATTGCATTAGTACTCGCCGGCCTGCTGCTGTGTGCCACGGCAGCAACGGCTCAATCACACTCGCGCTGGGGTATCACTGCCGGCGCCGACCTCAACGAGATCCACTTCAAGCAGAGCGACATCATGCCCAGCAAGCGGCTGGTAGGCCCTCAGGTGGGCGTCACGGCCGAGATGAACTTCAGCGGCATCGGCTTTGGTGTCGAGGGTTCATTGCTCTATACCCTCAAGCAGGGCAAACTGGGCTATGGCGACCGCCAGGCGTGGTCCTCGCTGGGTTACGGCACCGAGACGGTGGGCATGCACTTCCTGGATGTGCCCCTGCACCTGAAGTTCAAGTACAACCGCCTGGGTGGTGCCGAGACCACCATCATGCCGATGGTGTATGTGGGACCGCAGTTCTCCTTCCTGGTGCACGGCACCCACAGCAAACTCAACTCCTACCCTCCCGTGCATGTGTATCTTGACATGGGGGCAGGCTGCGAGCTGTTTGAGCGTTGGCAGCTGCGCTGCGGCTACAATTTCTCGGTGGGCCAGTCGTTCCACACCAAGATTCTCGACGACAATGTCGCCAAGAACCGCGCGTGGTATGTCAACCTCACCTACTTCCTGAAGTAACAACCCCGATTCTCATTCAGGCCGTTCCAGTCCTATAGGTCCTCAATGTCTCTATAGGCCTTAACAACACAACATGAGACGCTATGCCGCCATACTGGTCGTCCTCGTCGTCACCATCGTGATGATGCTGTGCTCGCGTGACCGCAAGCGCTTTTTCACCCATGACGGCGTGGTGTGGACTACCGAGTACCACATCACCTATGAAGCCTCACTCGACCTGGGCGACAGCATCCAGTTCATCCTCAACACCCTGGACATGAGCGTGTCGCCCTACAACAAGGCCTCGCTCATCACCGCACTGAACGAGAACTCCACCACCCGCACCGACGCCTATATTCGCCGCCTGATGGAGGCCGCCACGACCGTCAACCGCGAGAGCGGCGGCGCCTATGACCCGACGGTGATGCCGCTGGTCAACGCGTGGGGCTTCGGCTACAAGAGCGGCAGCCTGCCCACACGGCTGCAGATCGACAGCATCCTGCAGTTCGTCGGGATGGACAAGGTGGCCCTGCACGGCGACACGCTCGCCAAGCGGGACCCACGCGTGATGCTCGATTTCTCCTCTATCGCCAAGGGGATGGCCTGTGACGAAATCGGACGCATGCTCGCACGCAACGGAGCCGAGAACTGGCTCGTCGAGATAGGGGGCGAGGTGATGGCCAGCGGCGTCAATGCCCACGGCACGCCATGGAATGTCGCCGTGGACCTGCCCAGCGACCAGGCCGACACCACCATCCACGAGGCCGCCATGACCATCACACTGGACAGCGCTGCCGTCGCCACCAGCGGCAACTACCGCAAGTGGCGCCAGGAGGGAGGCAACAAGCTCTCCCACCTCATCGACCCGCGCACCGGCGACAGCCGCACGGGCACCCTGCTGAGCGTCACCATCATCGCCAGCGACTGCATGACGGCCGACGCCTGGGCCACGGCATGCATGGTGATGGGCGACAGCACCACGCGTGCCATGATGGAACCCCGGCGCGACCTGGGCGTGCTGACCATCAGCGCCGACACTGTGAGCGGCGCCCTCGTCGTGTGGAGCAATGCCTCATTTGCCGACCGTGTCGTCACGCCCTGACAATTGATGCTCGCTTCGCTCGCAGGTTTATAAGGTTAAAGGTTAGAGGTTAGAGGTTAAAGAGGGCCGCCGCATCCATGTGCAGGGGGCGGCAGCCAATTCGATTAATTCGAAGACAGTTTAACCCTAGAGGGCGGCAGCCAATTCGTTTAATTCGAAGGCAGTTTAACCCTAGAGGGCGGCAGCCAATTCGATTAATTCGAAGGCAGTTTAACCCTAGAGGGCGGCAGCCAATTCGCTTCCTAAGTTATTGTGCAAGTATTTTGATGTAGTTTTTCGTCAAAAAATACAATATTATTGAAAACGGCACAATAATTACCTGTTCTGCCGCTTGAAGCGCTCGTCGGGGCTCTGCCCCTTGCCGCTTGGCGCTCCCTGATGTGTTTTTCATTGGTATGTTCTGCCGCATTCAGACGGCTTGACCACACACATGGCCAGGATGGAAGTCTGCATCGTTTTTCACCAGGGCGTAGGCAATGTGCAGCAGCTTGTTCTTGACATTGTTTATGGCCACCCCGTATTGTTTTCCCTGTGCTATCTTCCGTTGATAGTATTGCCGCAATGCCTCATCGTGTCTGATGGCGCTTCTGGCGGCCATGGAGAGAACGCCTTTGAGCCTGCGATTACTTAAATGTCTCACGTCTTGCCGGAAGTCAATGCTGGTGCCCGATGTGCTGCGGAACGAGGCCACGCCGCAATATGTGGCCATCTTGTTGGCCGTCGGGATGTTCTGGAAGTTGCCCGAGAAGACCATCAGTGCGACGGTCACCACAAGTCCAAATCCCTTGATTGATTTCACGTGCTCGTAGTTCCGCTCCAACAGCGCATCGGAACGGATCACATCTTTCATGGCGCTTTCACATTCCCTGATGCTCTCCTCGAGTCGCCTGAGTTCTCTGTTTGCATCACGACGGATGAACTTGGCTGCGGGACTCACAGATCCACCCTGGCTTTCCAATGCCTTGACCCGATTCTTAACGGCTTTGCGCTTGTCCACGAGGGTCTGCCGATAAAGATAAAGGTCTTTCAGTGCGGCCAGTTCCTTATCGGGAACCTTGTATAGGTTAGCCTTGTCATGATGACGGCGGGCATAGTCGGCTATGGCCATCGAGTCCGCTTTGTCATTCTTGCCGCGGCGGACGCCCAGACTCTGCTTGATCTGCAGAGCACTCTCGCGCCAAACATGCATGCCGTGCTCAGCAAGCCAATGGCATAGCTGGCGGTCGTAGGCGCCAGTGGTCTCGCAGCAGAACAGCCATTGGCCGCTGCTGGTGCCATGCATGGCCAGTTTCAAGTCGCGAACCATCGAGCGGTAGCCTTTCTTTCCGTTAGGGTACTGAGCAAGATACTCCGGCTGCCGCTGGAAATCCGACTCCACAAAACTCACGTCAATAGTTTCCTTGGAAACATCAATGCCAATAAAAAACTTTTTCATACCTTTGCGTTGTTTAAATCAAGCATTTAGATTGACCGCAATTAGTTGGGAGTTACCACCCTAAATAGGCTTAAAACCTAACTTCCTAATTGACTTTCAACTAATAAATCCGGGGAGGCCAATAGCGAATTATAGGTTTAACCTGGTTTAATTAATTGGCTATCTCCCCGGCGGTCAATCATTACCTTACTACGACAAAGGTAATAAAAGCCGTGCGGCGATGAAAGTTTATTCGTCATACTTCCATCGCCGCAAAGTTAGGGTTTAATTCG
>Ga0310695_10009481_pt1 | contig 14605 bp, 23 predicted proteins | sample RumenRJG_04DNA_FD_203882 | JGI IMG/M metagenome (GOLD analysis project Ga0310695, IMG submission 203882) | Bovine rumen microbial communities from Lethbridge, Alberta, Canada - RJG_04 (v2) (version 2) | ecosystem: Host-associated > Mammals > Digestive system > Stomach > Rumen | place: Canada... | reverse complement strand
TCAAAGTTAAATTCGTCGTCTTCTTCTGCAGCAGTTATAGAAGTCTTGGAATTAATGTTACCTAAGATTCTATTAGCTACATCGCTAATAGTTTTGTTAGCGTAAATAGCACCATTAATGGATTCATACTTAATAGAAGATTCTACAGAAAAATTTCTATCTCCTTTTAATGTAAATGTACATTTTGCTAAAACAGAATTTCTATGCGGTTCATAAGAAATTTCCTTTACAGAAGCAACGAGAGATTTCTGTTTTCTGTTTAAGCTATTCTTCACAAGATTGAAATCTTGTTTAGCTAAAGTCTTCATATCTTGAAGAATTTCTTTATCCATGAATTATCATCTCCTTGTACTAATTGTAACCAAAATTATAAAAGGTGATGTAATTTTAGTACTTAACAAGAGATAGTTGATCTGCAAATTGAATCAAGTGACAAAGAGGATATTGTTCATTAGAAGATTGAAGTTCATTAAACTCATTACTATCAGTTCTATATGCACCCATGTGCCATCTAATTGCAGAAGCTTCTTCTAAAGATAGCTTAAAGAATTTAGATACTAAGAACATAGAAGATACACCGTGACCAAGATTGATCATAGCATCTCCCTTGTATCTGAAAGCACGTTCTTTCTCCCATACACCGGTAGATTCATTCTTTACATTTTTAGTATATGGCTCGTATAATCCAATCTTGCACCAATCATGTGTAAGTGCGCACAAAACAGCACTTCCGATTCTTGATTCATCACAAAATTTAAAAGAATACATTAGCTCAATAGCTCTTTGTGCTACTTTTATACTATGGAAGCAAAGACCACCATCAAAAGATTCATGAAATCTCGAAGATGCAGGTGCACGATAAAAATCAGTTGTTCTCAACCAATTAAGTGCTTTTTCAACGTGTTTCCAAGAATCATCAGGATTTCTATCATTAGAAATTTCTCTTAAAAATACAGAACCCACTAACAACTTTTCATAAACATCGTATAAATTAACAGAAGTTAAAATTTCATTATCATTAATATTAAACAATCTCCACTCAGGACGTTTACTGAAATTTGAGAAATCCTCCAAAATTTCTAGATCCTTAGCTACTACACCGGAAGATTGAGTAAACACAGAAGGGTCATGAGTATCAATAGAAGCAATTACACCAAAGTCTTCTAGGACATTCCAGCATCTATTGGTTAAATCATACATATACTTATATTTCAAATCGCTGTATCTAGGTAAAGATTGAAATTTTTCTGCTGTAAACATAATACTCCTCCTTGAATATATGAAGTTACACTTTTATGTTTCTTTACTGTAATTAACGGTTCATATAGTATGATACCTCGGTGTGAGTAATCACCGAGGTATCATAGATGAAAGGATTTATGTACTATAGACTGAGCACTTATATTTAAGGTAAAGTATGTAAAAAATCAACATTCTTCTGTAAAATAAAATGTGTGTTTATAATATTTTGTGCATCTTCTAAGGTATTTTATGCATGTTAGATTACTCCTCTACAAACCAAGATAACTCGTTTAGTCGTTCTGCAATAGAAGCAGCTTTGTGCCATTGTCTTGTTATCCATTCAAATCCTACACTAGTACCTTCGTCAAAAGTAATTTTATTCTTAGGAAAAATCATTTCAGCGTTGTACCAGAATTCATCTCCAGATTCTAGCTTATTTCCAGAATGCATGAACTTAGCTTTAATTACAGCGGCATACATGGTATCTGTTTGATGTTCCATAACTATATCATTGTTATCATCTATAGTTACATCATACCCTAGATTCCATGCCATAGTGATTATTTCCCCTATATAGTCTTCAACATTAAAGTTCATTAACATCACCTCTAAATCGTTTTAACTAGATCTTCAAAATTACCTGTGTAATCAAGTAACTCTTTTCTACTTGGTATAGTAGGAATCTCTATGTAGTTGATGCTCCACTTTCCTATCTTCTTGATATTAAGTGACTTTAAATTAGAATTGATTAATCGCTGTATTTCATTGATACGAAATATAAATGCACGTCTATATGTAGCAAATAGAACAATTATTAAAGAATGCACACCATCAATTTCAGATTTCTCTAGAAGTTTTGTTCTCTGATTTTCAGTAATCATTGAAAAATCAAATCTGTCACTCCAAGTACTCTTACTTTCTATGTAGTAAAAATAAGGATACTTGTATAGTGTGAAATCACATATGTTATCACTTCCATAGAATCCAGTCATTTGATCCTTCAATCTATCGAAACAATATCCCTCTTCTGGCTGATCTAACCACTCTTTTATCTTCTTTTCAGCTTTCTTACCAAGTCCATCATTCATCTAACGACCATCCTCAGAGTCTTCTATAAGCTTTTCTTAAATAATTTAGAACTTCTTTAAGACTTTCATACTGCTCATCTGTAGATGCATCATCTTGCATGTCTCGAACAGATTGCATCAAATCAGCAAGTGTATTTTTTACGTCACTAGGAGTAGAGTATTTTCTAGCAGCTAAAACAGGTTTATGTAGCTTCTTCATTTTATACCTCCATGTTGTAGAAATCATATACAGTCATGGTTTACACTTCAAAAACAATAATGAATATTTTCTCCATCAAGTTCATAACTTCCATCAGAATACTGAGTAATTTCAGCTTCATAAGTATCAGGAGTGTCTCCAGCAGAATAGTCATAAAGAATGATGAAATCATCACCTTTATGTCTACGCTGATAAGCAGAATCCAGTTTCAAACCCGTCTCATATTCAATAGTGTCAATGAAAGTTTTCCAATCTTTTTCTTGAATAATGATCCGTTTTAATCTATCTTCTAGATTTTCATGAGAAGAAGCTTTGACAGATTTCTTATTTGCACAACTGCTTTCAACAATAGCAGCTTCGTCAACTTTATAAGTATTTCCATCTTCATCTTCTACTACATAAACAATAGAAGGATTAGGAGAACCTTTGGAACCAAAAGACTTCTTAACAGTTTTGATCTTACCACTGTGGATTCGAGGTTTCACACCTATGTAATTACTATCAAAAGTAATATCATCACCTACGTTGTAAGATGCTTCTATCTTCTTAGAAGCCCCTACACCTTTAGGAGCTCTTTCTTTTATATCATAGTATTTCAACGATTCTGTAGTGAGTACTCTATCTGTTAGAAAATACGTACCTTCAGGTTTATCAACAACTTTCAGAATATTCAGACCCTTAGGAACTGATCCTGGCTGAACTCCATGAGTAGTAAAATACCAGTAGTTCAATCCTGTACCCATATCTACAAATTCATCCGACTCTTGGAAAGCTCTGATTCTAGTAGATTCTTCTACTATATCATCTTCACCATAACTATCAAACCATTCATACGCTTCACGTTCAGTTTCAAACTCAGCATCAAAGTCAGCAGTTTCAGGAGTATAAAGATCTCTATCCCCGAAGATACATACATAGTAATCTTCTTCGGAGTTGTACCACAATGAATAATCAGTTGTAAATCCATCTAAATCTTCAACAGATTTCCAAGTGACTAGTTCCCAATCCTGGACATCGTCATCAATATCATTTTCCTTTGCATAATGACGAATAGCATTGAGAATGATATCTGCATCTTCTCTGATGTAAGCTAGACTTTGAGTGAATCTCCAACTTTCAAACTTAAAAGTATGAGAATCTCCAGTATCAAAAGATACAGTGACAATCAATTCATCATCAGAATTCATGTCATATTCTATACCTAACACATAATCAGGAGTATCTATATCGACAGCTTTCTGCACTTTTCTTATGTAGTTAGCAAGTTGTTCTCCATGAAGTTCCGAAGCTTTAACGTATCTTTTCATGTTAAATCCTCCTGATTACAGATAAGCAGGAGAATCTACATCATCAAATGTTTCATCTATGCTGTTTTCATCCTCGTCTTTTAGATCTCGTACAGCAGTACAAATGTAGTTAACATCTGTATTCATATTATCCATATCAAATACAAGATCATTTCTAGGAATTGTAAACGTAAATATACTACCATCTAAGAAATTTACGTCCATGTAGATGTTTTCTTCATCTCCAGACCAAGAAACTCCTGAAACAAGATCATTGAGTTTATCTTCAACACTCGAATAAAGTCCTTCAAGATAAGTTTCATCTGTTGTTTCAGGTTCTGAAACTTCGTCAATGATTTCATCTGCTTCAATGACATCGTCTTCATCTACAATAACAGCAGAACTTTCAACATCTTCAGATTTAAGTTCATCAATCTTGTTGATTAACTCATGTATAAACTGATTAGGGGTTCCTTTACGCATCTATATCACCTCTCAAAATCTGTCACTAATAGCTGCAATGGTATCTTGCATAGTAGTATATAAATTTCTACCAATATCAAGTGCTGCCTGAGAATCTTCTCTATCAGATCTATCAAGTTTTTCTAAACCCGATAAAATGAAATCAAAATCATCTTTAATATCCTTCATCAAGTTTAAAAGTTCTTCATTTTCTTCATCAGCAGCAAGAATTGTATCAGAATAAACTCTAAGAAGTTTTTTCATCACCAATCTTCCTCCTCGTCTTCTTCGTACTCCTTGAATTCAAAAGGACCAGAACAATCATATATAGAACCTACTTTAGGCTTCTCTGATAACTTTTCAATATCTTCATCATCTAAGAAATTATCTGCAAGATCCTTAAGAAGGAGCTCATAATCATCATCATCGTAACACTCATAAACACCATCTAAAATAGATCTACTTCTAGGAATGTATTTATAGATCCAATTTGCATAGTCGGAAAGATCATTTGCCCATCCTTCCATTGGCCCTGTATTATCAAATACATCACCATCGTTGTACCATTTATAGATAAGTTTATTGATAGCAGTTACAAGCTGCGAACCTTTAGTTTCCCCTTCTCCCTGAGCTGGAAGGTACATACCGATAACTCTATCAAATTTATCATAGTATCCACAATCTACACTCATGATTACACCTCAATAATCTTATAAGGTTTTACGGGAACAATTTGAGATTTCTTAACTCTATGAGATTCTGATTTATCAAAAGCTTTAGTAGCTTCCTCAGGATTCTGCTCAACATAGTACTCAGGAATTTCCTTGATAGTCCACTGGCTTCCGCTATCTTTGATAATAGCAACATAGACGTTTCTGCCATACCAAGAAGAAGGGAAATTTTTGCATAGAATCATTTTTCTGGATCCAACAAGATCTTCTAATTCTGCATCAGTAAGTTCTTGTTCAAAATTAGGTCTACGTTTTAAATCTTCAGGAGTTTCAGTTTTAATATAATCTTTCCATTCAGGCATGGATCGATTTAAAAATTTCTCCCAATCCAGACCAGCAAGCATCTTGATAGCAGAAAGAGTCTTCTCTAGATCAGCAATCTGTTCAGGAGTAGTTGCTTGTAGACCAGACCAAGAAGAAGTCTCTCTGATAACTTCTCCTTCAGAACCAAGTCTAGCATCATAATTCCAGGAAAGTGCCTTATTCTTGTTAAAATGATCTCTATCATTAACACGAATAGCAACACTAATACCAGGAGCTCTAAATCTACCCTCTTCTACACGAATCTCTAAATCATCAAAATGAAATTTAGCAAACATGTCTTCAAGTTCTTTTTTAGCACCTTCAGTAACTGCAAGCTCAGCCTGATGGTACCGTTCATACTCTTCTTGTTGAAGCTTCTTTACTTCGTTAGCACGTTTGTCAAATTCATCCCTTCTACGGATAATATCATCTTTCCTAGACGACGTAATTTTCATTTTAAATATCACCTCTGTTTTTAAGTGTATCACTAAGAAGTAAGTTGAACAATGCAGGATTGTTCATTATATCAAGTTTACCATCCACAATGAATTCAGAAATGCCAGATTTTGTATAAAGTATATCATGTACTCTATCATCTACAGTATTACGAGTAATCAATGTATAGATATTTACAGGTTCCTTAGTCCCTATACGATAGATTCTATCTTCTGCTTGAACTTTATCGGAAGGATTCCAAGGTTCATCATACATAATCTCGTTTTTAGCTACTGTAAGAGTATGAGTTGTTCCAAGTGCACCAAAAGTTCCCATCAAGACAGTATAAGAAGGATCGTTCAAGAATGCTTCTTTGTGCTTCTGTCTATCTGCTTCTTTCATTGTACCTGTAAACACACAAACTTTATACTTACTTGATATATACCTATATAAGGTTCTTAGAGATTCAACCCAGTTAGAAAAGATTACAACTTTCTCTCCTCTTTCATGAATCTCTTCTAATAATTCAAGCAATCTTTGTAGTTTTGCGTTCTTAGTGATGTATTTAGGATCTGTAATGCTACATTCAGGTTCTACTAATTCTGGATTTCCATTAACTTGTCTAAGACGTAAGAATCTAGAAAGTGGATTCAAAGATTTTACAATTGTATCTCTTTCTTTAATCAATCCAGCAGCTGTACGTTCGTACAATCTCTCTTGATACGGAGTATTTTCAACATATTCTGTAAAATGAATCTTAGGAGGTAGATCTAACACATCTTTCTTCATTCTTCTCAACATATTGTTTTGAAGCTGAGATTTCAACCTAGGGATGTTTTTGTAACCAACAATCTCATGTCCTCCGAATCCTCCATAGATACAGTAATCTTTAGACCACATGTAGAAAGAGTTAAATCCATGAGCATTCACAAGTCTAAGCGGTAAAAACAAATCAGTAGGTTTCTTAGTTATAGGTGTCCCCGACATTGGAAGCCATAATGCATTTTCATTGATACTTTTCTTGATCCTAAGGAGTTGTTTACCTTGTTGAGAACTAGGAGATAAATTTTTATGAACCTCATCAATTATAACCATGTTAATGTATTTTTGATTTATGAGCTCAATTAGCTTATCTGCAATAGGATATTTCCTACCTACTTTATATCTAATTGCTTCAACATTGAGTATCAAGAAATAAGGTAAATCTTCTCCCTTTTTGGCTCCGAATTTTTTCAGCACAGTAAGATCTTCTAGTTTTTCTTGTCCACCTGCAACATAAGAATTTGTAGTTTTCTTCTTTAACCTAGAACCTAAAATATAAGGAGTGTATTCCCCATTAGTATGTTCTTCTATATCTCTGACCCAGTTGTATTTAGAACTATTAACACAGCAAATTATCAAACAATGACGAAATTTGTTTTGCTTCTTGTTGTACAACGCAAGGTTAGCTGACTGTATACTTTTTCCTAATCCTTGATCATCTGCAAGTATAAACCCGTCCATATTCCCTTTGAGCTGTCTATATATAGAATACTTCAAGAAGTCGATTTGATGCTGATAAGGCTTTGAACCAGATTTAATGTAAAAAGGTATCTTGGATACATCAATATTCGGTATGATATTTGTTGTATCTAGTGTAGCATTCTGATTTATCTGTTCAGAGGAGACAACTTTAACAGAAGATTCATACACAGTACCCTTAACTTGAGCTAGAAAGAATCCCAGTTTATCTCTAGGTATTGTCCACATCTTTGCAGAAGAAACCCATCTTCTACCTGGAACATTACGAATCATTTCAACTACAAATGGATCATAGGGAAATGAAACTTCATATACCTCATCATTCTGTTTGACTGATATCATTTTACAAACTCCAATGCTTTCTTAAATGTATATCCTTTGTAAGCTTTACCAGATGTAATAGAATAGCTTATATTTACAGGATCAATGTTTAGATCCTCTCCAGCATCTTTCTGAGTCTTATATACTTTTCCGTTATTCAAACATACAATAGTTCTACTATTGATAGCAAAACCTACAGAAGAAATATCAATGTTGAAATCATCTACTACAACCTCTGTATCTTCAGTAGTTGTAGATTCAATAATCGTAGGAGAAGCTGGACTAGGAGAAGGAACATCTTCTTCATTAGATTTTTGGCCCATTGTAGTTGTACTATACACAGACGTAGGATATTTATCTCGTTTATCACCATACATGTGTACAGTGATATCAGATTCTTGTACAGGATCGGAAGAATATTCATATACAGTTGGAGGTACTACGTTAGCAAATTTAGATTTCAATGAAGACGCAGAAATTTTCTTTCCATCTAGATAAAATTGATATCCTGCAGCATTTAAAGAATCAATCTTAGAAACAGGTACACAGGATTCATAATCTGTAGAAAAATATCCTTTACCTTCTTTGTTTTTGATCATAAGATTCATAGTACTATCTCCTCACTATGAAGAATCTACTTTAACAATGGGTTAGCGTTTCTATCTCAACAAGAAAAGATAGTGATCTTAAACTATATGAATGCTATCAAGAACTAGTAATCAATATAAAATAATATAGAATCTTATATTGTACTAAAGTTCTCATTGGTAAACTCTTGTTTACTAGGTTCAGCACAAAACCTTATACATGGTCGTTGTTAATGTTAACAAGTTCCACTTACATTTATTCTTTTAGGTCTTTGAAGTAAAATTCTAGCTGAAGATTTATCAATATTGTAATTGTGGTTAAATTTCTTGATTATTTGAAGACCGGCATTAGAATCTGCGTTCACCTTAGTTCCATCAGAAGATTTAAATAAACCTCTGTAAGTTCTTTTTCCTTTGTATTCTTCATGTTTAGTTGGAAATTCATCATCTAGAAAGCTTGTTTTGCTTGTGTAGCTTTCTTCATGTTCAATTACACTTATACCATAAGCTTCAGCTTTGTAAGCTAACATGTTCAAAAATCTCTGATGAGGTATTTGAGTAAATTTTTGATTTGTTTTCTTACCTAGATTTACATTTTGTTTCCAAAGATCATTCTTTCCTACTATGATAGTATGAATGTCGTTGTCTTTTGCAAAATTTATTATCCAACGAGAAGCTTTATGAAGGTAATCATCTACTTTTGCATTCCTTTTGGAAGTTATTCTCTTGATTCTCTTTGATGTCTTCTGTTTACAAACAACATTAGGATCATATTTATCAGTATTGCATTCTGAAAGTTTAGACTTATAATGAGAAATAAGTTTGTTGTAGTAGTTATTGATGGATTTTAGACCCTTGCCGTCGGCAATGTAAAAAGGTAGATCTACATTGTTACAAACAGCTGCTAAGTTATCTATTCCTACATCAATACCTATGTATCTTCCATTATCTTCTAATCTAGGAGGTACTTCAACTTCATAGACAAATTCTATCACTATGTGATTTCCTCTAGGTACTATTCTACATTGAAGAAATTTAATGTATTCTTCTTTTTGAAGAAACATTGCTTCAAATTTCATACCTTTGAAAGATTTTGGAAATGTTATGTATTTGTTTTCTCGAATCTTACATGCTTGATTTGTCAAGTATATGGGACATCTTCCCTTTTTCTTATTCTTATATTTAGGAGGTTCAGGTTTCCCTAGATACTTTTCAGGATGAATCTTCCAATCTTTAATTGCAGTAAAGAATGAAGCCCAAGCATCATCAAGAATTCTAAGAAGTTGCTGTGCAGCAGCCGAATAACACATCTTCTTGTAATCAGGATATTCTTCGTCTTGTTTTAAAATCTTATCTAGTTCAAAATACCTGATCCAAGTATTTGTATCCGAAAGATTTTTACGTATGATATAATTAGCATGATTGAAAAGATTTTTAGATAAGAAACAATACTCATCTAACATATGAAAGAATTTATTATTTTCATGAATTACATGTTTTTCGACTCTAGTTGATCTCATACAATCACCTCCTTTCTTAACTACATTTCTATATAAGGTTGAAAATTTATGTAAGATACATAAAATTGTAATCTAATACATACAATCAAAATAAGAATCAAAAGTACTTATAAACTTGTTAATGTTATTTTATATTACATGTATTTTGATTGATGATAAATTTAAGATCACTATCTTTAACGATTTTAGTTGAATTTCTTGCTTACTTCCTTGTTGAACTGAATACGAAATTCTTCAATGTACCATTCTGTTTCATAGTTGGTACTAGAAGCATGACGTTCAAGAAACTCTAAACAAAAATCAACACACTCTCTTACATCAGATCTAGCAGATAACAACATGAGTTCTTCGTTTGTAAGTACTTTCATTCTTTATCTCCTCTAAGATCTTCAAGTTTATAGAACCTAGGTCCTCTGTAGTGATAAGATAAATCTTCTATATCTTCTGTAAACATAGAAAGCGGACGTACGTACAATTTGTAATTTCCATACAATGCTTCGTAAACTACTACGTTTTCAGAAGTTTCAGAATGCTGAGCTACTCCTATAACTAAATAATATCTACCTTTGAAATGTTTATACACACCAGGTTCAATATTAGTTACATCTTCACCTTCAACATACAACTTATGCCCACAAGAGGGACAATATCTACTATAGTACTCAGATACATACTGAGTAGAAGGCATTAACTCATTACATCTACTACAATGGTAACTGTAACAGGTGTCATCTTCTACACGAATCCAAGAAGGTCTAAACGAACTCTTTATGTTATCTGTAAAGTTTCTTACAGGTTCATATTCGTTACATCCTTCACATGCACATCTACTTCCAGTATTAACACACAAAATTTTACCTTCAGACTCTATAGCAAAACTACAGGGAGATGTATCTCTAAACGGAGAATCTTTAAGAGGTATAGACATCATTTCACCTCCGGTTTATGGATGACTGTAACTAAAGATTTCTTGAAATCTCTTTTGTATCTTTCACATCTGAAAGTTAGAGCTTTATTCTCATAATTATCTAACATGCAAGATATATGATTCTTCTCTTTATTGATGCCTTTACCATACAAACAACTTCCACAACCTTCAGCCATTTAGCTGTACCTCCTGAGAATCATATCTAGCTTTTCTACGACGTTGTTATCTTTCAAAAATTCAGCTAATTTAGCTAGTTCCGCTACAACAGGATCTGCATCTTGTTTTTCTACTTGTGATGCAGTATTAGAAGTATCTTTATCATACCAATATACGCTTCCGTCAGAAACTCTTGTTAATCTAATCATAAATTTCCTCCTTAAGTTTTCTTTCCAAACCAGTTCCCGATGATTTCCCCATCTGCATCACACAGATATGCAGATATCAGCCATGCAAACAAATGTTTTTCAGGATCTACTACTTGAGCCTTGTAGGTTGCATAAACGGGTATTCGGTTACCATTTTCATCTAAATTATAAAAAAGATATGCTGGTTTCTCAGGTTTAGACCAAGCCAATTCTCCTACAAATTCTTTTCCAGGATAGGTAGGAGTATCTGAAACAAACTGTGACCAACGTCTATGTAACGGATCATACAATTGTCCGTTTTTCAATTTTCCACCTTCATATGCTTGAGCACGAGAGGATGTAACTTTACCTGTCTTAGTTGCATAATTTATAGGTTCTCGTAAATAATACGGTACATATTTATTTACTACTAAAGGAAGCTTATTGGATACACTAGGTTGATATGTTTTCGCTAGTACTTCTTTATTTCTATTCTTACGTATGTTACTTAATAACGCATTACCTCTATCATAATACCCAATTACTTTTGCAGTTCCTGCGTAATAGTCAGGACTGTAACCAATAGATAGATAGTTATCTACAATATCCTGAGTTAGAGTCCAAGTTCTAATTGATACAATTCTTGCATGCATCCTAGCTGCACTTACTGGCATAGTACTAGCTGGACGAAAATTATATCCAGATCCAGAGGAATAATCTGTACCATAAACATAAGAAGTACCAGCTCTTGCCCATTTTTCTTGTATAGCAATAATGTCATTAACTTGATAAGGACATACAATACGAGGAAGTGTTGCAGAACTTCCTTGAGATTTATCTGTAAATATTCCGGAAAACGGTACAACTATTGCACAGTATACTTGTCTTCCAGTATCTCTGTGATTTACAAGATCTTTTAACGTAGTAAGATTAAACGTAAGATCATACATGAGTATCACCTCTTGTTGTAGTACTTTTCTGCACATGTAGGACAGATATCTTTCCACTCATCTGCTACATATATTCGTTTCCATCCTTTTTCCTGCATTTCTGTATGAACACTATTTTCTGCATCCTGTACAAACAATATTTCACCACAACAGCAACAACGTATTTGATCTTTTTGAATTAAATTTTTGTTTCTTGCTTCCCCAATAATATCAGTTATTTCTTGCGGAGAATGTATATATGGAATAGAGGATAGAAACAACAATGAAAATAAAGCTATCCACCAATGATGAAACAGATAAGCAAGTACACAGAATCCTGTGATAGCTACAATATTCTTTAAAGTTATACACAGATAAAACATAGTCCTATTCTTCATAAAGAAATCTCCAGACTTCAACACGAGAATTCAACCGTTCCATCCATCGAATAGCTTTAGATTCACTACAAATAGACTCAATAGTACACTCGGGATCTATAAAATAACCACTAACAAGTATGTTCATGACATCAGAAATTTCTTCTTTCACTGCTGCTCGACAATCTTTCTCAGAAGATGGTGTAGGATTATCCTGAGTAAGAGATCTTCTATATTTAAGCGCAGCATGAGCAAGTTCAATACATTCTTCAGCAAGAGCTGCTAAGAGTTCTGTCTTGGAAATCCTATTTCCGCACTGTTGTAACAACTGAGATTTTTCTGTCATGTTCTGTCCTCCGAACATCTGTATACTAAAGTTTCTCCCAGTGTATATGATCCTGATGACTCATAGTTGTAAGAAGGATTCCATGTATATATGTGTTTTCTAAGCTCTAACAACTCCTCTAAAATAGGTATGAGTTCTTTTGAAGAAATAGGACAAGAATGCTCCATTTCAAGCTGTTCAGAAAGATAACAATATTGAAGTAATCTCTTTATATCACTCATTGTATTCTCCATTTCAATTTAAGTAGTAAAGTAGTTTAATGCAACTGTTGCATTACGAGATCTGGATTCTGTACCAGCACCTCTTTCATAGTAGTATTGAAAATAGTAAGCCGCCTCTTTCTCATCTCTTATACTCAAGAAATACTCAAAATCACCTCCAAAGTATTCCATATTAACCTCTATGTTAGAAAATAAAACATCCAGTTGACCTAAAGTGTCAAGACCATTTACTTGTGGTGTATATCGTAAAGACCACTGGCATAAACCATAGTACATTCCAGTTGAATCATAGATATCATGATCTAGATTTAAAGTATGACCTCCACACTCAGTCATCATGTTACCTAAAATACCTGCACATACATAAGGATTATATCCATTTTCTCTAAGAGCTTGCCACACAGTACAAGCAACAGGATAAGCTTGATACTGCATATTTGTATAATATAGTGTATTATCCTCTACTTCTGGAGGAGTAGATTCGTATACTTGTACAATAGAATCATCCGTTGAAGTGTTATTATCACTGGAACAACCTTTAACTACAATACATGTTATGATACATAGCATCCATATAGTTAAAACAATGAACCACCGTTTCTTATTGGAATGCATATCTATCCTCCTATCAGTATTAGACCACTAACTCAGGGTATCATCTGATGGTGTTTCAGTAGACTTTTTATCTTCTTGTATTTCTTGTACATATGTAACATAAGCATTTTCTTGTGTTACAATTTTCAACGTACCATCATAAGTAATAACTCCCGTAGAACTATTCTTAGTACTTACAATATCTACAAGATGATATTTCACAAGATCATGTAGCATTTCATTTAACATCTTATGTAATATATGATAACACGCATCTTCATAACTTAGTTCTACTTTACTTCTTATAAGTGTATTTAGATACAGCATGTGTGTATCATCTACTTTTTTACTATGTATAGAATAATTAGAATTTTGAGTACGTTTAATAGTATTTTTAGATAACCTCTTTAGTCTATGACGCATTACATAATCTTTCAAAAACATTTAAGTTCCTCCTACAATCTATTAACGATTCAGTCAAGTGTGTATCCTCTGATATTGCAACTACCAGAGGATACAACAACTAATAGAATTATTTTCTATTAGATAAGAAAATCATTATCAGACAAACATTTTTGATACACTTTGTTTATGTATTCAATAGAATTTACAGCTTCGTTGTTTTTAAATTCTGGATGCATCAAACAATAATTTTCATATTCGGTTATATCAGAATGTAACTGACGAAAGTATTCATAAGAATGATGCATATGTTGACGCATCTCATCGTTAGCTCTAAGAATTCGGATTCTACACTGTATAGCTTGCCCTCTCTCAATGTCATCTCTCACAGATTCTAACCTTGTAGAAAATTCAGTCTTAACAGCATCAATATCATTACGGACATCTTGAATAGAATCGTTTATTCCTTGTATATCTTCTTTTAATTCATCCAATTTATCATCACGCTTATCTTTTCTGCTTATAAGAAACTGAATGAAAGCAAACATACCCGAACTACCGACAACTGTGCAAAGAATAGTTATTATAGTAGCAGAGGTTACCATAACTTATACCTCCATCATGGATGAGAAATGTCATAGACAGGAACATATCCAGTTGCAGTAGCTCCAGATCCAGGTACACGGAACTTAACCATTGCAAATTCTTCTCCAGAATAGCTATAATATCCTCCAGATAAAACTCCTAATGCACCTCTCCATTCACAGAT
>Ga0310695_10009479_pt1 | contig 14606 bp, 18 predicted proteins | sample RumenRJG_04DNA_FD_203882 | JGI IMG/M metagenome (GOLD analysis project Ga0310695, IMG submission 203882) | Bovine rumen microbial communities from Lethbridge, Alberta, Canada - RJG_04 (v2) (version 2) | ecosystem: Host-associated > Mammals > Digestive system > Stomach > Rumen | place: Canada... | reverse complement strand
GAGAAGAGGAAATCTATGCGGTGGCCTTCGATGCTGGTGGTCTTGTCGGTGGGGTCGAAGCATGATGCTCCGAGCTTGGTGGAGAGCATCTTCCACACCACGCAAGTCATCTCGCCCTGCTGCGGTCCGGCAAAGCCATCGACCGAGCGGTACTTGTATTTGTTGCCCTCGAAGATGAACCACTGCAGCTCGCCGATGCCGTGGGCGACGGCGTAGCTGACGGCGCGGTGAGCCTCCATCACCTTGAAGGGCGTGCGGTACGAGTTGACGATGGTTCCGAAGAGCTTGTCCGCGCTGTCCGTCAGACCGATAGTGGTCTCAGCGTTGCCGGATGGCGAGTAGTACCTTGGAACCCCCTCCTTGTCGTAGATGCGTATGCCGTTCTTGGCCCCTGCGGCGCTCTCCTCCCAGTCGGCGGCAGAGGTGGCGGGGTCGTTGCTGGAGAATCCGCTGCCCATGAGTGCTGCCTTGTGGGCATCAAAGGTGCCGCCCTCGGCAAGCATGAGTGCGTACCAGTCCTCGACGGAGGCTGCCGTCTGGTTGGCGAAGGGCAGCATCTTCGTGGTGTCCGGGTTGTGGTTCATGGCGTGTTGCTCGCCCGTGTAGAGTGCGAGGCCGGTGCTGCTGCATCCTCCTGCCCCGCCAAGCAAGGTAGCCGTTTCGTCGTACTGCTCGGTGATTACTCCCGTCTGCGCGTCCTGGCTGTAGATGTACTTACCCACCACGCCTGCGGGCGCGTTGTAGGAGCCGTCCCACGCGGGGTTATAGACGGAGTGCATACGCACCACGCTGTCGGTGTCGGTGTGGCTGACGCAGTAGTCGGGGCTGACGCCGCGGCGCGTCACTGCCTCGGCCTCGTAGCCCTGCCAGGTGAATGGCGTGGGTGCGACGAGATATACGTCATACTCCGTGCCCTGCACGGGGAACTTGCCTTTGAGGCGGTAGTAGAGGTCGATGTTGGTAATCATGACGTCGCCCTCGGAGCCGTCGATGGCATGGGGTGTGCCGTAGATGTCGTCCCATACGGCCTGTCCCTCGGTGAAGGAGGTGTCGGCAGCTGTGGCTGTGCGTGCGCCGAGCTTTTTCAGGACGTGGAGAATCTTTCCCACTTGGGTGTTGTCGCCGGTGAGCTTGGTACCAACAAGACAGGGGTAGAGCATGTTGAACACGCTGTCGCGCTGGAAGCCACCCGTCTCGTCGAACTTGTAGCTCTTGTAGCTGAGTGCGGGGTCGGATGAGCCTGCCACGCGGATGTATCCTTCGGCCTTAGCTCCGATGCCGCCTACGGCCTGCTGCAGGGCCAGGATCTGCGCCTCCAGCGCTGCGGTGCGTCGCTGCACGCCACCGTTGACCATCTCGGCCACGGCGTCGGGGTAGTTCTGTGCGTACTGGAGCGTCACCTCTGCGGTGCCCGTGGCCTGCGTCAGCACCTCTACGCCCCAGTCCTCGACCTTCATCAGGGGCGAGACGGCGACGGTGCCTGTGACCACGGTGGCGAGTTCGTACTTGACGTAGGCGGTGGTGGCATCCTCGTTGCGGTCGGTGTAGCTGACGGTCTGTCCGGCACTGGTCAGTGCGAGTTCTCCGCACTCCACGACGCCTCCAGCCTTCATGTCGGCAATGGTGGCTTCGTGCAGCCACTCTCCGCTCTCCTGCTGCGTGCTGGTCCACACGGGTTGAGTGCGCCCCACGCGACGGTGCCACGTGGCTGCGGTGTCGCCGAAGGTGATGCTGTCGGCCACGGTGATGCCGTTCTGCGTGGCCACGAGCAGCAGCCCGAAGTCGTGGCAGGCCGTGATGATGGCCGAGAGGTTGATGGTTGATCCTGTGTCACCTTCGTTGTCAATCGCGACATACTCATCGTAGCGCCGACTCCAGGCCAGGTGTGCACATACCTGTGCGGGGTTGATGCCGCTGACGATGACGTAGCCCACGTCGGGGGTGGTGTAGAATCGGAGACCGTTGCTGTCCACATAGGTGCAGGCGTCGCCGTCGGTGACGCGCGTCGGAGCGCCCTGGCTGAGGGGGCGGAAGCGCACGGTGGGGGTGAGGTTGTTGCCGTCCTTGTCGGTGAAGAGCAGTCCGTTGACCTTGTTGGCGGTGCCGTAGGAGCCGAACTCCATCTTGGGCAACAGCATGTAGTAGCCCGCTCCCACGGTGGGTGCGTTGCGCAGGAGGTTGAATCCCGTCTCGCGTAGTTCGGCGGCGCTGAAGTCGGAAATCGCCACGAGACTCACGGGCCGTGCTCCGCGCTCGCTGTCGATGGAATCTTCGCCTGCGGTGGTGCGGGCGAGTGTTGCGAACGAGCTCTGCACGGCCAGCGCGTCGCGCTCGTCCCAGGATGTGAGGTTCTTGGCGTTGACGTCGATGTCGCCCTTCTTCAGGCCCTTGCGCAGTTCGTCGTGGAATGCGGCGAGCAGGGCGAGCGTGATTCTGTCTGTGTTTGCCATAATTGTGGATTATGAATTGTTAATTGTGCATTAAGAATAGTTCTTGATAATGTCACGAACGTCAGTTTCCGACGCCACGGGCTCTGCCGCCTCGATAGCGTCGCGGACGCCCGGATTCAGGTCGTCCAGACCGACGGTGCCGTCCTCAATCTCCGCCGAACCAACGCTGTCCTGTTTCATCTGCTCTTTGCCGATGATGTCGGCGGGCAGGTCGTCGATGGTGATACCTTCCGGCACGTTGAGACTGTGGTTGTTCACTCGGATGTGTCGCAGGACTTTCGTCCCGTCGGGCTGCAGCTCGTAGTAGAGGTGCAGCTGCTGGGCCACGATGTGCGTGAGCCCGGTCAGGTCTGGTTGCTTAGCCATTTTCTCACTCTGTTGAATAGTTCGTCACGATGTTTCTTACACTCTCTTCCGTTGCCACGTTCTCGGCGTTCACCTTGTCGAGCAACGCCTGCACCTCGTCCTTGTTGTAGGTGAGGTAGCGGGGGTCGATGGTCGCTGTGTCGTTTGCCATGATAGTTGCGTTAAAGTTATCTGACGTAAATGTAGCGCAACCTCCCTCGTGCGTCAAGGGCAAGGACTCTGCCCTTGATTCCGGTAAGGGATTTGGCGATATTGCAGTCGGAAATGAAGTAATCCGAGCATCAGAGTAATAAGAATTGCTATGGAACATCTGGCACTGGAAATACTGTCGAGAGAGAAAAACGGGGCATCGCAATATGCGTGGCTGCCTGAGAATGCATCTATCAGCATCACGGATACGTCGGAGATATTCGACAAGGGTAACTTGTGGAGTCACGACTTCCAGCTGAATATACCAGCTAACGCACACATATTCGGTACTGCCGGAGAACTGCACGGCTCGCGCCTGCACGAACAGATAGACAAGCGCAAGGCTCGCCTGTGGGTGGAGGGACTGCCTCTCTTCCTGGGCTACCTGCGCCTGGCCGACGAGGTGGAGGTGGACAAGGACGGAAACGTGGATGTCACTTTTGAGTCGGGCCAGAAAACGTTTGAGGAAATGATCGAAGGAGCAAAGGCCAATCAGGTGCCTATATCAGACGACATACTTATCGGTATGGCGGTGGACAGAGAAAGGGAACTTCTCAGGACCAATGTCGAAATCAGAGTTACACACTTAGACAATATTGATCTTATCTATGGCCACCCACCCACATACTTCTTGCTTAATAATGTGCGATTGGTAAGGAATGATTTTAATTCGCAGATATTTCCGAAATTTGTCAGGCCAGACGGGACATGGAAGGAATCCGACACTGATGACGAATACACGCTAAGCGTATCCGACACCATCAATACAGATATCGCCTATGACGATGGGCATCCATATTGCAATGTTACGATTTGCTATCAGGACCGCGAATACAAAAGCAATGGTTCCAGTATGGAGGAAAATGCCATCAGAGGCTACCACGTGAGTTCGCCACGCCGCATCAACCCGGCGCCCAACTTCTACGTACTGTACTGGTTCAAACTTCTGATGAAACATCTCGGAATAACGATACAGGAGAACCAGATGCTGAATGTCGAGGATCTTTGCCGGCTGTTTTTTGTCAATACCAAGTGCGCATACAAGACAAAAGACGACAAGACTTACAAGGGCGACTATATGCCATTCGGGAAATCAAGCCCATTTGTTCCGCAGCCATCTACCGAAGAGCCCTCATGGTCGATAAAGCCGACATTGGAAAAAAGTTTTTCTGAGACGTCGGATATAGACGAAGCAGTGATAACCAACGTTGGCGTTGGCGTAGAGGATATAACTTGGCAGCCCGCCTATGCTACAAGCGGAAACTTTCCCGACGTGGACATTCAAGAAGTAATCAATGGACTGGAATCAGGCTTCGGCGTTCGCCTCGTATTCAACAAGGACTACACACTGGTCCGAGTTCTTCTACTGAGGAATATATTCCGCTCACAGGACATTCACGAGGTGCAAGGAACCATTATTTCTGCAGAAAAAAGAGATAATTGTGTTCGCGGCTTTCGCCTCACCTACGGCGGAGGCGAGGATAATACGGCATACAACTATAAGGGATTCTTGCTTGCAAAGAAAAAAAACGAAGGCAACTGGGAACTTCCACCCGAGGCACACGATTATACAAAGTTTGAGTTTTACGAAAACTATACGCCCATATTAAACAACGCTAAGCGCCTAAGCCCGACATGCTACGTGGCAATGAATACGGGTAATTCCTACGTCGTAAAGATTGACGAGGATTTCAAGGATGCCAGCAACGATCCGTTCCCCTCGCTTTTTGAATGCGCTCAGTATATGGATGCAGAGGACGGTAACTGCACGGGAGAGGACGAAACGATCGAGGAGGTTCACATCAACTTCACCCCAGCCATCATGTCTGCAGTTGATGAATCGTCGGGAGCCTCCAGTACTGACACGCTAATTCCAGGTATAGATTACAGCCGTGTCGGCATGAACTACGCATTCTTCATAAGCAAAGAGATGGGCGTGCCGTACAAGAACGCCGACTCAGCCGCCCAATATCTTGGGCAGTCAAATAACTATAAAAGAGCTATTGATACCACACCATCCGAATTTCTGGAAAAGATGAAAGATAGCCTCATATATAGCAATGGGGGCTATACCAACACAAAGGAAGAGCCCCAGTATAGGAGCGGCCTTCTCGAAGTTGCCACTCCAGTTGCCTTCAAGGCCACCGATGAAAATGGAAACGAGGCATTCTCTTTCACGAAGAATGGACGGACGTTCACTTATAAGCTGACTGGGTGGATCCGCGAAGGGTACCGTCTCTACCTTGACGACAACTTCAAGATTACCGACGAAATGCTGTCGCCACTGGAAGACATGGATTGGGGATTATCTTTGGGCATCTTGCGTGGAAGCACCTCTTCTCTCTACGCGGGCCACACAATATATGAGTCCGACACGGAAGAGGGCGAGGGAAATGACTATTGGATTACCATGCCAGGCGATTCAGCATCGGCAAATCCGGATATATGCAACGACATGGGCGAACTATGGTTACGAAGTACCATGCAACCGTTTACAGGTTATGAGTATGGAGATAAGCTGCTCGCAGAGGCTGGGTGTACAAACCAATGTGACCTCAAAACCAGAAAGGGTCCTCATCCACGCCGTCCCGATATATATAACATTATAGACACTTACTACATATCTGACAGGCCGAGACTTCTACTCCTGTCGAACGAGGGCTATTATGCAACGGCAGACACCATAATGAGCGCCGACGGGGATACATACACCATCTGGCTGTGCTGCGTCAACGTCAACAACGCACTGATGCGGTACGATTTCATGCAGGAATACATCTCTTATTTGCAGAATGGTATCGACAACACTCCCCCCGCAGACATCGACGCCATACTCGCAAGGGATGCAGCTGGACATACCTGGCAAGGCATTTATGCCAGTAATATGATTATCGGAATAAATCCGACAAAGCCAAGCGATATCCTGAAAAACGTCGCTACTAACTACAATGCAGGTGACGCCATCGTCTGTTACGACTACGACGACGAGACTTCCACAAGTGGAGCTGTTTCCTTGAAGCTCCGCGCCGAGAAGCCCAATCCAGACTTTGACCCAAAGCAACCGGAAAGTGAGAATAACCGTCGCTATCTGGAAATTACCAACCCGAACCTTCGCGGCAGGGGCCTGATGGACCAGTTCTACAAGGAGTATTCCTACTGGGTGCGCAACGCCCGCATCGCCAGGATGACCGTGCGCATGGAGCTGGCACAGTTGCTCGGCATCGACAAGACGAAACGTGTCCGTGTGGGCGACATCACAGGTTTTATCCGCAAGATGGAATATCAGGTGAGCAACCAGTCGGGATTAGGACTGGTGACGATGGAGATTATGTATATCTAAGCCATCTCATGTTGCTCTTAGAAGATGTGAGTATTGTCGGCGCAATACTCGAATGTTACACCATGCAATACTCGAATGTTGCCGAAGTAATACTCACATCTTCCTGAAGTGACATGAGACGGTGGGACAGACACGGCCCGTCTGCCCTTGCTTTTTGCTCGGGATGAGCCTATTTTCCCTACAAAAAGACTGGCGTATGGCATCGAATACGGTAACTATATCCGGGATGTTTGGCGAGGGGAAAACCTACTTCGCCGACTCTCCAGTGGTAATAAAAATCAGTGGTTTGTACTGGGGCGAGACGGTAACGAGTCCGTTCACCGTGGTGCGCGTGCAGGTGAAGTATGCGGGCAGCGTGGTGGGCGAGTTCCGCGCCGACACGGGCGGACAGACGGAAATCAGTTTCGACATCAGCTCGGCGCTGCGGACTATCTGGTCGGGCTTCAAATTCGAGCAAGAAGTGGCGGCAGCCACTCAGACGTTGACTGCCACATCGGGTAGCTCTTCCGTGCGCTCATACCGCAGCTATTCGCTAACCGTCTATACCGAATATCTGGATAGTCAGGACGGAACGTTCATAACCACCGACTGCGGAACATTCACTGGCGGACGGTGCTGCATCGGTCGGCTGACGGAGTGGGAGCGGAGCAATATCCCGGAGGAGGAGGATGCCGACGTTTCTTACTGGAACGAGACAAACCTGCGCAACGGCGACGCCAGCACGAAACCGACGAGCACGCCGGAGCGGGTGGGACGGGACAGTATCACGTCGTGGGTGGATTTGGCGTCGGGATTTACACAAAGCACGTTCTACACAGCCACGTATAGCGGCGGTAGCGGAAACAGTGATTCGCCCAGGCCCCACGCCCCGCTGGTGGTGCGCGACACGCAGAACTACACCGACTTTCTGTTTGTAAACCGGCGCGGAGCCGTGGAGACGTGTAGCGCACTGATGAAGGAGTCGATGGGCATAGAAGTGGACACCACACAATATGCAAGGGTGGAACGTCCGACATTCCGCCCGTCGCGGTCGCTGATGGCTGTAGCCAGCGGTGGGAGGAGGAGTTGGGCCATGTCGAGCGGACTAATGACGCGCGAGTGGGCCGAATGGTGGACCGTTGAGTTTCTGATGGCCGGACATTGGTGGATGCGGTACCAGGGTAAGTTTGTGCCCGTGGTGGTGGCGCCGTCCAAGAAGCAGACAGGCATCTATGATCGCGCGAAACAGACGATGGCAAGTGTGGAGTTCACAGTGACGCTGGCACTGGAAGGATGAAGCTAATTCATAATTCGCAATTCACAATTATGAGTCGCCCTTGATTTTCGCACATTGAATATCTATATTTCCCGTAAACGAAACACAAAGAAACAATGGAATCAAATACAAAAGAATGGATTCAGTACGGAACAGCCGTGGCAATGGTGGTGAGTGGAATTGTGCTGGCTTTCCTCTCGTTTTTCCTCAACAACTACGACATCGCCGATGGTGTGTTGTGGTACATTAGCCAGGCTCTGATTTATGCCGGAGGCATCTTCGGAGTAAGTATATATTTCAAGACTCGCCTTGGCGAGTTTGAGCACCGGACAAAGCAGGAGCTGGCCGACTTCATACGCAAGCAGCAAGATGACAAAGAGTGAGTTCTTCATAGCAATTTTAGGTTAGTAATGTTGCAGAAAAGCCGCCACCCGTGAGGATAGCGGCTTTTTGTCATTTTTCCAACATGTTTTAAGGGTTTTTAACAGTCCAGCCATAGCCATTGAAGCGCAAGGCAACGATACGGTCGAATGTGTCGGGCGCCCAGAACCACGGCACGGTGTTCTCTCTTGTGAAAGTGGAGTTCCGGCTGCCAAGACAGACGCAGCGTGTCTTGTCGCTGATGGCTGTCAGCTCCAGGCTGTCAAGCAACTGCCGTAACGATTGGCCGTTCTGCTCATCCTTGTGGCGCGACCAGGCCCTTAACAGGTCTTCCTTCAGCAGGGCAAATGCCTGATGCTCTCCGGGCGTGATGCCGGCATTGATGCGTGTGCCAAACTCGTCGTGCGTAGGTGGTGGAGCATCCTGCTGTTGCTTGTCCGCTTTCGCAGTTTCCTTCGGCAGGCCGATGAGCTCGTCCTCCCACGTGTGGTTGCGCAGGAAGACGGCGGGATTCTTGCGGAACTGTTTGTCGGGCTTTGCCTGCTTGTACAGGGGTAGGTACGCCATTGCCGCCGTGCGATCACGCTTGGAGAGTCGCTTCCATAGGGCTTCGGCCTTGCGGCGTTCTACCTTCTTATCGTATTCGCGCCAGAATGACTCGAAACCGGCAGGATCGGACGAGTCGCCATCCGACTGCCCGGCGGTCATAGCTTCACGGAACTCCGCAATGAGTTGCAGAGGCGGCTTAGAGCCGGGCAGATTATTCCTCAGCCATTCGCACGCCTTATCTATCCATTCTTGCTTGTCCATTGTTCACCTCTAATCATAGTTGATGACTTCCACCCGCTCCCGTCTGATGCCAAGCCAGTTCCTTTTGCGGGTAAGGAGGAGGGTGCAAAGAACATCATGGGGCGGTTCCTCCTTCACGACGTGGAGGGCGAAGGCATACTTGTCGTAGTCGGCATCGGAGGAGGAGCGGTAGGCGGCGTAGATGCGCAGACGGCGGGCCGTGTCGAGGACGCGAGTGTCGGCAGCGCCCCCCTCTCCTTCGGGGAGAGCCGGGGTGGGGCTTAGGGTACATAGCGCCGCACGGGTGATGTACGCCTCGTGCTTCTCGGGCTTCACCTCCAAGTAACCTTTCTGCTCGTAGGTGTGCAGCATGTCGAAGTATTCGAGCCAGGGCTGCAGGGATTTTCGTTTGCTCATAGATTTACTTACTGTCTTGTGGATTGAGTATTACATATTTTCCTTCAATCGAACATCGGCGCAATCGCCGGTCACATTCAGATCCGAAGGCAACAAGCACCGAACCGAAGAAGGGGTTGCCCGTGGTACCGTCGGGGCGCATGAACTTCACCCTGTTGCGCATAAACAGCAGCGAAGCGGCCTTCTGAAAGATAACATCCTGAAAGAGTACGTTGTCCGTTCTATTAACCAGCAAGGCAATACCGTTGTTGTGCTCAGCCAGCTTCATTACGAATAGAGTGAGTAACTTGCGCGAGTACGGTGGGTTAAGCCACACGACACCACGCCATTCCTGTTTCAGACCATCATCCTGCTCTGTGTAACACGCTGGTGCGATATCATAGGGACGGAGATGCGGCAACGGTGCGCATGGGTCGAGGTCAAAGGGTCTCAACTCGTCGATAATCCACTTCGGGGTGTACCACTCATACGAGGACACACTTGGATTACGTTGTTGTCTTGTATCCATAGTCGGTTAGAATGGCAGGTCGTTGCCATCGCCTTGGTCGCTCACAAAGTCGCTGGCCTGCATGGTGCCGCTGACGGTACCGCCCTGTGGCTGCATGGGGCGCATATTGCCGAGGATGGGCTGGTTGCGGCGCTCGTCCTCCGTCATGCGTTCGCGCACTTCCTTGGGCAGGTCTGGCTTCACCATGTGGGTGTCGCCATATTGGTTATTCTGCGTCTCGTATGCCACGGCGTTCAGGTAGCAGCCTTTCTCGCCGAGGAACATACCGGGGTTGTCGTCGATGGGGATAATCAGACAACGCTTGGTTGCGGTCTTCCCTTTCAGGTTTCGTGTAAAGGCTCCCTGCAAGCGGAGCAGGTCGAGCCGGATGCTGTAGTTGGACATGATGCTATTTAAAATTTGCGAATTTGCCATTTACGATTTATTCTTCTGCTGTCCGATGCTCGAAGACATCGAGGATTTTGGTCTCGGCGACGGTGGCTTTCTCGTAGTCGCCAAGGGTGCCCTTCATGGCCGTGGTGACGTTCTGCACGGCGGCATCGAGGCTCTGCGCCTGCACGAGGAAGGGATAGGGTGTGCGCTTCTCCTTGCCGCTCTTCTCGTCGATGGTAATGAACACCACCTTAACCTTATACCAGCGGTCGGCCTGAGTATCTTCGCTGAAGCACACGTCGCGATAAGCGGCGGGCTTGATGCCGGTAATCACGAAGTCTCCGCTGATGTAGGGAGTCATCTGCTTGATGATGGCAGCTTCTGCCTCAGTATAACTGAGGGCTTCTACTACATACTGTTCTGTCACTTTCTTCAGCAGGCCATTTTCCTGCATCTGGTCGTAGCGCACTTTGCACTCGAACCATTGAGATGTCTTGGTTGTCATTGTCGTTGGGGTTTTATGTTAATTAGTTGTTTAGAAAAATCATGTCCAGCAGTACAGACAGTATTGGTCGTACTCTTCTGCGGGGATTTCGAGCAGGCAGAGGAGGAGATTGCGGGTGCGGTCACGGAGCTGTTCGTAGGTTCCCCAGCCATTGTCTGAATTGTAGGGCGTGAGTTCGTCGCGGTGATGCGTGATATAGAATGACACGGCCATGACCTGACGGACCAGCTCGGGCGTGATGCGCGTCACGGGCTGTTCCAACACCTCGCCGTCGTTGTCCTTGCGGTGAAGCACGGTCTGCTCCAGCAGCGGATTGGTCTCAGGGTGCCACAGCAGGTTGTAGGCCGAGAGTGGTTCGGGCGTGAAGTCTGGATTGTCGCGCTCGTAGTCTTGTGGCAGCGTGAGGTGTCCGTCGGTGCCCGCGATGGGGACGTGCGAGGCCATGTCCGTCAGGTTGTGGGTGAGGTTCATGTGGAACAGTTCGTTGTCCTCGTAGTCGGTGACGTGGATGTCCGAGAGGTCGGCGTCGGGGAAGTGCTGCCGCACCTCGTCGATGGTTTTCAGTTCGCGTGTCTGCCCGTTGTCGCGGACGAATACGCCAGTGCCTTGGTGCCGCACAGGGCGGCGGGAGTAGATGTATAGGTCGAGTGACATGGTGATAATCTTTTTACTCTTTTACTTTCCCTACGTATTCCACCACGGGGTTGATGTAGTCGGTATCATAAAGCCAGTCACGGTTGGGCGAATCGTTCTTGAACCCAACGACGCGGTAGCTGTAGCGTCTGCCGTGGGCGTTATAAACGACTTCGCCTCCGATGCCGGGGCAGTTGATATAACGACCGTCCGCATCGAAGATTTCGATGAAGGATTTTTCGGCAAGGATGTCTTTTGGCAGCATGGCCCGGTAATTATACCACATACGCTCTCTGAATGGCACGCCTTCGCGCTTTGCCTCACGGCGTAGCCATAGTGGTTTGATGAGATTGATGAGTTTCATTCGTTGTAGCTTTTACTGTTTGCACCAATATGGATGGTTCTTAATCATATTATTTTTCTTACAGATATATCAACTAACCATTTGCGAGACATACCCGCCCACGACACCTTGTTGCAGATGTTGATGTCCTCGTTATCGTTGTTGAGAATGTATTCACTTAGAAGTGGATCTATCCGCTGTTCAAATTCTTGTCTGTCCATAGGTCATTCCTCCTTCCACCAGCCCCATGCGCCACGCTTGGCATTGGCAATCATCGTGGGCGTGATGCCTTTGATTAGTTCCTTGTAGTCAGTCCAGGCCACGCACAGCTCATCGCCCCCTTCCTCACACCTTTCACAGGGCACAACGCCGTCTTGGAAGTAGCGAATGACTTTGAACGTCGGTCGATCCTCGCTGCGCCCCTTCTTGATGAAGGCACCGACGAATCTTTTCTTGCCGGGGCTCTCCGTTGCCGGATGCCATTTGATTGTTTTCTTTTCCATAGGTTTCATTATTCCTTTGTTTCTTTGTCAGCAAACTCAAATATCAAACGTGGGCGAAACTTGGCGTCGATGACGTAGCGGCCTCCAACACGGAGCAGTCCGCCGATGGTCCACTTACAGTCCGCCTTGCCGCCGAGATTGTGGCGCGAGGCACAGTTGAGGTAGGCCAGTTGCGGGTTCAGCCCAGCCTCCTTGAATTGCCGTATGGTTTGCACATGTCCGCAGGCGGGACAGCGGAAACGCCAGTCGAGCTGTTCTTTGCCGTAGAGTCGTTCTCCCTCGGCCCGCCATTCGGCGAGCGTCACGGCACCGATTTTGCCGGCAAGGTCGGGCTGGTTGCTCTCCTGATAGTAGTTCACGTACCAGTAGTCGCGGTCTTCCTCCCATGCTGCCAGCACTGTCTCACGGTCAGTGCCAAGGCGGTCGGCATACTGCTGTGCGCGGGCCAGTGCCCACTCATACTTCTGCCGCCATTCCTCCTTTCGCCCAGGATCGCGCTCCAAACAATTATAGTATTCGGCAGTCAGCGATTCCAAGCCGTTCTTCGGTTCTGTTGTTGTCATTGTCGTAGCTTTAATTGTTAATACATTCTCTCGTAGTCGATGTCTTTGGGCATCAGGTCGGCGACGTAGGCCCAGCGCAGGGCATCTTCCGCACGGTAGAGGATGGGCCACGTCTTGCGCAGCGTGCCGTCCTTTTCGAGCACGAGGATATGGCGGTCGCGCCCTTTGTAGTCCTTCTCTCGTCTCGGGTCGTCGCCGGGCTGGCGCCATGTGCATTCGCCGATTCTCTTCAGTTCCTCCAGCCATGCCTTCAGCTGGCGGTGATCCAAGGCGCACGCCGTGTCGCCGCATGCCTTCTCGTCGCAGTGATTGATTGCCTCGTCCAGTGTCATATCGTACTCTTCCGTTTTAATTATGGGTCATTTCTTCTGCTTCCTCACCGACACCTCTATCAGCCATTCGTGGGGCGCACCCCGCCACGACTGCGTGTTGCAGATGTTGATGTCCTCGTAATCGTCGTTTCCGAAGATGTATTCCTCCAGGAGCGCGTCGAACCGCTCTTCAAACTCTGTCGCCGTCATCGCTCAGTCCTCCTTTTGCTCGTTCCGTATCTTCACCAGTACGAGCCGACCGTCCAGACACGTCTTCAGGTCGTAGCCCTCGCTTTGCATCTTGGCAAACATCGTCCGGCACTGCTTGTTGTTGGCTGGGATGACGCCGAGGATGGTGTTGGGGTCGTCGGCTCGTCCAAAATACTCGTCCTCGTCGTAGAGCTGGAAAGCTCCTGGCTGGTCGGGTGCCTCGGTGTTACAGCTGCAGAAGAGCTTCAGCTTGCGGTCGTCGCCCTCGAAACCCTTAAAAATGAAGGCCATCTTCGCAGGGCGATAGAAGAGGGTTTCGCCGGGGCGTGCGTCGTTGATGTTCCAGCGACGGTAGCCTACTTGGTAGTGCTTCGGGAATCCGCAGTTCTCGCAGGCGTAGTAGCCGTTGCTGTATCTCTCAACCAGGTCGTAGCGCCCAGTGCTGATTTCAGTAATCCAGTCGCCCGGCGAGAATTTCGGCGCTTCCTCGCGCTGTGCTATCACCTCGCGCATCACGGCCCAGTAGGTCTGCTGCTCGCGCCTGGTGGCGGGCACGGCGCGTCCGTCGGCCCGCTTCACGGCACAGCGGCGCACGATGTCCATACCGTTGAATGAGAGAATTTGCCGGTTGTCCTTCGGGTTCAGTCCGAGCGACATGAACACGGCGTTTGTGCCCGCCACGCGGAACAGCGTTCCGGGGCGGAAGATGCGCTTGTAGTTTCTTTTCTTCATTGTCGTTTATTGCTTGTCGTCGTTATTGTCGTTTCTTGTTGAATAATCGGTTGAATATGCACCAGCGGCACTCGCAGTTGCTGCGTGACATTCGGGGCGCCTGGCAGAAAAGGTCGCCTGTGAAGGTACAGTTGTCTTGGTTTGTATTCATCGCTATTGGCCCTCCCTATTTTTATTCTTCACGCACCTCCTGACGATAGCCTCGGTCAGCACGTTGCCGTTGTCGCGGGCCATCTGGTCGAGTTTCTCCACGTCAAATTCCTCAGCAGAGAACTTGAACTGAATCCAGTTCGGTTCAAACTCGCGGTAGTCGAGCCACGTCTTCGGTTCGTCCGTTTCGAGGACATACTTCACCATGCGCAGCAAACGCTCACCTGCAGGCTTCGATTCCACAAAGCCACTGACATCATCCGAACTGGCTCCACGGCTCTTCCAATACTCGCCGCCGCCTTCGGGCCGCTTGTCCTTGGGCTCGTAGCGCACGATGTCGCTATTGAAGTATTCGATGGCCACCGTTACGCCACAGCTACCGAAACCGATACTGCCCGAGAATGGCCGGTATTGGCGTCTGTCGTTCTTAATAAGGAAGGGCACGTCACTGGGGTTTACATTGTTCTTGTGACAGATTGCCTTCCAGTACTCCACCCACTCTATCAGGTGGCTAAGTGTGATAATTTTTTGTTCGTCCATAATCCGTTTCGTTGTTCTTAGCCTGCTGTCGCAGAGAAATTATTCAAAA
>Ga0310695_10009478_pt1 | contig 14608 bp, 21 predicted proteins | sample RumenRJG_04DNA_FD_203882 | JGI IMG/M metagenome (GOLD analysis project Ga0310695, IMG submission 203882) | Bovine rumen microbial communities from Lethbridge, Alberta, Canada - RJG_04 (v2) (version 2) | ecosystem: Host-associated > Mammals > Digestive system > Stomach > Rumen | place: Canada... | reverse complement strand
GCATTCCCGTGAGTTTGATATACCCTTTGACCGTCAGCAGCTTGCGGACTACCTCAATGTGGAACGCTCTGTGCTATCAAATGAATTGAGCAAGATGCAGAAGGACGGACTGATAAGGTGCAGGAAGAACCATTTTGAGATCATATAACAGAAGCGCAGATGACCTATTTTAGCCATCTGCGCTTTTTTATGTTCCTGTTTTCTCAAAGCCCTTTAACACCTGTTTGTCCGAGAACGAGGACAGCTTGCCGTCCGTCCATTCTATGAAAACATTGTCCATTTCGTCTATATAAAGTATCGTTGCCGTTGAGCCGACAGGATAATCCCCGGTGACTGCTTCTGTCATTCGGATCTTAGCACCGACTGTGATAGAGTCCATCATAGTTATAACCTCCTGACTTCACACACTTGCTCTATTATACTACAATGGGGATTCGGTGTCAAGGGACATTTTACTGATTATGGGTGTTCTTTTGAATAGTAAGGTGAGATACGCAATATTGCCTTATGAAACAGACTTACATTTGTGACCGAAAGAATATCCTGTTTTCCAAATGACTCCCGTATATCAATATCTAATCTGTCTTTTTCACCCGAAAAGAAATCATAATGTGCTTTTCTTCCTGAAGGGGCAGCCAGCCATGTTCCACCGTCAGGAGTGTATGCTCCGTGATTTATTCTTATTTTTCCTTCAAGAACTTCGATACATAGAGAATTTATCCCCATTTCCATAGGTATCCGCAGACTGTGTTGTCCTTTCAGGGTTACAAGTTCGCCAAGTGCAAGTTCTTTCATTGTTTTTCACCACCTATCAATGCTTTATGCGTTCTGTCTATCCCGATTGCTCCAAGCGGCGCAGTTATCAGTATCGCAAGCACTGCCACCGAAAGCACGATCTTTCCGCAGGGCAGACCGAGTGACAGCGGCACCGAGCCGATAGCTGCCTGAACCGTAGCTTTTGGAAGGTACGCTATCACGCAGAATAGTCTTTCCTTTTCGTTAAGCTCAGTACCGATCAGGCAAACGCAAACGCCGACAGCCCTGAAAGTAAGAGCTATAAATATCATTGCAAGCGCCGAAGCTCCTGCTGTCAGCGTATAGCGAACATCAACGGCAGCACCCACAAGCACGAACAGCACAACTTCTGCGCCTATCCACAGCTTGCCGAACTTCTCAGAAAGCCGAACAGATACGGACTTATCTGTTTTCTGCTTTATCACGCAAGCCATAGCGACCACAGCGAGCAGTCCCGACACGGCGATATAGGGCTTTGCTATGCTCTCGACTGACATAAGCATGAACGCAGTACCAAGCATGACAATGACCTTTGTGCTGTTGCGTATCTTATGTTTAAGCTGATATGACTTCTCAAAAAGAAAAAATAACAGTAATCCGACAGCGGCTCCGAGCAGAACACCGAGTGCAATGGATATAGGGATATTCAGAAAGTCTGTTGCCTTTGCAGAACCACCCTGCGCCATAGTGACGAAAGTTGAGAAAAGCACAATTACGAAAATATCATCGCAGGAAGCTCCCGCAAGTATCATCTGCGGTATGCTCTTTTCCGTGCCGACCTTATCTTCAATGAATTTTACCATTCTCGGAACGACCACCGCAGGAGATACTGCACTCAATACCGCTCCCATAACGGCAGCTTCGATATGATTTACACCAAGCAGAAGAGGAGCCATCAGCACATAGCCGACTATTTCACAGCAGGCTGGCAGAAAGGACAAAAGTACCGCAGGTCTGCCGACCTTTTTCAAATCTGACAAGTTCAGGGATAATCCCGCCTTGACAAGTATGATGATGAGTGCGATCTGCCGAAGCTCCGATGAGATGCCCAGCACAGACGGATCAATCAGGTCAAGCACATAAGGACTGACTGCTATTCCGATACCGAGCATTCCTATGATTCTCGGCAAGCCTATCCGTTCAAAGATAGCTGCCGAAGACAGCCCTACAAGAAAGATGATTGCAAGTGATAATAGCATAATAATTCCTCCAAAATAAAAAAGCTGACAACTACTGCGTAAAATGCAGAAGTCATCAGCTTATGATAAGCGGTTTAGGTTTCCCACGGGAGAACATCATTCCCGATATGAAATTGTCTTTTAATTATTATAGCACTTTCGGAAGAGGTTGTCAATATCTTTGCGCAATAATCACTCATATTCCGGGTATGCACTGAGCATTTTTCTGACCTCTCTCAGATAACCTTCTCTTACTCTCTCAGGCGACAGGAGCTCTATCCCGTCACCGTAGCCCATCAGCCACAGATAGAATTTTCGGTTGATACCTACCCGAACACGGATACGAACATAGTCCACATCTTCATCGTGAAGGATCGAAGCGTATTCTCCAAAGCTTTCCCTCATTTCATCAAGCAGATATTTCTTTACCCGCAGCGTAACTGCGGTGAAGTATTCAGGGGCAAACATATCCGTTACGAATCCCTCATAGTTTTCCTCCGGTGGCAGACGGACATGAGACACTTCGCCGCCGAGAATATTTCTCATTCGGTCAACTCTGTATATACGCCATTTCATATCTTCCTCATTGAGACATTTCAGATAGAATCGCTCATGAAAGTAGATCACGCTCACAGGAAGCATTTCCCGTTTCTTATAGTAGTAGGTTATCTGCTTTGTGGTTTCGTCATACTTGCCGTATTCAAAATCTATTTTCTTGCGTTCTCCGATAAGCCGATGAATCTTATCCAAGTTTTCCAAAAGATCGAGTGTCGAGGGACAGCGTTCATTCAAAACGATACGGCTGATGAGCTGCCTGATCTCAGCATCGGAACACATACCCTCAAACTTCTTTATCAGAGTTTGCTTCTGAAACGCTGTCAGGAATTTGTTTATTGAGATCGAATCAACGATGAAGCGTATCTCATTGAATGAGAACCCCTTATCTATCAAAGCGTAGTATGCCGTGTTATGTTCACGGTTATGCTTTACGATATGATTTCCAATAGCAGTCAGCCTGTCAAGGTCACGGCGAATCGTTACGTTCTTCACCCTGGTCAGATTGAAGGCATTGGCGAGGTGATCTTGTATCTGGCTGATTGATACATAGTGGTTCTCGTCCGTGTACCGTGACAGATAATCGTAGATGAGTATAATTCTTTCATGATCCATTTTATTATTCCTCCTGCAAGAGCTGAAAATCCCTGTTCTGAAACGGAGTTCAGAACAGGGATTTTTGCATTTTACTGATCCCGTTCACGCATCGCCCCTAAATGAAATTTTTTCTTCTGTCAGATAGCGATCCGGACACAGCCTACTCTTACTATTTTACCATAATTATGTATGAGCATCAATCAGGTTCGGAATAAAGCGGCATAATGTTCGGAATATTGTATCATCAGCAAATTTAATTGTAAACTTTTTGTGAACATTTGCGGATTTCTTTCCCGATTTTTCAAATTTGGCGGTAGATAAGTGAGGGGGTATTGCAGCCGAAGTCGCAAAGCTCCAATTCCTCCGACGGAGAGAGGAAACTTTACAGAGCCGAAGGCTCAAATTGACTTTGCCCCGCAAGGGGCAAATCAAACCCAGCAAGCTCGGTATCTCCGCATTACAATTTCTCAGAAATTGAATGTTCCGACACACTGCTTGCAAGAGGGACACCCCTTGAACCCCGAACGAAAGGAGATGAGAAAAATAGCAGAGATTGAACCTCACAATCGGTATATGCAGATACGCCTCACCGAAGCAGAATACGAAGCTATTGAACGTAAGTTTCAGAACAGCGGTCTGAGGTCACGGAGCGAGTTCATAAGGGCTATGATCTTTGAGGGCTATGTCGTTCATTTTAACGAGGACGAGTTCTCAAAAATATATAGGCTCATCGGTAGTATTTCAAACAACATCAATCAGATAGCCGTAAGAGTGAACAGCACGAACAAAGTGTATGCCGAGGACTTTGCGAATATCAGGGAGGGACAGGATAAGATTTGGCAACTACTAAACTCTTTGCAATCAAAACTACTGAGGTTAAAGCGTTAGCCTATATCGCCAACCCTGAAAAGACAGACGGCGGCAGATTGATTTTCACATACGGGTGCAGTCAAAATCCTGCACAGGCAAGCAGAGATTTTGAAGCAGTCCGTGCAGGCGGAACAGGATTGAATACCGTCCTCTCTCAGCACTTCATTCAGAGCTTTAAGCCTGGTGAAATCACCCCCGAAAGAGCTTTGGAAGTCGGCAAGGAACTTTGCGAAAAATTCCTCAAAGGCGAATATCAATACTTCCTTGCAGTTCATACCGACAAAGCTCATACCCATCTGCACGTTATCTTCAATAACGTAAGCAGAGAAAACGGCAGAACCTTTGAGACAAATATGAATCAGGGCAAGCTCAAAGAACGTGCGTGGAAGAAGCTCATCGACCTGTCAGACGAGGTATGCAGACGGCATCATCTGGCGGTTATCGACCACCCCGAACAGACCAAAGGAAAGAGCCATTGGGAGTGGGATATGAATCGTCAGGGACTATCGTGGAAAGCTAAGCTGAAATATACGATAGATCAGGTTGTAAAAGCAAGCGAGGACTTTGACGATTTTCTCAGGAAGTGTGCCGAGTATGGTGTGCTTGTCGAGTATAATCCCGATCACAAGATCGACTTGAAATTTATGCTTGCAGAGCAGAAAGAACGCAATCTGAGAGCCAAGATGACACGCGCCCGAACACTCGGCTGGTTCTATGAGACACAACAGATCAAAGACCGCATTGCTCAGTATCATGGAGTTATGATCTACACGCCGAGAACAAAGGTCAGAGTTCTCACCAAGAAGCCACCAAACAAGTTTGTCCAGGACGCTATCGACCGTGGCAATATGAAGCTCGCCAGTATCGCAAAGAACGTGATCGCTGAGTATAGCGTAGAGCCTGAGCAGATACCTACTGCGGCCCTGTCGGAATACGCAAACAGCCGTCAATTACTCTCCGAGCTGAACAACATGAACACCGAGATTGACGATCTGAAATACAAGCTCAAAGTTCTGCGGAAATACCGCAAGCTGAAAGTGTACGCCGAGGAGCTGAAAAAACTCAGCGGAAGTGCTGCGAGAAAGTACCGCCAAAACAACAGCGATGAGCTTTCCGAATACGGGCAAATCCGTTCTAAGGTATTGGAGCTTTACCCATCGGGACATATCCCGACCGTGGAGAATCTGGAGCAAAAAATAAACGCCCTTATACAAGAGCGTTCAGAGAAAGATTTGCAGTTTCGTGAAGCGGATAAGCGGGCGCGTGATCTTGCAGACGCACAGCGTACCATCGAGGAATTTCTCAGGCAGGAACGTAACGAGCAACAGCAGGATCGCAAGCGTAAAAAGAATGGGGATTTGGAATAGCTCAATGGAATCTGGAAAAATCACTGCACAAGTATTTCTCAAACTGTTTTTTACAGTATTCGACTTTCCTTCCCGAAGCCTTGTCGGTTCTTTTTCCATTGAACCAAATACTACGCTTTCCTTTGTTTTTCCCATTTTTATTGGTTACACATTCGCTCAAAAATTCTTCTGAGGACATGATCCACATCGAATTAAGACGTTCCGAATAAAAGACGAAATAGAAATTAGGTGTTAGCTCATGTGTGATAGCGGCAAATAGTGCAGCATCTCCCTCAGCAACTTCATTTGAACGTGCCTTAATCTGAACTTCAATAAAAGTTCCGTCCTCTTTCTTAATTACGCAGTCTACTCCATGATCATCAACAAGTGGTAAGTAAACGTCTAAGCCTTCCATAAGCATCTTACCTACAAGATTGTATTCCATACGTTTTCCAAAGCCAGCAGAGTGTCTGAATGAAATTCCCATAATGCTTACTCCTTATCCGAATTTGAATGATTAGCCTTGTATTCTTCCAAAGCCGTGAGTAACAGCTTATTCACGCTCATACCCTGAGATTCCGCATAAGCCTTGATCTTCTCACGCTCTCCCTTCGGCACATTGACACGGATATAATCGTAATGCCCTTTGAGGTACTCCGTGTTCGGAGCTGATTTTTTACGCTTCTTACTTGCGGTACACTCCTTACAATACTTCTGCACACCAGAGGTCACGATGTAGGTCTTACCGCAGATCGGACAAACCTGTTCGCTGCCGATTTTCACGGCATTGCCGGACTTCTTCTTCTCAGCGTATGCACGGTTACGGGCAGTCTGAGCCTTGTCACGGCAATAGATACAGTATTTTGCACGGGTGTTGTTCGTCTCAAACTCCAAACCGCACATCTCGCATTTATGCTTAAACAAGAGTATTCCCCCTTAATTTCGGTCTTTCCTCTATTCTATCAAAAGTTGGGTGCAAAGTCAAGTATAATCCGAAATTTATACAAATCACACTGGGGAAAATCAAAAATGGGGGTGCTGATTGCTGCGCTCCTACAAAGATTCCGAAATACAGAAAATTATACTTGACATTGGGTGTAAAGTCAAGTATAATAAAAACACAACAGAAACACAGAAACCTGAAACCACGAAAGGAAGGTAAATCCTATGTTAAACAAGTTCATGGTAGCCGGCAGACTGACTGCCGATCCCGAAATCCAGACCAAAGGCGAGAGCCGTCTTTGCAAGTTCACCATTGCCTGCGACCGTCCGAAGCGTAAGGGCGAGGAGAATCCCGAAACCGACTTCTTTACCTGCACAGCCTGGAACCGCAACGCAGATGTGATCGTCGATTGGTTCGGCAAGGGCGATATGGTCACACTCGTCGGAGCAGTCCACATCAACCGCTATGAAAAGGACGGTCAGAAGCGTTCTTCCACCGAGGTCAAAGTCGAGGAAATCCACTTCAACGGCGGTAAGAAGCGTGAGAACACCGCAACGACCGCCAACAGCTATGAAAATCCCTACGCAGGAACAGAGGACGATCCGCTGTTCTAACCTAAATCACAAGGAGGATACGAAAATGGACACTACTATTATCGCAATCAGCAATCAGAAAGGCGGTGTCGGCAAGTCCACCACCGCATATAACCTCGGAGCTTGCCTTGCTCTGAACCACGGAAAGAAGGTTCTGCTTGTGGACTTCGATCCGCAGGCAAACCTCTCCGAGTACCTGAAATATGAGCCGAACGGCAATCCGACCATGACACAGCTTATCATGTCATTCTACGCAGGAACGCCCTTGACAGCGGAAACTGCTCAGAAGACGATCCGTCACAGCGATACAGCAGGAGTGGACTACATTCCCTCCGACATCAACCTCGCAAATGCGGAAACGCTCATGGTCACGATGATCTCTAAGGAGCATATTCTACGCAGAATACTCACGGAAGACCTGATCGGAGGTTATGACTTCGTGCTGATCGACTGCCTGCCGTCCCTGGGAACGCTCCTTATCAATGCCCTTACCGCTGCGGACAGGGTGCTGATACCCGTACAGACACAGAAGTTCAGTATGGACGGCTTGCAGTCCCTTGAAGCTCTCACTCAGCTCGTCAAGGCAAATACCAACCCGAAGCTGAAACTCATCGGTGTACTTCCGACAATGGTTGACCGCACAAAGGTCAGCAGGACGGCGATTGATACCCTCAACGAAAAGTACGGCGAAATGCTGTTCAGGACAAGCATCAGCAAGTCTATCGAAGCTGCCAAAAGCTCTGAAAACGGCACACCGCTTTGTCTCACAGGACACAAGTTAGGTCAGGAATATGATGAATTGGCTCAGGAGGTGCTTTCAAGATGTTAAGTATGTCAGAACTCGCAATGAACCCCGAACGCAAGGTCACTACCGTCTGCTACGGCAAGAAGCAGGAGTGGGACGACCGTGAAGAAGCTCAGGCTTATTTTCTTGAAGCGATGATGAACAGCGACGGCGCAGAGCATGACCGCTATTCGGGCATCTTCATTCAGCTTCAGAACGGATTGAGCTACTGCACCGATGAAGATGATGAGGAGGACGAGTGATGAAACCCTTTGATACCGACAAGATACCGTGGCTTTTCACTCCCCACGATGACGGCGAGCTTGACGAGTATTTCAGCTCAGACCACAGCAAAATCATAGCAGAGACTTCACGGGAAGTGATCGCCAGTCTTTCCGAGAGCCGTGACAGGCTCTCAGGAAAGCTCTGCTACACCTTCAATTACAATCAGCGCAGATACAGAAACACGCTCCTGCGGTTTGCAGATATGATCGTCCGTGCCGATGTGACGGCGAAAAAGCTGAAAAGCCGTATCATGGAGCTTGATATTGAGAACCGTGAGCTTCGCAAACAGCTTGCGGATATGGAAAGGAAGATGAAACGATGAATACACCGCAGTTTGACCTGAGTGCTATGCTCTCCACACCACAGCAGACCGCTGTTCAGCAGATTCCGTGCGATCAGCTCAAGCCGTATCACAACCACAAGTTTGAGCTGTACTCCGGCGAGAGACTTGAAGATATGGTAGCCAGCATCAAGGAAAATGGTGTGCTGTCTCCGATCATCGTTCAGCCAGACGGCGACGGATACGAAATCCTCATCGGTCACAACCGCTGGAATGCTTCTAAACTTGCAGGACTTCCGACTGTTCCGGCGATCATCAAAGCAGGACTCACCGAGGACGAAGCCGAAATGTACGTCATTGAGTCGAATGTTATGCAGAGAGGCTTTGAAAACCTCAGAATTTCAGAACAGGCTGCTGCTGTTGCACTCAGGCACAGTGAAATGTTCTCTCAGGGCAAGCGAAATGACATTCTCAGAGAGCTTGCACACCTTGAAAATCCGTCAGCCGAACCCGACAGCTCAACTTTGAACCCAGTGGGTTCAAAGTTAGATACGAGCGAGAGCGTCGGCAAGGAGTATGGTGTCAGCAAAGGTTCAGTAGTAAGGCTTATTCGTATCAATAAGCTAATTGATGAGCTGAAAGCACTTGTAGACAGCGGAGAGCTTTCTATTCGTGCAGGCGTGGAGCTTTCTTTCCTGTCCGAAGATACGCAGGCTATTGTGGCTGAATGTACTGAGGACTGCAAGATAGACATGAAAACAGCCAAAATGCTTCGTGCTTCTACCGACAGCGAGGGTAACATCGACCGTGATACCGTTCACAGCATCGTTTGCCACGAAGATACCGAAGCGAAGCCTAAGCCCAAGAGCGTGAGGATCAGCAACGAAACCTACACCAAGTATTTCAGAAACGGCGAAAAACCAAAAGAGATCACAGAGACTATCGAAAAGGCTCTTGAACTCTACTTTAAGAATATGACATAAAAAGGAGAACGAATGGATATTGAATTAAGGGACTATCAGCAGGAATGTGTAAATATCATCAACAACCTGGACAGCGGCTCCTATCTGGTAGCCGTTGCCACAGGATTAGGCAAGACAGTCATTTTCTCACATATTCAGCGAAAAGGACGTATGCTCATTCTCTCTCACCGTGAGGAGCTTGTGTGGCAGCCACGCAAATACTTTGACTGCTCCTACGGCGTGGAACAGGCGGAGCATCGTTCCAATGGTGAGGAAGTGGTATCGGCAAGTGTTCAGAGCCTTGTCCGCAGGCTTGACAGCTTTGCTCCCGATGAATTTGATATTATCATCACGGACGAGGCACATCACGCTGTTGCGGAAACCTATCGGCAGATATACGAACATTTCAAGCCACGGCTTCACATCGGTTTTACAGCAACACCGAACAGAGCCGACAATGTGAAGCTGGGCGAAGTGTTCAGCAAGATCATCTACGAACGCAACCTGAAATGGGGCATCAAACACGGCTATCTGTCGGATATAAAGTGTCTGCAAGTGGATATTGGCTATGACATTAGTGATGTGAGCAAACAGGGCGATGATCTGAACCTGTCTCAGCTCTCCCACGCAGTCGATATTCCGATACTCAACCAAGCTGTTGCTGCCGCTTATCGTCAGTATGCTGTCGGACAAACGCTGATATTCACCGCTACCGTCCAACACGCACACCATATCGCAGAGCTGATAGACGGTGCTGTTGTGGTGAGTGCAGACACGCCCGACCGTGCTGAGATAATCGAGCGTTTCACCAAACGTGAGATACCGTGCCTTGTGAACTGCATGATCTTCACCGAGGGAACGGATATGCCCTTAATCGAAACCGTTATAATTGCTCGTCCTACCCGCAACGCGAGCCTATACACGCAAATGGTAGGCAGAGGGCTTCGCCTACACTCCGATAAGGAGGACTTGAACCTCATTGATTGTGTCGGGATCACAGGGAAGCTCAATATCTGCACCGCACCGGACCTGTTCGGTATCGGTAAGCTTCCGAAAGGCATCACACAGGCAGATATTCAGGGCAAACGGCTCACCGAGATTGAGGAAATGATCGAGGAAGAAGCCAACCGTCAGCCCGACTGGAAGATCAATGTTCAGCGTATTCAGCTCTTTGAGACTGAGGGCAAATATGACACGCACAAGGTCAACTACATCATTATGCCGGACGGTTCTATGATATGCTCCATAGGTGAAAAGAGGGTTATCAAAGTCAGAGCCGAGGACATTACGGGCAACAGCTATGCCTACATGGTTCATGATAATCACATCGTCTGGACGATTCAGCCTGCACCTATGCAGGAAGTCCTTGACGGCGTATATGACCGCCTTGTTTGTGATTATCAGAGGGCGAAGAACTTGTGGGATTTGGAGCTTGTGAAACGCTGGGGAACATTGCCTGCCACACTCTCACAGCTCAGTTATCTGAAAAAGCTCATTCGTAAAAGTCACCGAAGCGATATTCAGGTTGACGATAACATCAGTAAATATGAAGCATCTGTTCTGATCGGACAGCTTGCATAGGAGGAATTACAATGAAGAAGTTTATCACAGCGGTATTCTGTACCGCACTTGCACTCAGCTCAGGGCTTACAGCCTACGCTGCCGAAGCACTTGACCGTGACACCGTTGAGACAGCCATTTGGGAAGATCTCTGGAACGGCAAGGGAGATAACGGTCTTGATTATCCCGAAGCATCGTACAAGCACCACTTACTCGACAAGTGGCTTGACGAGAACTACGGCACAGGCGGGCTGGACTGGTCCGACACAGGCGAGATCAAGCACGAATACCGCCGTTATTACCGTGGTCTGATCGACGGCTGGGACTTTGAGGACGATAACAACGGCGGTTGGACAATCGACACCGAGGATAATCATTACAGCTTCACGCTCCTGAACGGAAATTGGCAGATGATCGACAAAAACGGAAATACCGTTGACAGCTTTCCGCCGTTCAGTACGCTGAAAGATACCGAACCCGAAGCGACAGGCGGATATGAGATACACGATGACGGTGAGGATTCACCGAGAGTGATCGGAGAGGTCACAGCACGAACGGAAACGGCTTCTGAGGGCGGTTCTGCCGCAGAGGGTAACGATACCACTGTTAGTCCGTCAGGCGGTTCTGAGGGCAATTCTGAGGGTTCTGGCGTTAATTCTCTTGCATTCATTGCAGGAGTGGCAGCTCTCGCAGGAGTCGGCGGTGCTGGCTACTATATCATGAAGAAACGGAAGTGATGATATGATTTTTCACAGCAAGCAAAAGGTAAACGGCGCACCTGCGTGGGAAGTCGATACCGACACGCAGACGGTACGCCACCGCAACCCCAAGACAGGCGAAACAGAGCGTTATGTGTTCCACACCGACCAAATCAGGTATTATCTGCATCACATCGAGGATAAGCGGCCAGATCTCTTGCAGGAGATCGTTAACAAGGGCGAGATTTATAAGCACCTGGACGAGCTTGATACAAAGGTCACAGACGCAGTAAACCGTCAGACCGACTTGCTTATGCAGTCGAGCCGTGACTATCAGGTTGCCGTTGAATCTGGCGATCTCAATGCTGTTGGCTCTATCGGAAATCTGCTCCGTATGCAGGCACAGCGAGCCGTGTATGATACCATGATCTATCTTTGGAGGGACGAATAATGTTTTGTGCGAACTGTTACAAGGAAATTCCCGCAGGCAAGAGCTATTACAAGCATCAGGACACCAATCAGAGCTATTGCTCCCTGGACTGCTTGAATGACCACATGATCTATACTCACACGATCACCCTTGAGACGAGCGAAGGCGAGGAAAGCACCGAGGAACAGAACAATGACGAGTGAGGACTTCATCGAGGACTTGCGGAAAAACGACGTAAAGCTCATAAAAAACGACGAATCTCTTACCGAGATACCGCCGGACTTCCTGAAACGGGCTACCGAGCTTTGCAACGAACTTCGGTGCAGCTCGATCACCTATGATATTGTTGATCCGCAGGACGGAGAACATACAAAGCTGAGAGTGCTTGATTGTGGATATGCGGAATAATAAGAAACGGATAGCCGTCTGCTGAGGACGGTTTATCCGTGTTTAAGCATATCCGAAAAAGTCAATTAGTAAGTCCTTTTTTCACGCCCTTTTCATTGCAATATACCGCCATTTGTGCTATAATTAGGATATAGAGCAGATCGGAGGTGAACTGCAATGGATAACGAAAACGAAGAATTAGTAAACCGTTCATTATACAAGCGTATCAAGTCAATGAACCGTGCAGAAATGGAGAATTTCGTGAGAAATGTCTTTAATCAAGGCTATGAACGAGCCGAGGAAGAAACGCGCAGCATTGATTATGATAGCCTGAGAGCCGACCTAAGCAAGATTAAGGGCATCGGAGAGAGCCGGCTCAACGAGATAATGACGGTCATCGACAAACATATCGGAAATATAGACGATAAAGGAGGATAAGCCTTGACCGTTGACACAAAAGAAGTAGTTACCACGATTTCTTATCTGATCGGTGTTCGCAAGGACATTTTAGAGCTGAACTTTGCCGAGTGCAAAGGCACCCTCGACAAGCTCTATGCAGACCGTGAAGCTACCGTGATACGATATTTGTGCAAGCTCCGTACCGCACTCTTGCAGCACTTCAAGAAAACGGACAACGCTATGCACTATGACCTGAAAAACCTCACTTCACTTGAATGGTACGATAAGGACAACATCAAGCAGCTTGAAAAGTGGGGCTTTCCGATTATTCAGGCAAATTACCGAGCCGAGAAGTATATGTATGACTTCACCAAGCTCATAAACGAAAACATTGACAACTGCTCCCGTCTTTTCTATGACTGGATCGTATGGGAGTACATACGGGATTTGTTCTTTATCCCGAAATATCAGAAATCCGGAGTGCTGAAAGACGAGTTTAACAAGTACATGGGCAATATTCAGCACTATCCGTTTCAGATGTTTATTCATTGGCAGCCTGCCGACAGGGGCAACATTATCTACACCGACAGGAAGTTTCTGAAAGTGATCTATGAAATGCACGGCGATACATTCACAGACTTCACGAAATATCGGGACGCAGACGATGAAACCCGAAATAATATTTATGAATTTATCGACAGCTCTGAGAAAACAGCCATTGCCGTCGATTGTGAGAACAGCAACCCCTTCAAGCTGTATAGTGTTCTGAAAGGCTTAAATCAAGATGAACTTGCCAAGATCGAGAAAATCACGCTCTATGACGATCCGAACACTACCGCAGGCTGGGACTGGCTCTCCAAATTCACGCAGATACCCGTTGAACATATCGAGATCGACCGTGTGACCGACAGAAAGTCCCTGGTCGATGTCAGAATGACAGCGAGTGTTGTCACGGACTTCTATCGTGACGGCATCACATCTTTTATCATTGTGTCGAGTGATTCCGACTTTTGGGGACTCATCGAGAGCCTGCCGAAAGCCCACTTTCTCGTTATGTACGAATATGAGAAGTGCGGAACGGCGATCAAATCCGCCCTCACACAACACGGCATCTATTATTGTGCCATTGACGATTTCTGCTCCGCTGCCACCGAGGACATGAAGCGAGCTGTCCTCTTTGCGGAGCTTGAAAAGCATCTCCCCACCCTCTATGGGGAAAGCCCTTTGGAACTCACACAGAAGATTTATGAAGCCACAAGAGTCACCGCTACAAAGAAGGAAATGGAGAACTTCTGTAATCGGTACGTCAAGACATTGCGCCTCAAGCTGAACTCCGAGGGAAAGTTTGTTATTGAGATACAGAAGTAAGAAGCGAACGGTCAGCCTGGATTTTGGCTGACCGTTTCTTCTTCATCGTCCAACAATCCCTTTTGACGGGCATATTCTTCACCGCCAACAGCTATAAACAGCTTTCTCTCTTTTTCCTTCCATGTAGGTGAAGTGTTGAAATAATGCTGTATTTCGTCCTTTTCTTCTCTTGTCAGTTCTGGAATCGGATTAAACAACAGATTGGCTAATCCATCTATGTGGCTTCTAAGATACTTTTCAATATAATCATCAATCTCTGCTTCTGATAGTTTTGATTCTTTTTCAATCATATTCATAATCAGCCCTCCAATAGTGATTCTTACCCTTTATATGTTTATAACAACTATTAAGTTGATATGTCACGCCAATAGTAAAAATATTGGAGGACTGCACAAAGCCAATGTGCAGGATTTGTCTATAATGCAAGAACGGTCAGCCACAAAATGAGCTGACCATTCTTCTATTGGAACTTTGAATCCAGTGGGTTCAAAGTTAATACCGCACGGGCAACTTTTTCGCCCTATATATTGAAGTGTGAAGCCTTTTGTGCTATAATGATACATGAAGGCAAAACACTG
>Ga0310695_10009476_pt1 | contig 14612 bp, 11 predicted proteins | sample RumenRJG_04DNA_FD_203882 | JGI IMG/M metagenome (GOLD analysis project Ga0310695, IMG submission 203882) | Bovine rumen microbial communities from Lethbridge, Alberta, Canada - RJG_04 (v2) (version 2) | ecosystem: Host-associated > Mammals > Digestive system > Stomach > Rumen | place: Canada... | reverse complement strand
TTTGCAATTTCCGCCAAGGCGGAAATCAAAAAGCTGCACTTTGAGTCACCAAACAGTTGACCATAGATGATTCCATTAAATCAGATATGGCCGATCCATTAAAGACACACTAAGTTATACGCTTACGCTCCAACTCTGCATAGTGAATTTCCCTAAACTCACGAGTATAATAATGTTTATACGGTCAAATCATAGAAAGTACTGGGAGATTACCAATGCCTGCTGAGAACTACGTGTATAAAAAGGAAGTCGAAGGGTACCTGCCAAACTATGTCTACTATTGAAAAATGGTTAATAGACAGAGAAGACTTTTTTGATTATCCCTATTCATACTTTCCTGCCCTTTTTCCTACTATTGATGCTTATAATGCAGCTTAAAGTAGTATTCAATGAAAAAACTAGCGGGAATGTATTATTAAGTGCTAAAGACTGATCAAGGGTACATGACAAAATTATCACAGGTCTGAATTATTACTACAATGAAGACCGGATTCCATTGTCACAAAGCGAATACTACATAGAACCGCTAAAGGACTATGCAATAACAATTAGTAGGCACAACTCCCTTTCTGCTGGTAAAAAGAAAGATATTGAAAACTTTTTAAAAGGATGCATTCATTGGTACAACCTAATAAACTTTAATAATGACGAGGATAAATACTTAACAGCATATGTTAATGAAACATCGGGATTTTGGGAGGATTGGCAGAATATTCGTAAAATGGAATTAAACTCCGAAGAGGAAGCCTTGGTTAAGCCGGCGAAAGAACTGCTAACCTTGCATTATGGATTAATAAATAAACATGATTATTATAAAAAGGCGATGATATGACGAGTATTATCGCCTTTACTATTGAGTTTGAGAACTGGTGTAGAATGCACATATGGTAATGGCTTTATATTGGGCAATTTTAGAAGCATTGCAAAAGATGGCATATATCCATTCTATATAATTCAAGTCCTTTTTGCTAAAATGAATACATACTGGGAATACTACACGCTTTTGTGGAGGCAGATCATATGATTCTGAATAAGAAGCAGATGACCGAAGAGGACATCAAGCTTAATTACATCACGCCTGCCATTAATGCCAGCGGATGGAAGAACGGCATTAATATCACCATGGAGACCAAGATCACGGACGGCAAGATCAACATCAAGGGGAACATGGCTTACCGTGAGAAGGCAAAAAAGGCGGATTACCTTCTTTATCTGAATAAATACAACCCGATCGCCGTTGTGGAGGCAAAGGATAATAACCACACTATTTCCTATGGCCTGCAGCAGGCGATGACCTATGCCCAGATGCTGGACCTGCCGTTTGCTTACAGCTCTAACGGCGACGGCTTCTGTGAGCATGACTTCCTGATAGGGACTGAGCGGATGCTTACGATGGAAGAGTTCCCTACGGTGGAAGAACTGGTTGCCCGGTACAAGGGAGAACGCAATGACGGCAAGGGATTAAACGAACAGGAGCAGCTGCTGATCGACCAGCCTTATTACTCGAGCCAGAATACATACCCTCCACGCTATTACCAGAGAAATGCTGTCAACCGCACGCTGGATGTCATCGCAAGGGGACAGGACAGGATACTGCTTGTTATGGCGACAGGGACAGGGAAGACCTACACAGCTTTTCAGATCGTGTACCGGCTTCTCACGAGCGGAGTGAAGCGGAAAGTCCTGTACCTCGCGGACCGCAACAATCTGGTCGACCAGTCGATCCAGCAGGACTTTGCACCGCTTGAGAAGGTTATACACAAGGTCAACTTTGCAAAGGATAAAAAGGATACGATCACAGCGTACCAGGTCTATTTTGCCCTGTACCAGCAGCTGATTGGGGATAACGACCAGGAGCACTACAGCGAGCTTTTTGATCCGGATTTCTTTGACCTGATCATTGTGGACGAGTGCCACAGGGGATCGGCAAAAGAGGACAGCCGGTGGAGAAGGATCCTCGAGTATTTCAGCAGTGCCACGCAGATTGGCATGACAGCAACTCCTAAAGAGACAATGTATGTCTCAAATATCGAGTACTTTGGCAAGCCCGTTTATGAGTACAGCCTCAAGACGGGCATTGAGGACGGATTCCTCGCTCCTTTCCGGGTACTGGGCATGACAATGAACATCAGTGACGGGTGGAGACCATACAAAGGACAGAGGGATTATTACGGAAACGAGATCGAAGATCGCGTCTACGACAACAGGGATTTTGATTACAATATCATCTTAGCCGACCGCATACAGGAAGTAGCGTTTAGGATCACAGAGTACTTGAAGAAATACGGCAGGATGCAGAAGACCATCGTGTTCTGTGCGACTGAGGACGCAGCAGAGCGGATGCGGATGGCTCTTGTGAACCTGAACAAGGATATGGTGAAAAAGAATGCGGATTACGTGGTGCGGATCACGGGAAGCGATGACTATGGGAAGAGTAAGCTGAAATACTTCATTTCCGCTTCCCAGAAGTATCCGGTTATTGCAACAACATCTGAGATGTTGTCTACAGGATCGGATTGTAAGTTGACGAAACTGATCGTTTTGGACAAGAATATAAACTCTATGACGCAGTTTAAGCAGATCATCGGCAGAGGAACCCGAGTCCGTGAGGACCAGGGAAAGCTCAGTTTCACAATAATGGACTTCAGGGGAGTTGCGCGTCTCTTTTCTGATCCTGACTGGGACGGTCCTGTGGAGCAGGTGGAAGGGTACGATCCCACAAAAGACAAACCTATAAAACCAAGACCGGTTGTACCAGGACCGGAGCCAGTCCCGGTGCCCTACGTGGATGCGGAGGGGGCAAGGGTACATCTAATTCATGAGACTATTTCAGTCTACGATACGAATGGAAAACTGCTCAGGCAGGAGAACATCATCGATTATACGAAAAGGAACATCCGGGGTAATTATGCAGATCTTGGTTCCTTCGTGAGAAAGTGGTCGCAGACCGAAAAGAAAGAAGTAATCAGGCAGGAACTGAAGTCACACGGCATTGATCTGGATCAGCTTAAGAAAGACCAGAATATGGAAGACGTTGATGATTTTGATTTCATCACACATGTGGCTTATGACCAGAAACCGCTGACAAGAAGGGAACGCGCTGAGAACGTAAAGAAGCGCGACTTCCTGCATAAGTACAGCGGTGTGGCTAGGCAGGTTATTGAGGCGCTTCTTGAAAAATACGCCAATGACGGCATTACAGAAATTGAGAGGACAGAAGTGCTCAGGCTCGATCCGTTCAAGAGGATGGGAAACCCTGCACGTATCGCTAAACTTTTTGGCGGTAAGGAAGGCTATCTGAAGGCAGTCAAAGAACTGGAAGAGGAAATCTACAGAATAGGATGACAGAATTATGAGTGATTTGGGAAGTTTCGTAAAAAGACTCAGGGACATCATGCGCAACGATGCGGGTATCAACGGTGATGCCCAGCGCATTGAGCAGATCGCATGGATGCTCTTTTTGAAAGTATATGACGCACAGGAGGAGAACTGGGAGTTTGATGAGGAGGACTATGTCTCCATCATCCCGGAGGACTGCCGGTGGAGAAACTGGGCAGTAGATGACGGCAAAGGTACAGCACTGACCGGTGATAAGCTTCTGGAGTTTGTCAACAACACGCTGTTCCCGACTCTCAAAGGACTGGACGTGGATGCTGATACGCCGATCAAGAAGGCTATAGTGAAGTCGACCTTTGAGGATGCTAACCAGTACATGAAAGACGGTGTCCTCCTTCGGCAGGTGATCAATATAATCGACAGCGTTGATTTCGGTGATTATGAGGAGAGCCATGCGTTTGGCGATATTTACGAATCGATCCTGAAAGAGCTTCAGAGCGCTGGCAGCGCAGGCGAGTTCTATACCCCTCGCGCAGTGACGGATTTTATGGCTGAGATGATCAAGCCCAAGATCGGTGAGACAATGGCAGATTTTGCCTGCGGCACGGGCGGATTTCTCGTCAGCTGGATCAAGAGACTGGAGGACCAGGTGGAGACCACAGAGGACTCTGATGCCATGCACAGATCCATTTACGGAATCGAGAAGAAGCAGTTCCCGTACATGCTCTGTGTCACGAATATGCTCCTACACGGTGTTGACGTCCCCCGCGTATACCATGACAATTCTCTGCTTAAGGACGTGCTCGACTATACGGAAAAGGACCAGTTCGATGTAGTCCTTATGAATCCTCCTTACGGCGGTTCTGAAAAGGCAGATGTGAAAGGCCATTTCCCTGCTGACCTTGCTAGCTCAGAAACGGCTGATCTTTTCATGTCTGTGATCATGTACAGGCTTAAGGCAGAAGGTCGAGCAGCAGTGATCCTTCCTGACGGATTCCTTTTTGGCACTGATAATACGAAGGTATCCATTAAGAAGAAGCTGATGAGCGAGTTCAACCTGCATACGATCATCCGTATGCCGAGCAGTGTTTTCTCGCCTTATACATCCATTACCACAAATATTCTGTTCTTTGAGCATGAAGGAACCACAAAGAATGTATGGTTCTATCGTATGGATATGCCAGAGGGCTATAAACACTTCTCGAAGACTAAGCCGATGAAGAGCGAGCACTTTGATTCCGTGCGCGAGTGGTGGGATAACCGTGTCGAGATTAAGGATACAGACACCGAGACTTTCAAAGCGAAGTGTTATACCGCTGCCGAGATTGCGGAAGGCAACTATAATCTTGATCTCTGTGGGTATCCACATGAGGAAGAAGAGATCCTGCCTCCAAAGGAGCTGATCCAACAGTACCAAGAGAAGCGTGCGAGCCTTAATGCTGACATTGACCGGATCCTTGCCAAGATCACCGGTATCCTTGGGATAGAAGAGGATGGTGAGTGATATGATGACAGCGGAGCAATTAAAAGGGGCGATTCTACAGCTTGCTATGCAAGGAAATTTGGTAGAACAGAGAACAAGTGAGAGAGAAGTTGTATTCAAAAAGGGGAAAAGTAAAGAAACAGAAGAACTCGATTTCGAGATTCCTATGACTTGGATAACAGCTCATTTAGAAACAGTTGTAGATTCGGTGGCTTCTAAACAGTACCAGATTAAAGAGTCAGAAGTTAAGCCAGAAGGTGAGTATCGTGTTATAAGCCAATCAAAAGAATACTCAATCGGTTACTGTAATGATAAATCAAAGCTTTATCATCACGAACAACCGGTAATAGTTTTTGGGGATCACACAACCGAGGTTAAGTTTATTGACTTTGATTTTATCGTAGGCGCTGATGGTATCAAAATATTTAATCCCAATATTGATATTATAGAGCCAAGATTTTTGTTTTATCAGTTACAGTTTTATGCCCGTGGGTTAAATAAGGTAGGTGGTTATAGCAGACATTATAAATTCATAAAAAATAAACCAATTGTGATTCCTCCTCTCGCCGAGCAGAAACGCATCGTCGCCAAGATCGAGGAGCTGATGCCCTTCGTAGATCAATATGCGGCTGCCAGCACCAAGCTCAATGCGCTCAACGCTTCGTTCCCGGAAATGATGAAGAAATCGATCCTTCAGGAAGCGGTGCAGGGGAAGCTCGTACCACAGGATTCGAACGATGAACCGGCAAGCTTACTACTGAAGAAAATTGCCGAAGAGAAGAAGAGGCTGATTAAGGAAGGGAAGATAAAGAAACAGAAACCATTACCAGATATTACGGAAGATGAGATTCCTTTCGATATTCCGGAGAGCTGGGAATGGGTGAGGCTCGGTTCGATTCTTAAGCTGTTAACAGATGGAACACATAAAACTCCTCATTATGTAGCAGAAGGAGTCCCGTTTATTTCTGTGAAAGACATGAGTTCTGGTAGTATCTCATTCTCAAATACAAAGTTCATTACAGAAAAAGAAGCCGATGAGCTTAATACGAGATGCAATCCAGAACGTGGAGATGTGCTGCTCTCAAAGGTGGGAACAACAGGAGTACCGGCTCCAGTTGATACGAATATTAAATTCAGTCTGTTTGTTAGTGTTGCTTTATTAAAATTCAACACAGATCTAATTAACCGCGATTATCTAATAAACGTGATAAATTCGCCGTGTGTTCAAAAGCAGTGTGCCGAGAATACGAGAGGCGTTGGAAATAAGAATTGGGTTATGAGGGATATTGCCAATACATTGATCCCCATTGCACCCCTTAGAGAGCAAGAAAGAATTGTAATAGAATTGAAACGGATAATTCCTCAGGTTAGTATTCTTGAGCAGAAAATGGAACGATAATTTGAGTAGTAATTACACCCCAGATTACTACTACTTTTACTACTAAAGACTGCTGTGTTATGCCAAATTATGCCGATTTACGGCAAAATCTGTAACTGTGTCAAAATTGTTACAATACCCCAAAAGCCGATAAAATAGGGATTTTCCCGGCATAGCACGGCACTTCGGAGAGGAAGAAAAGTTGATAAAAGTACTATTCGTGTGCCACGGCAGCTGATTCGGTGTCACGGCGGGACGGCTTTTGTGGGGCAAATCGGGGCAAATCGCGGCAAGCTAAGGAATTTCTACTACGGTTTTACTACGTTCGAGAAAAGTAACCGCAAGATGTTGTATATGCTGTGAATCTGGCTATGGAAGATATATGGAGGAAATTGCGTGAAGAAAAGTGTGCATTTGCTGAATGTAATCTCTTGAAAGTTGCTCGTTTGTTTGCGAGTTTTACACTCATTTTCGTACTTATTTTGGTATAATGAATAAGAATTTGATCTTTTGACGCAGCCAGGGTTCAGGAGGAATGATGATCATGAAAAGAATAATATTAACGACAATGCTGATGGCATTAATGTGCTTCGTAATGTGGGGATGCGGTAAAAGTGAAGCTGTAAAAAATGTGGAAGCATTAATCGATAGCATAGGTGAAGTTACAGTCGACAGTGAGGAGAGTATAAAGAAAGCGGAAGAAGCCTATAACGCTCTTACGGATAAAGAAAAAGAACAAGTTGAAAACAAAGATCAAATGGTTTCTAAAAAAGAAGAACTTGAATCGTGTATAGCAAAGGCAGAAGAAGAGAAAAAACAGAAAGAGGAAGAGAGAAAAAAAGAAGAGAGAAAAGCAAAACTTGCTCCATTCATAGGAACCTGGGTACCACTTTATAAAGACGTATTTAAAGCCTCTTTTGACTTAGCTTGGAGTAATGATTTATGGTCCATTAACTTAGCTATTACCGAGGATAATGGTAATGTGACACCTGGTGAGGATACGATTACCTACGTTTCTTCAGATGAAGGAATAAGCACCTTTAAACTAATTGACGACCAAGGTATAGAGAAATTAGTTAGTCCAACTGGTGCAGGTGTATACGTTCGTAAAGAAGAATATGAAGCCGCCAAAGACCAAATGTTCGTACACGTTATATTAGACGAAGATAATGTCGGCGATTACATTGGAGGAGTAACTGTAATTGGAAAGTTTATTGATGAGTGGGGTGATGAAACTAACTCAGATGCGTATTCATTTACTAGTAAGGCTTATGAAGACGAAGATTTAATAATGCTTAAGTATAAAGATGTTAAGTATGAAGTATTCCTAAAGGGGGAAAAAGATGCAATGACTTCTTTTGAGCCATACCCCATTATGTGGGGATATGGAAATCCGCAACTGGATCATTTCGGAAGAGCTGAAGGCGAAATATGGTATGTTAAGAAGGAATTTGTTTCGGATATCAGTAAATACGAAAATGAGGGAATAATAGGCCGGGTAATTACTTTTACAGATGGCTTTGTTGGAGACTGTGATGCACCAGATACAAGCAATGTGAATATAACTGTCGAAGATATAGAGTTTTAACTTAGGCCTTATCAGTGTCCAGACCACCTATTTATGATTCATTAATAAAAGGAAATAGCTAATTTTGATATAAAGCGGTGATAGCATGAATCATCGCTTTTCCTTTTTGAAGCCGGCTATAAGCAAGATACGCAAATTGTGTGTTTTATTACCATGTGTTTTTACACATGTGTCGCTCGGGTGCTATTTCGGCATTTCGGCGGAACAGCTTATGTGTGGCAAAACAGGGCAAATCACGGCAGACGCAAGGATTTCTACTACGATTCTACTACGTTTGAGAAGAGTGATCACAAGATTCTGCATGAAACGGAGATCCGGTTATGCAGGATATAGGTCACGATAAAAGTGTAAAAGAAAATGTATATTTGCCGTCTTAGCATATTAAGGATTATTGTACGAGAGGTTCTCATTGACTAAACAGTTCAAATTTACTCACTCATCCGAACTTCCTTACCTCCACTCCCTCAATTTCACCCAAGCGGAGGACTACTACTACGACTCATCACGCCATTCGGTCGTGATCAAGAAAGACAACACATGCGTCATTGTGGACTACAATCTTTGTGTGAATAACAATGACGCTGTGTTTGATTACTCCAAATATTGTGAGATGCAGAATGCATTAATGGCCTCCTCGGGGAGGCTTTTTCGATTTTATGCGGAGGAAGGGGAGGATCTGTGCGCGGCGATCGGCAGCTGGCTGGCGATGGAACCGGACGATATTGAGGTCTCGGATAAGGGAGGTGTGTTTGATAAGGTGCATGTGGACAACACACCTCTGGAGAAGACTTTTGAGGATCTGTTTGTTGAGGCCTATGGAAATGATGCGCTCAGTTTTTTGCAGAAGGAGTATTCGCTGTCGCTGAGAAATGGCAGAAATGCTTTTGTGGATTATGTGGTCGAGACGAGTACGGGATCTTATGCGATTGAGGAGAACGGCGTTCATTATCATCATCCGCAGCTGATCGGGCTTGAGGCATATAAGCGGCAGTTGGAGAAGCAGAATACTTTGAGCCTGATGGGATTTAAGACGTTCAGGTTTTCGTTTGAGAATCTTCGGTTCAAGGATCAGGCGATCGACAGTATCAGAACATACCTGGGTCCGAAGAATGCGTTTCGCAATGCGCATTTTATCAAAGGGACGAGGCCGTTTGCGCTGTATACGCATCAGGAGACTTTCCTCCAGGAGATGCGCGAAGCGCGGGAGCGTGGGGGCAACACGTCTTTGGTCGTGGAGCCCACCGGGACCGGAAAATCGCAGATTGCGATAGAAGATATCGACCAGCTTTACAGAGAGGGCAAAATAGAGCGCGTCCTCGTAATGGTGCCTTCCACAAGGATCAAAGCAGACTGGGAGAGCAGGCTTGCGCCTTTCAACGGCAAGCTTGATATCACAATCGAGTTGTACAACCGCTCCTATTTGAGGAGGAACAGTACGGCGGCGGACTATTTTGACTACCTGCTCTTTGATGAGGCTCAGCATGCACAGGCAGCAAACTGCGCCAAAACATTGCAGTACTTCACACCCAAGTATCTGGTGGGGCTGACTGCAACGCCTGAGCGGCTGGACCAGAAGAAGCTGGAGGATATTTTCGGTCACTACAAAACAAATCTGACACTGCGGGAAGCAATCGACAAAGATGTGATCACGAATATCCGCTGCTATCGGCTTCTCTCCAATGTGGATCTGTCCGCGGTCCGCTATAACGGCAAGGACTACAACTATGCGGACCTCGAGAAGACGCTGGTCGTGGAGTCGAGAAATGAGCTGATCGTCCGGACGCTGCAGAAGTACTTCTATCCGAGGGACGGCTTCTTCAAACAGGGAATAGTATTCTGTGTCAATATAAGCCACGCGAAGAAGCTGGAGAAAATGATGACGGCAGCGGGCTTCGCCGCGCGCGCAGTTTATGGCGGAAACAAGCATAACGAGGAGATCTTCGAACAGTACGGAGAGAAGAAGATCCAGTTCCTGCTTTCGTGTCAGCTGATCTCCGAAGGCTGGGACTCGCCGCAGACGGAAGTGGTCGTCATGGCAAGGCCGACACTGTCCAAAGTCCTGTACACGCAGCAGATGGGACGGGGCGTTCGCAAATACCCCGGCAAAGAATGCCTTTATGTCATCGATGTCGTCGACAATTATGAGGGCAAACTGACGCCCATGTGCTTCAACGCCATTATCGGAATACCGCAGTATTCTGATTTCATGGGCGTGAAGAATAATGACCGTGATTATCTGAGCATCCTCGGTCTTCATGAGGCGGAGATAGCGATGCAGGAGATCGATATTTTCACCTTCGAGGAGAAATACAAAGACTATCTGTCTCCGGAACAGGCGGCGAGAGAGTTGTTCATTGGTACGGCTACGTTGATGAACTGGTATCGCAAGGATGCTGGGATTAGTTCGCTTCAGCTGCCAATCGGTTCTAGAATGGTGCCTTATTTTTCGCCATCCGATGTCGAAGCCATCCGGACTTCTCACAATCTCGGGCATCATGACGATTCTACAATATTACATGATTTCGAGGCGTTTATAGACGAAAATACTCTTACCTTCTCTTTTAAACTGATCTTTATGCTCAGTATGCTGCGCTTGGCGGACAAGGAAGGAGAGGTCAATATAGACTCACTGATCGAAGAGTACCGCAGGTTCTATATCGAGCGGCTTGATCGTGGACTGCCGGTCGACCGTCCTAACTGTGCGTATAATCGTGAATTTCTGGATGATTTGGTGAAGGTCAAGCGATCCATTCTGTCGAACCCGTTTGAGAAGTTTGAGCGTAAGCGGTTTGTGTACTACTCCAAGGATCTGAATATTCTGTCGTTCCATCCGGCGCTGTGGGAGCAGATGAGCCAGGAGACGAAGGACGGGATAAGTCGGAAGGAAAAGGAATTTCTGAAAGCATATTATGAGAAACTGGGAGGATTGTAAGAGACGAGAAAACGGACGATGTAGGGCGGGATTTGGTATAATTGAAGGCGGATTCATATTGGGGTAAATCCTCAAAAACTAGATTTGAATAATCGTAATATCGTTTTTGCTAATAGGGGGAAAGGAATACCATATGTCTACATCAAATGAGAGACTGACAGCATTGATAAATGACTATCGTGTTCAATTTGCAAGCAGATGGAATAGGCAGAAATACATTTGGAAAGCTGTTAAAACATTTCATAATTGCTGGGATATAAACGCTCCAGATTTATCTAAGATGATTAGTAATGCCACTGCTGATGCAGACTACCTCATGACAGCGACATTATACTATCCCCGGGATATGATAGTTGGCCTTGCAAAGGAGCATCCAAGTGAAGTTAGAGAAATGTTCCGAATCCTTTTTGATGAAGAGACAGATGTTGTAGTACGAGCTATTAAATTCAGTGATTCAGCAGACAAACTGAGGGCAGGGCATAAAGGTAAGTTCTACAGCAGAAATTATCAGACGATGAATGCTGTAAGTACTTATTTATGGCTCATGTATCCCGAGAAGTATTATTTTTTCAAGTATGCTGTAGGGCAGAAGGTATCATTAGAGACGGGGCTTGAATTTGCGAATAGAAATGATTCAGAAGTTGATAAAATGATTAAAGAATTTGACCTTCTGGACATAATCAGTGCTGCGCTCAGAGAAAACGAGGATATGAGAAAACTACTGGATGAACGGATGGATGTAACCCTCTATCACGATAGTCAGCTGCATTGCATGGCAATGGATTTTGCTTTCTTTATCAGACCTTGTTATGCAAATAGGAAAGTAAAGAATGAAGAATAAGAAGGCTGGTGAAAATCTATGAAACTCTACATACTCTGGCACATCCACGAACTTCATGACGACTACGGCCCGCACGACGAAGAAAAACTAATCGGCATACACTCCACAGAGGAGCACCACAATGGCATCAACTAAAGCATATCTGGATTTCATATTGGATCAGCTTTCCGGGCTTGATGAGATTACCTATCGCGCGATGATGGGGGAATACATTATTTACTATCGGGGCAGGATTGTCGGCGGTGTTTATGATGATCGTTTTCTGGTGAAGCCGACGAAGTCCGCTGCGGCCATGATGCCGGATGCCGAGCGGGAGCTTCCGTATGAAGGCGCAAAGGAAATGCTGCTCGTGGACAATGTGGATGATCGGGAGTTTTTGCAAAAGCTTCTGGAAGCAATGTACAAGGAGCTGCCGGCCCGCAAAGGTCGTAACCGCGGGTAATGGATATGGCAAAAGCAGCAAACATACTGATCATCATATTGGAGCTGCTGGGCTTTCGCGTCAGCATTGGTGATCGGAAGTGGAAGATCTTTGCGTATTATACGCAGATATCGAATCTGATCACCCTGGCTTCGTCGGTTGTGTATGCGATCACGGGAGGGGCGGCGTGGCTGCGGTATACGAGCGCCTGTATGCTGACGATGACTTTTATGGTTACGCTGTTTATTCTGGTGCCTTTTGGCGGCGGGTTCCGAAGGCTGATGCTGTCGGGGAACGGTCTGTATCACCATACGCTGTGTCCGGTGCTGTCGGTGATCTCCTATGTGTTGTGGGAGGGGCATTCGGCGGTGTGGCAGGTTCCGGTGGCGATCACATTTGTGTACGGGATTGTGATGATGTATATGAATTACAGGGAATGTTTTGATGGGCCTTATCCGTTCTTCAGGGTGAATCATCAGAGCAGGATGGCAACGGTGTTGTGGATGGCCGGTCTGACGGGGATGATCACGGTGATCGCGCTTGTTATAAGGTGGTGCTAATTTGGATTTTAGAATGTTGCTGGATACAAAAGAATATGAATTCCTTCGCACCAATCCGCGGCTCGGATCGCGGATCATGCTTCTGGGGGTGAGCGGGAGTTACGGCTATGGGACGAATAGGGAAGGCAGCGATATCGACTTCCGCGGCGTTACGCTGAATCTGCCTTCGGACCTGATCGGTCTGACGTCTTTTGACCAGTATGAGGACGCCGGGACGGACACGGTCATTTACTCATTTAACAAGCTGGTGAGTCTCCTTCTGAACTGCAACCCCAACACAATTGAGATATTGGGGCTGGATAAGGATCAGTATGTAATTAAGAGTGCGGTCGGGCAGGAGCTTCTGGACCACCGTCAGCTGTTCCTGTCCAAAAGGGCAGCGGCTTCCTTCGGGCATTACGCGGACGCACAGCTCAGAAGGCTCCAGAACGCGATCGCAAGGGATACGCTTCCGCAGCCGTCCCGCGAGGAGCATATTCTGAAGTCCGTAAAACATACGCTGGATGACTTCAACCGCAGGCAGCAGGAAGAATATAAGACCGATGCAAAACTGTATATTGACGCGGCTGAGACGGAGGGCCTTGAGACAGAGATTTTTATGGACGCGGACTTCCGGCACTATCCGCTGCGCAGATACACCGACATGATGAATGCGCTTCATACGGTCATCAGGGATTACGACAAGATCGGCAAGCGGAACCATAAAAAGGACGATAATCACCTGAACAAGCACGCCATGCACCTGGTCCGGCTGTTCATGATGGGAATCGATATTTTGGCAGAAGGAGAGATCCGCACGCACAGGCCGGAATCGGATCTGCGGCTGCTTCGGAGTATCCGGAACGGGGATTATATGGAGGGGAGCGTTCTGACGCCGGCCTTTTATGAGATTGTTGCTGATTATGAGCGGCGCTTTCATGAGGCGGAAATCCATAGTCTTCTTCCTGATCAGCCGGACGTGGAGGCTGTCGGAGCTTTTGTCGAGAGTATCAACCGGCGCGTGGTGACTGGGGAGATCGGATGAGAGTGTCAACCGGCGCGTGGTGACTGGGGAGATCGGATGAGAGATATTGGGAAAGAAATTCAGGAAAACCTGGATGCGATCGAGGAAAGGTATAAGGTCAAAATATTGCTGGCCGTCGAATCCGGCAGCCGCGCCTGGGGATTTGCTTCTCCGGACAGCGATTATGATGTCCGCTTCATCTATATGCACCGGCCGGAGGAGTATCTTCGGATCGACGCCATGAAGGATGTGATCGAGTGGCAACTGGATGAAGTGCTGGACATCAACGGATGGGATCTTCGAAAGGCGCTGCTGGCATTCGGAAAAGGAAATCCGAATGTGATGGAGTGGGCAAATTCTCCGATCATTTACAGGAAGGCTTCGGAATGGGATATGCTGCGGGCTGCCGCGATGGGATATTTCTCGGAGAAGTCTGCTCTGTGCCACTATTACGGAACTGCCAACAGCACACTGCACGGCTTTCTGAGCGGGGATATGGTCCGCTACAAGAAGTATTTCTATGCGCTCCGGCCGCTTCTGTGCTGCCGGTGGATCGAGAGATATCATTCTGTTCCGCCGATGGAGTTTGAAAAACTTCTTACCATGTTCAGCGAGCCGGATGACGTACTGACTCAGGAACTGTATGACGCTGACGTACTGACTCAGGAACTATACGACGCCATTCAGGAACTGCTGCGGCGGAAAGCCGAGACGGAGGAAAAGGATCTGAATCCGCAGATGCCGGCTGTCATATCGTTCATTCGGGAGGAGTGTGTGCGGCAGAAGCAGATTTCGGATGCGGCGGCGGATGATCATCGCCGGGACTATTCGGAGTTGAATGAGGCGTTCAGGGCGGTTGTTTGGCGGTGTACTGCATAAGAGGAGGAATTTAATGTACGAATTTGGAGAAAAGCATCCCATTGCTGGCACAAACTATCCATCCACTTTCGGCATTGGCTAAATTCGATGGTATGAAATTATGCTTGCTGGCACAAACTATCCATCCACTTTCGGCATTGGCTAAATTCGATGGTATGAAATTATGCTTGCTGGCACAAACTATCCATCAA
>Ga0310695_10009475_pt1 | contig 14612 bp, 13 predicted proteins | sample RumenRJG_04DNA_FD_203882 | JGI IMG/M metagenome (GOLD analysis project Ga0310695, IMG submission 203882) | Bovine rumen microbial communities from Lethbridge, Alberta, Canada - RJG_04 (v2) (version 2) | ecosystem: Host-associated > Mammals > Digestive system > Stomach > Rumen | place: Canada... | reverse complement strand
CTACGCCCCGTCACAAATTGCGGTATGAATTTTTGAAATAAAAAATGCAGAGTGTCCATTACAGGATACTCAGATCCCATAAGGACACTCCGCATGGTCGGGGTGACGAGATTTGAACACGCGACCTCTTCGTCCCGAACGAAGCGCTCTACCAAGCTGAGCCACACCCCGTTAATCACAAGAGATAAGATAGCACAAAAGAAAAAGGAATTCCACCCCTTTTTTTAAAAAGTTTTTTCAAGGCCGTCAAAATATAATCATAAAACCGTTGACAAGCCCGGAATCGATGAATATAATGTATCGGTGCGACAAGATAAGTACAGATATTGAAAGAATTTGAACATATAAGGAGGTGTCGACAGTGGCAGTACCTAAGAGGAAAACATCACAGGCTAAGACCAGCGGCAGAAAGGCTGCTAACATGAAGAAGAGCATGACCGGACTTTCGATCTGTCCTCAGTGCCATGAGCCAAAACTTCCACACAGAGTATGTCCTACATGCGGTTATTATGACGGCAAGGACGTCGTGAACGCAGAGTAGTGGAAAGAATCATCAAAAGATCAGACAAAGCCCCTTATGGGGCTTTTGTTTTGTTAAGAAAACCGTTACAAAATCAACATCTTGTAGTATAATAAATCGGCTATCTACATTATATATGCAAGAGGGTATAAATGGCACAGCAGACAAACAGCAACAGTACAAAAAGAGGACCCGGAAGACCTCCGGGGAGTAAAAATAAACCTAAAAACACGACGTCAAAGCCGGGCGGATCTTCATCCGCAAAAACTTCCTATTCCGGTAATCCTACCAGACAGGAAGTGCTCGATGAGATAAAGCGCAGAAGTGACCGGGAGAAGAGAAACAATGATGTTATCTGGAGCATAACTCTTATCGCGATCTCGATCTTCCTGTTCTTCACGGTGGTAATGGATACCACCGGAAGCTTCGGCATGACGATCCATGACATATGCAACGGCCTTTTCGGAAAGATGGCCTTCGTGCTGCCTTTCCTTGTTCTGATATTCGCGCTGCTTCTTCTCGGCGGCAAGCTCACTCACATAAATACGCGCACGGCAGTCTTCAGTCTGCTGATCTTCGTCAACATATGCGTGCTGAATTCATACAGATTCATTGATCCCAAGGATATCAGGTTCGGTTTCAAGGACATAGTCGACTTCTACATTTACGGTGTCAACGGTGAGAAGGGAGGAGCGCTTGGCATGGAGATAGGCTCCATTCTGGCCAAGCTTTTCGGCATGCCGGGCCTTCTCATTATTTCCGTTACCGTGCTTCTTATATCGGTATTCATGGTCGCCAATTCGCCAATATCGAGAATGGCGGGCAAGATAGGCATCAAGAGAGAGCAGAACCGCATACTGAGAGAACTCGAAAATGATGAGAAGCGCAGGCTTTCAGATGAACAGATAAAGGCGGCTGTGGCGTCAGATCCTTCGATCTCGGCTATGCCTGCAGAGAAAAAACCGTTCTGGAAGTCCATCATCAGCGGGATCATGCGCGATGAGGAGCCTTATGAAGAACAGACAGCGCCTGCAGCAGCACCTGCACCTGCTCCGACTCCATCCGTGGAAGATATACCTAAGCCGTTCAGCAACAGTGCAGCTGCCCGCGCCAAAGAAGCTTCCTATACGCAGATCATCAGCGCTCCTGCTGAAGAAAAGAAGCTGAGCAGGGGAACTCTCTTCGATAAGATGAAGAGCATCTTTGCCGGCATTGACAGCGAGACGGGCGAGAAGATAACATCCGACAGCCTTAACAAAGAGCCTTCCGGAAAGCTGGGACTTGACGGAGAAAAACCGGAGCAGAGAAGCATCTATTCCGATGTCCGCAACTTCGACTCCGAAGAGGACTACGGATACAAGGGCAGCAGGAACGCGCCTAAGAAGGAGACGATAAGAAACGGCAGGGGTCTTGGCGATCCTGATGAGATAATACACTCGGGCTCCTACGGACTCGACGGACATCAGAAGCCGGGCACAGCCGCTGTTAGGAGTACAGGGCTCGAAGCGGAAGAGGCTCCGAAGCCTGCCGCTGTGGCAGTAAGCAAGACTCCGGCCAGACCGAAGCCTGCAGCTCCGAAGCCTGCGGCACCAAAGACTGAAGCTGCCGAAGCGCCGGCTGTTCCGGATGTGCCGGAAGCATCAGAGCACGACGATGCGGCCATCTCCGCGGGATTCAACGCTGTCACTGATGACGCAGCATATGAGCTGCCTCCTGTGAGCCTTCTTAAAAAGGATTCGGGATCCAAGCAGCTGATGAACGACGCTCAGCTTCAGGCACGCGCCGAGCTTCTTGAGCAAACCCTGAACGATTTCGGAGTGGATGCGAGAGTGCTCAAGGTTACACAGGGCGCTTCCGTAACAAGATACGAAGTGCAGCCTGCGACAGGAGTCAAGGTGGCAAGCATAACGAGGCTTTCCGATGATATCGCTCTTAACCTCAGGGCAAAGAGCATACGTATCGAAGCACCTATCCCGGGCAAGGCGGCTGTCGGAATCGAAGTCGAAAACGACAAGCCGGCTCCTGTTTTCATTCGTGAACTCATCGAGTCTGAAGAGTTCATGGAGGCTCCGTCAAAGATCGAATTCGTCGTCGGCAAGGACATCTCCGGAAACAACATCGTTGCTGACCTCCGCGACATGCCTCACCTGCTTATCGCCGGAGCGACAGGTTCGGGAAAGTCCGTATGCATCAACTCCATAGTGACGAGCTTCCTGTACAAGGCAAGGCCTTCAGAACTCAAGCTTATCATGATAGACCCTAAGGTGGTCGAGCTCGGCAATTACAACGGCATACCGCACATGCTTACGCCTGTAGTCACCGACCCGAGAAAGGCCGCAAGGGCTCTTGCCATAGCTGTAGAGGAAATGGACAAGAGATACGAGGCCTTCGCCGAGCACAATGTAAAGGATCTGAGTTCATATAATGAGCTCATGCGCGCTGATCACAGATACGCGGACTGCAAGCCGCAGATCGTTATCATCATTGATGAGCTGGCTGACCTCATGATGGCATCACCTTCAGAAGTGGAGAATTCCATCTGCCGTCTGGCTCAGAAGGCCAGAGCAGCAGGCATGCACCTGATAGTCGCGACACAAAGGCCTTCAGTAGATGTAGTTACCGGTCTTATCAAGGCAAACATCCCTTCAAGGATAGCGTTCAGCGTCGCTTCGCAGTTTGACTCCCGCACCATACTCGACATGGCCGGAGCCGAGAAACTGCTCGGCAAGGGCGACATGCTCTTCTCGCCTGTAGGCTCCACAAAGCCGTACAGGGTGCAGGGACCGTATATCTCTGAGAAGGAGATAGATAAGGTAATAAAGTTTGTAAAGAAAGAGGGCGGAAACCCTGATTACGATGAAGAACTTCAGAACGCGATCGAAAACGCCGACAAAAGAACGAGCAAGGAACCTCAGGACGAACTGACCGAGGACGCCATCGCATTCATCTTCAAATCGAAACAGGCTTCCGTATCGATGCTGCAGAGAAGGTTCCGCATAGGCTACAACAGGGCTGCGAGGATCATTGACGAGATCGAAGAGAAGGGGATCATTGGCCCGTCTGATGGTTCCAGGCCGCGGCAGCTTCTCATAACGGAAGATGAATATTACGGAGGCGGCGAGGCGGAAGCGGAGCCTGAGCCTGCGCCGGAACCGGTACAGGTGCGCAGGCAGGAGCCTGTACACGAACCTGAGCCAGTATATGTGCCTGAGTCTGTCAGCGAACCTGAGTACGAGATGGCACCTGAGGATGACGGGATACGCGCCGGCAGCAGCTTCGGACACACTCAGGCGATGGATTCATTCAACTCCCTGCCTGAATCGGTCCGCCGCATGGTAATGGACGCAGACAGTGAAAGCGATTATTAAAAATGAAAGTATTTATAGACACATACGGATGTGCGAAAAATGAATATGACTCCTCTGTGCTTGCTGCGGCTCTTGTCGATAAGGGCTGCAGCATAGTATATGATACGCGCGAGGCAGATGTTGTGATACTCAACACCTGCGGCTTTATTGAGGACGCGAAGAAAGAGTCGATCGAGAGGATCTTCGACCTTACAGAGTACCGCCAGAACAACCAGAAGATCATAGTAACGGGCTGCCTTTCTGAGCGCTACCATGAGGAGCTCTCAAAGGAGATACCGGAGGTAGACATGTTCTTCGGCGTCAACGACTACGACAGGATACCTGATATCATCCTTTCCGGCGATGAAAAAGACAAAGAAAATGAGTCGTCTGACATGGTGGGCTGCGCGCTCGACATGCTCCCATACCGCAGGCGCAGGTTCGAGGTGTATGACCATGTCTTTGACGAGGAGGACATAGAGCATTACGGATATCTGAAGATCGCCGAAGGCTGCTACAATGCCTGCAGCTTCTGTGCCATTCCGATGATAAGGGGAAAATACAGGTCCAAAAGCATCGGGGACTGCGTCAGAGAGGCGCAGGATATGGCCGCAGCAGGGATAAAGGAGCTTGTTCTCATTGCCCAGGATACATCACAGTACGGCCGCGATCTTTACGGAGAACCGCGTCTTTCCGAGCTTCTGCACAGACTTTGCAAAGTCGAGGGCATAGAATGGATCAGGCTGATGTATGTTTACGATAATGGTATTACCGACGAACTGATCGAGACCATCGCGAACGAGCCGAAGATCTGCAATTACATCGACATGCCTATTCAGCATGTCTCCGACAGGGTCCTCAAGATGATGAGAAGGCGCTCGAGCGGCGATTCCATAAAGGAAGTCATCGGAAAACTCAGAGACAGGATACCTGATGTCCATATAAGAACAACGCTTCTTGTCGGTTTCCCGGGCGAAACTCAGGAAGATATCGATGAGCTGATCGATTTTATCGATACCTATGATATCGACAGACTCGGAGCATTCGCTTTCTCGGATGAGGAGGGGACTCCGTCGTTCGACATGCCTGACAAGGTGCCTGAAGAAGAACGAAGGGCCATACGCGATCTTGTGATGCAGCACCAGCAGGCGGTCAGCGAAAAGCTGAACGAGCGCAAGATCGGCAAGGTCGTTGAAGTCATGATCGACAGATGCGTCGAAGTAGACTGCGAGGATATCGTAAAAGACTGGGACACAGCTGATGAAGAAACACTCAGCATGGTGCTCACTCTCTACGAAGGCCGCACAAGGTATGACGCGCCTGAAATAGACTGCAGCGTATACTTCACATCAAAGAACTGGGAGTATGCGCCGGGCGAAGTCGTAAAAGTGCTTATAACCGATACTTATGAATATGATCTGGAAGGAGTAGAAGCAGAAAAATGAATCTTCCCAACAAACTGACGATCGCCAGAATGATAGCTGTACCTTTTTTCATAGCCGCTTACCTGCTGGGGTACTTCCCGGCAGCTCTTGTGATCTTTATCGGGGCGTCCATAACCGACTATTTTGACGGCAAGATAGCGCGCTCGCAGAATCTGGTCACGAATTTCGGCAAAATAATGGACCCGCTGGCAGACAAGATACTGGTATACTCCGCGCTCTGCCTCTTCATCGAGTCGGATATCATCTGGGCCTGGATGCTCATACTTATACTCGCCCGTGAATTCATAGTCGCCGGCATGCGTACTGTAGCGGCATCGGAAGGAACAGTACTGGCTGCAGGAATGTCCGGAAAGATAAAGACTGTCCTTCAGATGGTAGCTGTCATCATTTTCCTTTTCTCCCTCTGCCTTACCGACGGCAGGGATACGGTCATGATGGCCGGCAATGTGATCTTCTGGGCTTCACTGGTAATGACTGTGTATTCAGGATGTGAATACGTTCTGAAGAACCGCAGCGTTTTCAGCATGTAGAAGGGAGGCCGGCTTGAAAACTTCCATACTTGCTGTAGGTACCGAACTTCTTTTCGGGCAGACAGTAAATACAAACGCGACTTTTCTGTCAGATAAGCTCAATCACATGGGCTTTGACGTCATGTATCATTTTGTGGTAGGCGATAATCCGGAAAGACTCAAGGAGAAACTGTCAGAGGCCTTTATCGACACAGATCTCGTAATACTTACCGGCGGACTCGGACCTACACAGGATGACCTCACAAAGGAAATGGTCGCCGAACTCATGGGCAGAGAGCTCTTCCTTGATGAGAACGTCATGGAACAGCTCGCCGGTTTTTTTGAGAAGCGCGGGAGAAAGATGACTGAAAATAACGTAAAACAGGCTTATCTCCCTGAAGGCTGCACGCCGTTCTACAACGCGTCCGGCACCGCGCCGGGATTTGCTCTGAGCGTAGACGGAAAGACAGCCATATGCCTTCCGGGGCCACCGCGCGAGATGAAGTGGCTCTGGGACAACGGAGTCAGAGAGTATCTCGGGCAGTTTATGGACAAGAAGATGTTCTACCGCGTCATACGTACCATAGGCATCGGAGAATCCGATCTCGAAACACTTCTCATGCCTGTCATAGACGGGCAGACGGATCCTACTGTCGCTACCTACGCGAAGGAGGGGGAGTGCACCCTGAGGGTAGCCTCGCAGCGCGATACAACAGAAGAAGCCGAGGCAGCTGTCAATGAGATGATAAGCCGCATCGATGAGCTTGCCGGAGAATATATATACAGCTATGACGACGAAGAGCTTAAAGAAGTAGTCGTGCGCATCCTGAAGGAAAAGGGCCTGAGGATCACTTCAGCGGAATCCTGTACCGGAGGACTTTTCGCCTCCGCGATAACTGATGTTGCAGGAGCTTCTGAGGTGCTGTCTTCCGCTTATATAACATATTCTGCGGAAAGCAAGATAAAAGAGCTCGGAGTGCCGGCTGAGACGATAGAAGCATTCGGCGTGGTGAGCCCGCAGACGGCTGAAGCCATGGCCAGAGGCGCTCTGGAACGCGCGGAAGCGGACGTAGCCGTCTCAGTGACCGGCTATGCCGGCCCCGAAGCCGATCCGGGTCACGAAGCCGGAGAAGCGTATATCGGATATGCCATGGGAGAATACTCGGGTTACTATCCGGTCAGGACATCAAGGAATGAGCGCAAGTGGAACCGGAACTACATCCTGCTGAGGATGCTGAGGACAGCATACATGCTCATCAGATAGGCAGGGTCCGGTACGGCAAAAAAGTGCCGGGGACCGAAAAAAGGTCTTTAAATGTCGGGTTTCGGGCTTTATCCGTTCGACAAAACGAAGATGCCCGAAATATAATATTGACATCAGAAGGTTATAGCGGTATTATCTACACGAACAAGTGTTCTACTATTTAAACGGAGGCAATATGGCAGTACAGAATGCAGGCGGCGCAGACAGCGCAGCAAAGGAAAAAGCCTTACAGCAGGCGCTCGATCAGATACAGAAACAATACGGCAAGGGCGCGATAATGAGACTCGGCGAGTCCGGCCCTGTAAGCAATATAGACGTTATTTCAACCGGGTCGGTAAGCCTCGACTTCGCTACCGGAGTCGGCGGATATCCGAGAGGAAGGATCATCGAGATATACGGACCTGAATCATCAGGTAAAACAACTCTGACGCTTCACGCCATAGCCGAGGCACAGCGCAACGGCGGGCAGGCGGCATTCATCGATGCGGAGCACGCTCTCGATCCTGTATACGCAAGAAACCTCGGCGTAAATGTTGATGAGCTTCTGGTATCACAGCCTGATACCGGAGAGCAGGCTCTCGAGATATGCGAGATGCTCACAAGGAGCGGCGCTGTTGATATTATCGTTATCGACTCCGTTGCGGCACTTGTTCCTAAGGCAGAGATACAGGGCGAGATGGGAGATTCCCATGTAGGCCTTCAGGCCAGGCTCATGTCGCAGGCTCTCCGCAAGATCGCAGGCGCCATCAACAGAACCAGCACCTGCGTCATCTTCATCAACCAGCTGAGAGAGAAGATCGGCGTCATGTTCGGAAACCCTGAGACGACAACGGGCGGTCGCGCGCTCAAGTTCTACGCGTCGATGAGACTCGATGTAAGAAAGATCGACACCATAAAGAAGGGTGAAGACGTTCTCGGAAACCGCACAAGAGTCAAGATAGTAAAGAACAAGGTGGCGCCTCCGTTCAGAAAAGCCGAATTCGACATCATGTACGGCACGGGCATCTCCCTGTCAGGTGATATACTCGATCTCGCATCGGATGTCGGCATAGTAGATAAATCCGGATCCTGGTACAGTTATAATAATGAAAGGATCGGACAGGGCAGAGAAAACGTTAAGGCGTATCTTGAAGCCAATCCGGACGTCCTTGAAGAGATACGCGGCAAACTCATGCAGCATCTCATGGGCAAGGATGATGACGGACTTAAAGTGGATGAAGACGGAGTGGTGATCGAATAAATGGAACTCTTTAACGGAAGGCCTGCTGATACTTCCGGCAGACTTGAAAAGGAGGTCAGGGTATATGATCTCCTGGATGAGCTTGGCATCAGCTACAGCAGACTCGATCATGCGCCGGCTTTCGGATCCGAAGCTGAACTCTGCCGCGAGATAGAGGATTCCCTCGGGGCAAAGATATGCAAGAATCTGTTTCTCGCAAACCGTCAGCGCACTAAGTTTTATCTGCTCATGATACCTGAGCATAAGGTTTTCCGCAGCAGCGATATCTCAAAGCAGGCCGGGAGCTCAAGGCTCCATTTTGCCGAATCCGAGTATATGGAAGATATGATAGGCTGCGAGCCGGGATCAGCCAGCGTAATGGGCCTTATGAACGATGCGGAGCGCAGAGTACAGCTTCTTGTCGATGACGATGTGCTGAATTCGGAGTATGTCGGATGCCATCCGTGCATCAATACCTCGAGCCTCAGGATCAGATCAAAGGACATTTTCGGCAGATTTATCGAAGCTGTCGGGCACGACTATATTATCGTGCATGCCGAATAGAAAAAAATCAAATTCCTTCTTGACCTTGCAATCGCAATGTAGTATTATTTTCTGCGGTTAACCGCGCGGAGCGGGTTTTTTAAGCGTAGCACCCAAACTCCGGCGAGTCTGGTTTAAGGAGGAATTTTTAATTATGTATGCTATCATTCAGACAGGCGGCAAGCAGTACAGAGTGCAGCAGGGCGACGAGTTCAGAGTAGAGAAGCTCGAAGCTAACGTAGGCGATACAGTCGTATTTGACGAAGTCGTAGCTGTAGGCGGAGACAAGCTTGTTGTCGGCACACCATTCGTAGAGAACTGCTGCGTAGAGGCTGAGGTCCTCGAGCAGGGTAAGGCTGATAAGGTCATCATCTACAAGTACAAGGCTAAGAAGGATTATAGGCGCAAAAACGGTCACAGACAGCCATACACACTGGTAAAGGTAACCGGAATCGGTGCTTCCGCCAAGAAGGCAGAGAAGGCCGCTAAGGCTGAAGAGCCTGCAAAGGAAGAAGCCAAGGCTGTAAAGGTCAGCGCTTCGATGAAGAAAGATGAGCTTCTGGCAGTTGCAAAAGAGATGGGAGTCGAGGTAGACGCAAAGGCTACAAAGGCTGACATCATCGCTGCTATCGAGGCTAAGTAATTTAGAGGAGGAAGCAAGATGTCAAGTAAAAAAGGAGTAGGAAGTTCCAAGAACGGCAGAGACTCCGAGGCGAAAAGACTTGGACTCAAGGTAGGTGCCGGTGAATTTGTAAGCGCAGGAAGCATCCTCATGAGACAGAGAGGAACAAAGTTCCACCCTGGCAACAATGTTGGCAAGGGCGGAGATGACACTCTGTTTGCTAAGATCGACGGAACAGTAAAGTTCGAGAGATACGACAAGAAGAGAAAGCAGATCAGCGTTTACAGCAAAGAAGCATAAATGCTTATGGCTCCTGCACGTGATGTGGGAGCCACTTTTATTTATTCAGAGAAATGTTTGTTGACAGAGCAGAAATAACGATAATATCGGGCAAAGGCGGCAATGGCGCAGTAACTTTCCGCAGAGATCCGTATGTACCGGACGGAGGTCCGGACGGCGGAGACGGAGGCAACGGCGGCAGTGTCATTTTCGTTGCCGATAAAAACCTGAGGACCCTCATGGACCTCAAGTATAAAAGAAAATATCAGGCTGAGAACGGCCAGCCGGGTATGAAGAGAAACCGCTTCGGCAAAAAGGGACAGGATCTCTATATCAAGGTACCTGTAGGAACCATGATCATCGACAAGGAGACCGGTCATCTGATGAAAGATCTCACAGCTGACGGAGACAGTGTTGTCGCGGCTAAAGGCGGACGCGGGGGCAGAGGAAACGTGCATTATAAGAGCAGCATCAGACAGGCTCCTAATTTCGCCGAGGCAGGAGGCGAGGCTAAAACGAGAGATGTCATACTTGAGCTCAAGCTGATCGCTGATGTGGGCCTCCTTGGATTCCCTAATGTCGGGAAATCCACTCTTCTGTCGGTATGTACGAATTCCAAGCCGAAGATAGCGGGGTATCACTTTACGACTATCGATCCGAACCTCGGAGTCGTTTACCTGCATGATACCAGCTTCGTCATGGCTGATATTGCCGGCATCATTGAAGGCGCTTCACAGGGAGCCGGTCTCGGATTCAAGTTCCTCAAGCACATAGAGCGCACAAAGGTGCTTATCCATGTAGTAGATGTCGCGGGCTCAGAAGGCAGGGATCCTATCGAAGACTATAAGAAGATCAATGCTGAGCTGGAGCAGTTCGATCCACGCCTTGCTCAGAAACCTCAGATCGTGGCCGCAAACAAGATCGATCTTGTGACAGACGAGGAGAAGTATCAGGAGTTCATGGATTTCATGACTGAAGAAGGCCGCGAGGTATATCCGATAAGCGCTGCGGCCAGACAGGGCATAGATGAGCTCATGAACGCCGCACTGCTCGGAGTCGAAAACTATGTGGAGCCTGACGACGAGCCTATGACTATGTTTGACTTTGAAGCAGACGAAAATGAGGCCGATTACAGAACGGTAAGCGCGTATAAGGATGAAGACGGCATATATGTGCTCGAGGGCAAGCAGCTTCTCAAGATATTCCGTTCCACAAACTTTACGGACAGCGGTTCGATAAGATACCTTTACAACTACATCGAGAGGCAGGGCGGCATCAATCTTCTGAGACAGCTCGGGCTCAAAGAAGGCGATACAGTCAGGATAGAAGACTTCGAATTTGAGTTTACTGAAGATTAAATTCACCCGAATACGACATTTTTTGCACTTTATTCAGCATTAACAGCACGTGCATACGGAATATGACCGCAAAAGCGGTCATTTTTTGTTGCTTTGAGGTCGGTTTTTGTTTAAATTCATTCATTTTCGGAGTTTTCGGGCTGATTTGTCCGTAAAGAGTACTATCCTTATAATGAGAGCATCATAGGAGAGGAGCTGCAGCTGATGGCAGATAATGTTTCACAAAGAATAAGGGATGCTCTTGAAAGTCTGATCAGTGACAAAAAAACAGTTGTCAGGATCCTTTCCATTGTAATGATACTGCTCATTGCCGTGATACTGAGGATACACGAAGACAGCAAGGCAGACATCACGATCGAGTCTGCCGAGACTGCGGAAGAAACCGAACTCAGTGAAGACGGCAGCGGCCGGCTTCAGCTTTTCTATGTCGACATTGGAGGAGCGGTGGAGAAGCCGGGCGTTTACGAGGTCTCAAAAGGCACAAGACTATTCGAGGTCATAGACATGGCCGGAGGTTTGTCTGAAGATGCTGATACAGACCATGTAAACAGGGCGTCGTTTGTTGAAGACGGACAAAAGATAATAATACCTGAGAAAGGAAGTGACACTGCAGCAGCCGATGATGACCTGTCGTCAGCGTCTGCGGGATTCACAGAGGCGGGCAGCGGTCTGGTAAACATTAACAGCGCTTCTGCTGATGAACTCAAGACGCTTAACGGTATAGGCGACGCGATAGCTGAAAGGATAATACAGTACAGAGCAACGAGGGCTTTCAGGAGCAAAGAGGACATTATGTCTGTCGATGGGATAGGGAGCAAGATCTACGAAAAGATCAAAGACAACATAACAGTTTGAAAGATATTAGAAGGAGTTAGTCAAAATGTACGGTATCACGCAATCTGAAACAAAGATCATGAGAGATCTGGTTAAAGAACTTAACGAATTCAATAGTTATGTAAGAGCGGGATTCAGTCCTTTCGGACACGAATACATACAGGGCAACTATTTCTATGCGTTTAATCCTGCCCGCACCGCCGATAAGGGTACTTATCTGCGTAACATAAAACTGTTGAAAACCATTAATGCAGTTCTTGATGAGAACTGCATAAACGTCAAAAGCAGGGGCTACACTTACCTGAGAGACGCCATCTGCATCATAATAGACAGAAAGAGCCTCGATGTATGCCTGGTGAAAGAAGTGTACCCGTATATCGCTGAGAAGCATCATATGAGCCTGTCCAAGGTGGAACACAACATCAGGAATGCTGTAGCATCAGCTCATAAAAAGTGCCGGACGCGTTATTCCGAAAGGAAATGCATTCTGAACAGCTTTGAGGGGAAGGTGACAAGCAAGAAGTTTCTTCTGAAAGCTGTACAGGAAGTAAGCAGCAGACTGCTGAAAGAGTTGAGCGTGTGATTGAAACAGGCGCTCTATTCTGATAGAGTTTATTCTGTCACATTTTAATTGAAAGGCAGAACAGACAATGGAAAAGGAAAAGATCGACAGGATAAACGAACTGGCACATAAGTCAAAGGGCGAAGGCCTTACAGATGCTGAAAAAGAAGAGCAGAGGATCCTGAGAATGGAATTTCTGGCCGAAATAAGAGCGGACTTCAGGGCGACGCTCGAATCCATTGAGATAGTTGAAGAATCACAGCAAAGAAGTGATGAATTTATATGCTGAAAATGCTATAATTAATGGAAATTTTCGGACAAGGAGATATATATGAAAAACCTCGGAGTAAATGAAGTCAGAGATATGTTCAGGGATTTCTTCGTAAGCAAGGGCCACTATCCGGGCGGCTCCGCTTCGCTTATCCCTCGCAATGATAAAAGCCTTCTGATCATCAATTCGGGTATGGCGCCTCTCAAGCCGTATTTCGCCGGCACAGAGACTCCTCCTAAAAAGAGGATGACGACATGCCAGAAGTGCATCAGAACAAACGATATTGAAAACGTAGGAAAGACAGCCCGTCACGGTACTTTCTTTGAGATGCTCGGAAACTTCAGTTTCGGAGATTACTTCAAGAAGGAATCCCTTCAGTGGGGCTGGGAATTCTGCACGGAGTGGCTCGAGATGCCTAAAGAGAAGCTCTGGGCTACCATTTATGAGAATGACGATGAAGCCTATGAGATATGGCGCGATGTTATCGGAATGCCAGAGGAGAGGATAGTCCGCCTCGGCAAGGACGATAACTTCTGGGAGATAGGACTCGGTCCATGCGGACCGTGTTCGGAGATCTACTTCGACAGAGGTCCTGAGTGGGGCTGCGGCAAGCCTGACTGCAAGCCGGGCTGTGAATGCGACAGATACCTTGAGTTCTGGAACCACGTATTCACACAGTTCGACAAACAGGAAGACGGATCATATCCGAAGCTCGCGCATCCTAACATCGATACAGGAATGGGTCTCGAAAGACTCGCGTGCATCCTTCAGGGTGTGGATTCGATCTTTGACGTAGATACTGTCAAATACATCAGGGATTCGATCACAGACATGGCCGGCGTTGAGTATCAGGCCGGAAACCACAGCGTAGATGTAAGCGTCAGGATCATCACAGACCATCTGAGATCGATGACCTTCATGATCGGAGACGGCGTGCTTCCGAGCAATGAGGGCAGAGGCTACATCCTCAAGAGGATAATAAGAAGGGCCGCAAGGCACTGCAAGCTTCTGGGCATCACACAGGCTAATCCTCTTGTAGAGCTCGCTGAAAGCGTAGTGACCACATCGGGCGCAGCTTATCCTGAACTCGTCGAGAATCATGATTACATCATGAAGATCATCAAGATAGAAGAGGACAACTTTGCCAAGACTCTTGACAGAGGCGTTGAGATCCTTGACTCCTACATGGAAGAGATGGACGCTGAAGGTTCTTCTGTACTTTCCGGAGACCACGCGTTCAAGCTGTATGATACATACGGATTCCCTCTCGAGGTCACACAGGAGATACTCGAAGAGAAGGGAAAGACTGTCGATGTAGACGGCTTCACCGAAAAGATGAACGCTCAGAAAGAGCTCGCCAGAGCGAACCAGAGAGATACTGAGGGCGATGCGTGGAGAGATGCTTCCGAGTACAGCCACTTTGAGCCGACTGAGTTCCTCGGATATACCGAAGAAAAGGCCGTATCAAAAGTGCTCTACACCGGTGACTACGATGAGAACCGCAAGTTCATCATTTTCGAATCGACACCGTTCTATGCCACGAGCGGCGGACAGGTATTCGATACCGGTATCGTTAAGCATAACGGCGATGAGCTGCGTGTAGTCGATGTAGTAAAGGAAAACGGCATATACCTTCATGTCATAGATCCTCAGGACACCGGACTGGTTATGCGCATCAAGCCGGGCGATGAAGCCGGTCTTGAGATAGATTCCATCAGAAGACATCAGATCGCAAGAGGTCACTCCGCAACACATCTGATGCAGCAGGCACTCAGAGATGTTCTGGGCGACCACGTAATGCAGGCCGGTTCATATGTCGATGACAACTACCTGAGATTC
>Ga0310695_10009474_pt1 | contig 14612 bp, 19 predicted proteins | sample RumenRJG_04DNA_FD_203882 | JGI IMG/M metagenome (GOLD analysis project Ga0310695, IMG submission 203882) | Bovine rumen microbial communities from Lethbridge, Alberta, Canada - RJG_04 (v2) (version 2) | ecosystem: Host-associated > Mammals > Digestive system > Stomach > Rumen | place: Canada... | reverse complement strand
CCTTCATGTAGACCGCCGCGATAGATACGCGAATCACGCCGCCGGTCGTGACGAGAGAGGAGTCGAAGCGGGTAGGTATCCTGGCCGTATATTGAGGGACATGGTACTCTTCGCCTCGGATGTCCCACGCGGACAGTTCGTATTCCGGCGTGCCGTACGCGCTGTTCGTCGTCACCGGCATGTTGTCGTACTGCTGGAGGCGGACCCTCGTGACTTCGTTTGTCGCTGTGAAGTCAACGTCCGCGAGGCGCACGGTGCCGTGCAGGACTTCTCGCGCATTTGCGATCGCCCGCAACGACGGAAAACGGATCCACGGCTCGCTGCCTGTCAGCTGCGCGAAGCGCGTGTTGTTCGAGTACACCGGAAACGGAACGCCGTCCACGCCGTGGCAGAAGTCAAGCGAGACCCACTGGTGGACGTTCGTGACCGTGTTCGTGACAGGATAGAGCCTATGATGTATCCAGCTGTTCGTGAAGACACTCACCGTGCCGTTTGTCATGGGCTGCGTAATGTACGACACGGCGTTCGTGTAGCCATTCGTGTACGTTACATGCGGGTAGACGTTCGTGGTCTGGGGAAGATCGTCGTAGAGGCGCACGCCGTCGAGGAGAGGCGCGCCGCCGTAGAGCCACGAAGACTGGTTGCCGTATCCGTAATCCGAAGGCAAGGCTGGCACGTCACCTCTCCTGACAATCGGGACCACGTCGCTGCGCTGAACCCCGCCCACGCTCCCGAGAAGAAGCGCGCTGCGTTCTGCTAGCGCCTCGCGGATCCAGTCCGCGTCCTCGCTGCGTATTACGCGGTAGGCGTTCGTGGAGTCCACGTCGACGACGATGCCGCGTATGTGGTTCGTGAGCGTGGGTATGGTGAAGATGTAGTCGGCTGCGGACGACTGCGGGACGTTCACGGCGCGGAGCGCGGTGAAAACGGAAAGCGCAAAGTTCAAGATGACGGCTGCAGCTACATTCTTCATCTTCATTCCTTCATGCGCGGTAGAGCTGGACGTTCTTCAGGGACGCCTCGCGGTGGTCTGCCGAGACCGTGTTGTGCTTGAGCTGGTAGAGTGGCAGCCAGACGATGTTCGTGTCGCCGCTGTAGACGTCGTTCCCCGGGTCGGCGACGACCTCCACGATGTCGGCGCCGTTCGACATGTCGTCCGCGTGGATCTTCGCGTAGACCCATTCGGCGCCCTCCACGTCCGTCATCTGGTCGCCCGTCACGGCGATGCCGGCGACGGCGAAGAGCTGGCGGACGCAGTACACGTCCTTGACGTCGAGTTCCAGAGTGAAGATGTCAGAGGATGTGCGGTGGCTCAGCGACCACACGAGGTCGAAACCGCCCACGCCGGTGTCCTGCGGGAGCGCGACGTCCACGGGCGTCGTTCGGTGCTGCGTGATGGTCATGTCGCCGAGCGTGCTGTCTCTCTCTCGGCTGATCGTCGCCACGCGGCCCGTCCATGCGTCGCCTGGCGTGTCCTTGTAGTGCCTTTGGAGCCCAAGGGCGTTCAATGTCGTGTAATTGTCCATGGCTGCATTGCGCAGGCCGGCCCAGACAAGACGCCGCGCGGGCAGGTTGAGACTGTCGACGCCGTACAGCTTCGCGGATGGCTTCACGTGGATGTCCACGTACACCTTGAGTACACCTACTGTGGTTCCGGCCTCGACGGTCCTGTATTCAGCGGCGTCAATTTGATTCCAGTTGATCGTGCCGAGGGAGCGCCACGCGGGGTCGTCGTCCTCGTGGCCGGATGTGTCGCTTGCGGGAGGGTTGAGGGGGTCGCACGTGCCGCCCACGTTGCAGCAGCCGGGCGGGAGGTAGATTTCCCACTGGCCGCCGGGGTCGTCCTCGGTCTTGTGCAGGCGGACGGTGAAGGGGGCGAGAGTTTCGGCGTCTTCGACGCGGAGCGACTGCCACTTGCCGGGTTGACGGAGCGACTGGAGCTCCGCTTCGTGCGCATTCACGGCGCGCGCGACGGACGCGCCCCAGGAGGCGCGCATCTTTCCGCCGGCGAACGGCGGTTCAATCACGTTCTCGGTCATGCGTTGCCCCCGTTGTTGTTGCCGTTGTTATTGCCATTGTTGTTCTGCCCTACGATGTATGGCATGGGCCAGCGGTTGGTCTTGCCGTAGAAGTCCGGGTCCCAGGGGTGTCCGGCCGGATTGTCCGCGATGAGCATTCCCCACCAGCTCTCGATGCGAGTCCACTTGCCGTCGGCCGTCTCGTCGCAGTCGTCCTGCATCTTGAGCCATTCGTACAGGGCCAGTTTCGCCGCGAGGCCCTTGGGGTGCTTCTTGTCGATGGTGTTGTCGCCGGTGATTTCGGACGTTGGAGGATCGTCAACGAGGCCGATGTTCTCGAGACAGTCGGGCGGCGGTTGCGCGTAGGTGCGCGTGCGGGTGATCACCGGGTAGAAGCGGATCACGCTCTCCACGCCCTTCAGCATCTTCGCAATCAGCAAGGCGGTTGCCGGGTATTGTTCAGCCACGTCCACGACTGCGCCATTCTCGCGGAAGTTTCCGGCTGTTGCGATCGCGCTGTCCGTCTCGCGCAGCCACTTCTCCACGATCGCGCGCTGGGGCGCGCTATCCGTTGGGGCGCAGTATGCCATCACGCTCACGTCGTTGCGCACGGCGTGGATCTTCCAGACGGTCTTGATCGGCGCGTTGTTGGCGTCTTGCGCGTCGGACTCCTTCCCCGCGTCCGGAATGCACGTTATGGAGAGCGTGCCCGTGTTGCCGTTTCCGCGCTGGAGCTCCCAGTTCTTCGCGAGCCATCCCGTCACCACCTCGTCGCCCTGGTTCAGGCCGTCAGCGAGCGTCTTGAGGTCTGTGTAGCCGCCCTTGAGGACGTAGCTGAAGGTTGCGTCGCCGGAATCGGCCACGCCCTCGCTTTCCGTCGGCTGGCGGTAGCAGCCATTGGGTACTGTTATTGCCATGTGGCTCCCTTTCCGCTTTTCGCCTCGATCTTCTTCAACACGGACAGCTGCTCCTTGCCGGTGCGGGCGAGGTCGCTGAGGCTAGTGCCCGCGCCGCCGTTGGCGAAGTATCCGCCCACGCGCGTGAGGGCGTCCGGAGCGGAGAAGTCGGCGCGCTGACCTCCCTCCGGATTCTGTTTCTCCAGCGCGCGAAGCTGGTCCAGCTCGGCGGCGTTCGCCTGCCGCTTCGCCATCGCCCGCTGGAACGCGGCCGGGTCGCCGATCTCGCGGAACGCCGCAGTGGCAAGATCTTTGTCGGCTTCTTCACGCTTCTTGATCTCCTCCGCGAGCTTCGTCTGGCGTTCGGTCAAGTCGGTCTCCACGCTCGTCAGGCTTTCCAACGTCTCTTTGAATTCAAGTGTCCGCTTCCGCGCCTCTTCCCACGCCTTGAAAGACTCAAGCATCGCGTCGCGCTGCTTGGTCTGAGCATTCATCTCGTCCAGTTCCTTGGTCTCGTTGTCGAGATAGGAGATGCCGAACGACGCCAGCGCCGCAGCCGCGCCGGCTTTCTTTCCGCCCGCCAACGCACCCATGGAGAACGCCGAGACGGCGTTGACCGCCGCATTGCCGGCGAACGAATCGCCGTGCGCGAGCGCGCTGCGCGCGAGCCCGATGCCAATCCCTGCGAGCATCTTGCCCATGCCGTTGAGCTTCGCGCCGGCCTCTTGCGCGTTTCTGCCGAGATCGCGCAGATGGCGGCCCGCGCGCTCGGCCTCGCCCGAGGCGTCGCCGCCGGTGGCGGAGGCTCCGCCGGTGTCGACCACCTCGCGCACCTTCTGCTTGGCCTTGGTGTTGTCGACGTCAAGCTCGACTTTGAGTTTCTTGGCCATCGTCAATCTTCTCTATTTCAGCGAGTGGGAACACTTTGTCTTCGGCGAGCCATGGCTGCCGCCTGAGGAGCGCGATTGCGCTTGCAGGAACTTCCCACATGATTTCGCGCAAGCTCCACCCGTACGTGATCGCCGCCCAGTGGGCGACCACCGCGATCCAGCCGTCTCCGGGCGGCGTTTTTTTTTTACTTCCGGCAGCACGTCGAACATCACGCCCATCTGGCGGTAGCACGCGCGCGTGATTTCCTCAAGCGCAGAGATGGGCAGGGTGTCGGCCCACGCCACCGCGTCGTCGTAGAACGAGCCGCGCAGCACCTCGCGCGGGTCGTGCGTGAGGAGGTAGAGCGACGGTACGAGTTCGAGCGTGTCATTCGGCTCCTTGCCAGTGACGAGCGGCGAGCCGATGCGCTCCAGGGCGGCCCACATGCCGAGCGTCATCGGGCGCACGGTCGCGCCGCACGGGCACTCGACCGCCAGTGGCAGCAGGGCCGCCATCGCCTTTCTGGGGTTCGCCTTGCTCATCAGGTATTGCTGCCGCTGCTCGCCGCAGTCTGCGGCGGGAAGTTGTCGAACTTGTGGCCGGTGATGTTCCAGCGCTTCCGCCCGTTGTACGTGCCGGCCGCCTCCACGGAGTCGACCTTGTAGTAGGTGCCGCCGTTGCCGGACGGGTACTTGATACGCTTGCCGGTGTAGCCGGTCGGCATGTCCTCGATCACCGACGCGATCGACGCGGAGGACGTCGCGCCGTACACGGTGAGCTTCAGGTTCTTGCGGTTGTCGTACACGATCTCGTCCGCACGCGCACCGGACTGGTCATCCACGTCCTCCTGCACGGGCGCATCGACAATGCTCTCGCTCTCGACAACGAAGCCGGTGAGGGTGTTCGTGATCCCGCGCGGGCTGCCTTTGATTTCGGTTGGTGTTGTTGACATGTCAGTTCCTTTCTGTTGTGGGTTCTGTCAAGATGGGGTCGAAGCCGAAGGTGGCCGTGGCCGTGACCGTGCGCGTGCGATCGTCCGCCCACTGCTCGATGGACTCGAACTCAAACTGCTCGCCGTCCAGCGCGTGCGCCACGATCTCGGCCGCGTCGAGCGCGGTGAGGTGGCCGGGCGTGCCGCGGTTCAAGTCGGGACGCTCCGCGCATTGCACCGCAAGCTGCATCTCCACGGGGATGCCGTCCCCGCAGCCGCTCGCCGAGCGCGTCACCTTCGGCGTCACCACCACGATGCACACGTTCCCAGCCTCAAGCGCCTGCTTCACCTCGAAGAACACGTCGTTCGAGTCCTCTGCAATCGCCTTGCAGCCGCCCTGAACGAGTTCTTCAACGCCGTTCAAGGCGTCCGCCACCTTCTCCTGGATTTCGCGTATCGTCATTTTCGGGTTGCCTCCGTCAAGGGGTTTGTGGTACACTGTGCGGCGTCCTCGGAAGAGCGGGCCGTGGAATACCGGTTGGAGTGCTCGCCGGGGCTTCTTTTTTGAACAGGCCGGTGGGGATCGGCACCTGCCTTCTCACCTGCACCGGCAGTTTGAGCACTCCGCCGTCGAAGGTTTCGAGGCATAGCACTATGGAATCCTTCTCGCCGCCGGCTTCGATGTAGTCGGGCGCACGCCATAGTGACGGTACGAGGTCGACATCTGCGGGCATGATCGGAAGATTTCCGGGCGTATTGTCCACAAGCCAATGTCCGTGATCGATGGTGTGCTTTGCAAACGACGGACCTAGAGTCAGCCCACGCCCCTCGAAGATCGGGCGATACTTCGGGCTTACCTTGTCGCACTCCGCCAGCAACTTTGCCGTGGCCTTGCCGACGTTCCAGCCCTTGCCGCTTTCTTCCGCGCTTGGCTTCCGGTAGTTCTCGAACATGTCACGAAGGAGACAACGCTGCCACTGTACCGTGACATTGCCAGTTGCCTGGTCTTGCGTGTACTTCAGCTGATCGCCAAAAGACGCATGGAGGAACTTCACCTCGTCCCCAGACCAATGCCCCGCGTCGAACGATGCGGATAGATTGTCGTTCATCCCCGGCAGCGTTCCCTCGTTGCGCTGCCTCTGCATCTCGGCGGTCTTCTCGCGCAGCTCCTCGTCGGAGATGAGGCCGAGATCTATCGCCTCCTTGCGGCTCACGTCAACCACGCCCACGCCGCTGCCCCAGGCGAACGGCGGGTAGGGGTTGCCGAGGCCGTCGCTGTAGCCGCCCGCGCCCGCGCCGAGCGCCGCCCAGATGGGCGAGTCCTTGAGCGCGGTGCGCGCGCCGAAGTCTGGCGTGGCGCCTTTCCAGCCGACGGAGTCCCCGGCGGCCTTCCAGCGCGCGTCCCACGCGCGGCCCTGCCTCCGCTGCCGGATGCGCAAGAGTTTCATAGCCGGGAACGCCGCGAACGCGCCGGGCGACATGCCGTTCGCATAGCGCACGAACCCGCGCGCCGTCGCGACGTTGGTTTTCAGGATGACATCGAGCCGGGCCTTGGAGAAGAGGTCCTTGATGGTGCCGTCGCCTGGCCTCATGCCAGCTCGCGTCATGTAGTCGCGAAGTTCGATGCGCAGCTTCGAGATGTCTGCCGCGCCGGCTGCGTGCCGGGCGCTCTGGAGGCGGAACGCGTCGAGTAGCTGAATCTCGGTAACTTGCGACGAGAAGAACGCCCGATCGCGGAGTCCGGCCTGCACGGAGTTCCATTCGCGGCTGTCTATGTTCGACCCCACGAGCGCCTTCTGCAATATCTTTTCGGCGGCGGTCACAGGATTGCCCCCATTGCGTCTTCGGCTGCGGCATGGAGCGCAGCGTCGTCCGGCAGCACCGTGCGGTCGGCTGGGATCGTCGCGTGCGCCACGAGCATGTAGTACGGCTCGCCGGTCTTCTTTTCGCGGAGCGTGCCGGTGCTGGAGCCCTTGGGCCAGACGAGCGACAGCTTCTCGCGCGACGGGTCGAACTCCGCCGGCCGCTGGTCCCACACCGCCGGATGCACCGGGATGGCGAGCGACTTGCGCCCGCCCGTGGGATAGACGATTCCGCCGTAGTAGTGGAGCGCCGCGCCTTCCTTGTCGATCGTGACGACGCCGACCTTGCCGGCGGCTTCCACCTTCATCGAGTCGGCGGCGTCCGCCCAGTAGTCGCTCTTGGGCATCCCCGCGCGGCGCCGCGCCGATGCGTTGCGCCGGAGGAGGTGCGAGTAGATGAGGTTCATCATGCCGCGCGCGCCCGCCTCGGCGAGCGTGCGGTCGTCCGGGAGCGGAAGCTCCGCGTTCGGCTTTATGGCGACGGTGATCCTCATTTGTTAGTCTATTGCCTAATCCAGCAAACGCGGGGGACATGCAGGCGCGGCGACAGGCGAGCCGGCGGGGGCGAGGGCGTCCGCGTCCTCGCCGTCGGACTCCGGGACGAACTCGCCCTTGCGCACCTGGTCGAAGAGCTCGCACGCCTTGTTGTAGGCGAGCGTGCGCGACTCGTTCACCACGATGTTGCACCGCGCCAGCACGCCGAAGCGCAGATAGTCCATCGCGGGGACTATCAGCGACTCCGGCAGCGCCAGCGGGTTGGCGGCGAGCCTGACGCGCGCCGGCGACGAGCGCACCACGCCGCGAACGTACGCCGCCACGGAGCGCAGCTGCGCTTCCACGGGGTCGCCGAACTGCGACGACTTGCGGTAGGCGTCGATCTCCGCTGCGGAGAGCGACGCCGTGAGGTCGTCTTCGGTTATCACGCGCCAGGACATCGCCGGTCTCCTTAGGTGATCTTGATGCAGCCGGACGTGCCGGCGGCGGCGGGCGCCTTCTGCGTGATCACGCCGAACCAGAGGTCCGCGTTCACGATCTGGCGGTTGAGGTTGCGGTCGTTGTTCACGACGATGCCCACGGACAGGCCGCTCTCGGGGTCGGTCTCGGTGCCGGCCTCGGCGTAGTCCGCGACGATCGCCGGGACGCGCGCGATGGAGCCGAAGCCGCCGGCGGGCACGATCACCGCGCTCGCGGTCATGCCCGGGACGAGCACGATGTCCTTGAAGCCGAGGTACTGCGCAAGCTCGGTGAGCGACGCCGTGGTCACGTTGAGCGCGGCCAGCAGGCTCTTGATGTTCGCGAGCGTCGCGCCGTTGACGGCGAGGACGGACGTGGTCTTGTCGAGCCACGCGATCGAACCGGCGAGGTTCAGGTAGTCGGCGACCACGCGGCTCCCCATGGTGGCGTTGAGCGTGACGGCGGTGGACGAGGTGACGGCGTCGAGGCCGGTCTTCACGGCGGCCATGACGGCCATCGCGATGCCGCCGCCTGCGCGGCGCGCGAAGAGGTTCTTCATGCGCGCCGCGTTCACGCCCTTGTCGAGGTCCTCGCCCGAGAGGTCGAAGCCCTGGAGGTAGTGCGTGGCGGTGAGGTCGCCGTAGGTGGTGGTGCCGCCGGTGCCGTAGTGGTTCGTGCTCGTGTTGAACGCGCTCGCGGCGGAGATCGAGGACAGCGGCACCTTGATGGTGGCGTTGGGCTTGATGTCGATGCCGGGGGCGGCGCTGGAGAAGTCCACCGCGCCGAGCTTCTGGAGCGTGTCGGTGGCGGGACGGATGTTCGCGAACATCTCCTCGATGGAGAGCGCGATGCCGGTGAGAGTCATTGCCATGTTGGTTTTCCTTTTTTGTGGTGAGTGGTTGGTGGCCCGTGGTTAGCCGTCGATCTCGGCGGCGTGGGCCTTGTAGAACGCCTCGCGCTCGGAGGGCGGAAGCGCCAGCATCTGCTCGCGGCAGGTGGCGACGGCGCCGTCCTTCGGCACCTCGGGCGTCTTCTTCGCGGCGGCGAGGACCGTCTGCGGCTTCGCCTCGGGCGCCTTGCACGCGGCGACCAGCTTTTGGGCGACCTCCGGGTTCGCCATGTACGCCTCGCGGCAGGCCGCGACGTCGGCGATCTTCGCCTTGTTCGCCTCGATGAAGGCGTCGCATTCCATGCTGCGGCACTTGGCCGCAGCCTCGGATGCGCTCTTCTCGGCGGCGGAGGCTTTTTCCTTGAGCGCTTCGATCGCCGCGACGGCGTCCTCCGGGGACGCGCCTTCGGCAAGGCCGAGCGCCTTGAGTATTTCTTCCATGTGGATTTCTCCTTCGTTGTTGTTGACCTCCGCGGCACGTGCCGCGGCAAGCGTTGAAAGTCCCTTGAAGTGGGGCGCGTTCGTCATGCCGATCGACATGAGCGCGCACGGGCGGTAGTCCTTGCCGTCCTTCGTGCACGCGAACGCGGGCGAGCGGTTCACGAGCGTGCGGCTCTGCCACAGCTCGCGGCCCTTCGGCGTGAAGTCCCAGCGCGTCCAGATCGAGCCGTCCGCCTCCTGGCGGATGTCCTTCGCCCACGCGAGCGCGGCGCTCGACTTCTCGCGGTCGAGCGAATAATGCTCCTCGTCCACGAGGATGCCGGGCCATTCGGGATCCTTTGCAGACTCCCTGAAAGCCTCCATAATCGCCTTTGCAGCGGCCTCGTCGAACACGAACTCGGCGTCCTTCGCCGCGCCCTTGACCGTGCCGCCCACGGGGTAGCGCCCGTACGGCGGGAACGTCTGGAACCACGTCGCGCTGTTCGGCGCGTCGTCCATCACGCCGCTGCACGCGGCGAACACGTAGATCTCATTCAGCTTCATCTTGCCTGTCCTTTCCAAGCTCCTCGACCATCGCCTTCGCCATGGCGGACATCATGGCCTCCTCGAACCCCGCCGAAAACGCCCCCTGGAGCGCGGACGCCTGCGCGGGGCTTGCGGCCTTCGCCTTTGCGAACGCCTGCGGACCGGGCGCGGTTTCCTCGCGTTCGAGGGTGAAACCGACGGCTTTCTCCAGTTCGCCCTGGTCAACCCGCCATCCGGCCTGGCGGAGCGTGGCGGCCACGTTCGCCGCGTCCTGCGCGCTGCGCTCCTCCGGGAAGTCGAGCGCGAAGTCCACCGCGCACGGACGCGCGCCGAACGTGCGCTCAAGGTACGGCTTCAGGAGCGAACGCTTCACGGCCTGGGCGAGAACGCCCGCGTCTCGGCGCACGATCTCCTGCCACACCTTCATCTGCGCGCCGCCGGCGAGCGAGCCGGTGTCCGCCTGCGCGAGGCTGGTGAGCGTGCCGCCCGTCGCGAGCAGCACGATCAGCTTCTCCTGGTGTTCGATGAAGCCTGTGAACGGGTCCGTGCCGCGCGAGCCGCCGGCAAAGTCGGTGATGTTCGTGCCGTTCGGCCACACGCTTACCTGCCCGTTCTCCACGGCGCGCGCCGCAACCAGGTAGTCGTTGCGCTGCTCGTTCGTGGCGTTCGGCGCCATGGTGACGGCAGGCTTCGGGAGCGCGTAGCGTTCGAGGAGCCGTCCCCAGTCGCGCTCCGAGACGGCGTGGCGAATGTGGACGGAGAGCGCGGGGTAGTCGATCGCGCGGCGGCGCTGGATGCCGATCAGCCCGGCGTTGGCGCACGGCACGCAATGCGGGGACCAGCCGTCGCACTCCGGGTTGTGGTACGTCGCGCCGTCGTGGACGAGGAACTCCCACGAGTTGTGAAGCGCGATCTCGCGCACGGTGCCGTCCGTCTCCCATATCGGCTGCGCAAGCGCGAAGCCACGGAAGAACGCCGTCTCAAGATGTTCCAGCAGCTCCGTGAAGTTCTCGATGCCGGCGATGAACGACTCCACGGCGTCCTTCTGCTCGTCGGCGAGCGAGCCGTCCATGGACGGCAGCGCGCTCACCTTCAGCTGGAAGCCCGCCACCGCGCTCTGGCGGCGCTCGATGCAGGTGAAGAGAATCGGGTTTGCGGATTCGATCTCCTGGAAGAGCCAGTGGAGACGCTGCGTGTCGCCGGAGCGCGCCGCGTCGAAGATGCTCTGCGCCGTGCGGATTGAAAGTCCCGCGACCGGGTTCGTGCGCTCAAGCCAGCAGTGGGCGGCGTCAAGCTCCACCTTCCTGTCCGGCACGCGCGCCGGTGCGGCCTTCGCGACCGCGCGCCTGGTTGTCCAAGCCTTAGCCATCAATGCTCCTTCCGTCGGGGTCGTTTCCTCTTCCCGCGCCGAACGGCGGCACGTACTCGCCGCCGAATGACGCGGCGCGCACGGCCAATGCAAGCGCCGTGCAACGGTCGCTGTGGCCCTGCGCGGTGCGCTTCGCGAAGTAGTTGTGCTTGCCGTCCTTCACCGCGTCCTGCATCTCGTGCAGGTCCTCGCGGCACTCCACGTCCACCGGCACGCGGAGGCGCGTCCCGTCGAACGCCACCTTCATCTTCGGGAAGATCTCGCACTTGAACTGCGGCGAGAAGACGCACAGCTCGCACCGCGCAGTCGGTGCGACGGGGCCGTTGCGCTCGGCGCCGAACTCCTTGGCGCACATGTCTCCGAAGCCCACGCCGGGGCCTGTGTAGTCCACGCACACCTTCGCGCACTTCTCGATGAGCGGCTTCAGCGCGTCGAACTGGTCCACCGTGTTGACGTTCTTCAGCACCTTGACGGCGCGCGTCCAGAGTACGTCGCCCACTTTTTCGAGGATCCACATCACGGTGGGGTCGCTCGTGCGGCCGAAGTCGATGCCCGCGTAGAACACGCCGGGGCGCGAAAGCACGTCGCCGTCCGTCTCCGCCTCGTAGCTCTCGCACTTCGCGATGAGGTCGTAGGGCAGTAGCACGGACGAACCGTCTATGAACTTGCACAGGAACTCCTGCGCCCACGCCTCCTCGTCGTCGACGGCCTTCTGCAGCTCGTCGACGTCCGTGCCAAGGTAGGGCGCGGCCAGCGTTATTGGAATGCGGTGCACAGACCACACTCCGCTTGTGTAGCGGAATTTGTTCTCCGGGTCGATCGCGCCCGAGTCGGTCACGATGTTGTAGAACCTCTTGCCGCGGCCGCTCTTGCCGTTCGGCGTGGAGGTGATGAAGGCCGTCTTGAGGCCTTTGAGCGGATTGGAGATCGAGGGGAGGATGGCCTTCCAGGTCGCGTCGGGGTCCTCGAAGAACGCGAACTCGTCCATCCACACGTGCGCCGAGTAGCCGCGCACGGTGTCCGGCTTGCCAGGCACCGCGATGATTCGGCTCTTGTTGGGGAACACGATTGTCGCGGCCTTCATGAGCGCGCCCGGCGCGTCGCGCTCCTCCAGGACGTCGGCGATGGACACGTTGAACGCCTCCGCCCAGTCGCGGCACTTCAGCACGGCCTCGAAGCTCTGGCGCTCCGAGGGCGACGCGATCAGCACGTCCGTGCGGTCCTGCGTTCCGGCGATCTTCACGGCGCGGCCCGCGCCGGTGAAGCTCTTGCCCGTCTGGCGGCCTGCGATTACGGCGATGAACCGCGCGGGGTCGTCATAGATGGCCCGCTGGTAGGGTTTGAAGAGCTCTATGGGCGAGGTGATCACAGTCCGAAAATCTCCTTCAGCTTCGACTCGCGCTCCTCGGGCGTGAGCTTGCGGTCGCTGATCGTCTCCTTCGCCTGGGCGGCCCGGCGCTCGGAGGCCTCGAACTTCTCGCGGGCGAGGCGCAGCGCGTCGTCGTCGCGGCGGCCCGCGTCCATCGAGACGAGGAGACGGCCGAGGGCGACGATGCTCTTGGTGTCCTTCGCCGTCAGCGCCTCCCACATCGCGGAAACGACGGCGGAGCGCTTGCGCGTGTCGAGCGCCTTGACGTCATCAGACTCCGCGAACGCCTCGGAGGCGTACACGCTCTCGCGCAGATGCTCCACCACGGCGCGGCGCTTCATGAACCGCGAGAGCGACGAGACCGTGGTGCGCACGCCGAACTCGGCGCGCACCTTCGGAAGCGCCTCCTCGTACGACGCGCCTTTCAGCAGCTCGTAGAGCTTGTGCTGCTTCGCGTCCTCCAGACGGTCGAGCGGACTCTGGACGTTCGGCTTCCTCACACCTGCTCCCTCATGCCCGCCTCGGTGGCGCGCCATGTGAGCGTGGACGGGTCCAGCACGGACGCCTGGCGGCGCACCATGCCGAGCTGCTCCAGCTCCGCGAGCGCGGCGCGCACCTGCTCGGCGGTCACCGGCGCGTCCATCTGGGCGTTCGCGTAAGTCGCCAGCGCCTCGGGCGACATCGGGCGGCGGCCCGTTTCCTGCAGCACGCCCAGCACGGCGCGTTTCAGTTCAAGCGTGATCTTCACGATTCGCCTCCGTTCTTCAGCACGGCCTCTACTTTGCCGACGAGCGTGTAAAGAGTCTCCGCGATCTGGTTCACCCGGTTGTAGATCTTCGTGTTTTCGGCGATGAACAGTTCGCGGAGTTCCTTGTCGTTCTTCTCGAGGTCCTTCAGGCGCTTGGCGTGGAGGTCGCTGATGGTCTCGAGCTTCGTGAGACGCTCGGAGATTTCGCCCGGCGCGGGCTTGCCGCGCACGCTGGCCCAGAGCTTCACGAGGCCGTTCGCGAGCATGACCGTGAAGGCGAGGCACGCAAGCCACGCCCCGATCTGCACAGGCGGCACTGTCATCAATTCGTTCATTCGTCTTCCTTGGTCGTTATGGTCGCGACGGGCGGCGGGCGGGAAGAGTACGCGGGACCCGAGCGCCGCCACGACGGCGGGGACCGTAAAACCCACCGCGCCGCGACGGTGGGCAGTATACGAAAACGGCGTCAAGAAATCATCGCTTCCGTGCGCTGCGTGCGCGCTTTCTTCGCGCGCGCGCGCGCGCAGACGCGAGGCAAAAGTGCCACGGTGGCACTTTTGAACGAAAACGCCCTCTGCAAATGGTTTGCAGAGGGTGTGCGAAAAGTGCCACGGTGGCACTTTTGGAGGATCGCGTTACTTGCGCTTGCGGGTGGGGCGAGCCGTCCCCGGCGAGCCGGGTGCGCCGATGGTCACGCTGTTGCCGTTGCCGGAGATGATCGGCGAGTTCGCGCCCGTCGTCACCGCCGTGCCAGGCGCGGACGGCGCTTCGAAGCCGAGCAGGACATTGGGCGTGGTGTTGAGTGTGCGTGCGATACGGCACAATTCATCAAGGCTTGGCTCTCGTCGCCTGTTCTCGTAGTGCGAGTATATGGCTTGTTTGAGGCCAAGCTTTTCAGCGAACGCGCCTTGCGGCGTTTCGCCTCTCAGTATCCGCAGAATTGCTGCGAACGGATTCTCGACTTTTCGTTCCATAAAATTTTTATACAATCTGTATTGACAGCCCGCTTATACATTCTGTATAATACGCGCCGTTGTGCGGCACAACAGGCTGCATGATACCAAAAACCAGAAGAACCGACAAGGAAAGGATACGCAAAAATGCGCAGAGTAGTGCTAAACCGCAACGGGCAGATCAGCCCCAAGGGCCGCGAGACGTCTGATCTCAAGGCCGGTCAGTTCAAGGTGGGGGAGCATGTCATGCTCAGCATCACCGGCGACTGCTGCTATCATCGGAAGGCGTTCGAGGAGTTCGAGGTGATCGAAGTCAAGCCTTGCTCCCGTTTCGGGGGCGGCCGCGAGACGGTCACGTTCCAGCGCGTGCCGAAGCGCCCGAAGGGGGTGAAGTGATGGAATCCATGATCCAGGACATGTTGCCGGGCGACCTGCCTGACGGGGCTGACGGCGTGGAGCCGATGTCGCGGGGCGAGAGTCACATGAGCAGGGTGGAGGCCGCCGCCATCCTCGGCCGCATGGCGGCCGCCAGCTGGGTGACCGTCGACGAGGTGACGGCGCTCGAGATGGGCGCGCGGCGTCTGATGTGCCGCCACTTTCAGAAGCAGCGCAGCTGGGCCAAGAAGCGCGCGCGGCGCGTTGCGCCGCTCACGCCCGAGGAGGAGCTTGCGGCCACGGTCGCGCGGCAGAAGGAGGCGGAGTGATGGCGCGCAAACTCAATGGCGTGAGCGTGAGCGTGTGGGCCGATGGCGTCGACTACGGGAACGACTGCGTGACCACGGAGTGC
>Ga0310695_10009472_pt1 | contig 14614 bp, 6 predicted proteins | sample RumenRJG_04DNA_FD_203882 | JGI IMG/M metagenome (GOLD analysis project Ga0310695, IMG submission 203882) | Bovine rumen microbial communities from Lethbridge, Alberta, Canada - RJG_04 (v2) (version 2) | ecosystem: Host-associated > Mammals > Digestive system > Stomach > Rumen | place: Canada... | reverse complement strand
TCTTTGAAGAAGCAGTGTTACCACAGTGGAAGCCCATGAAGATCTCCTTGTCGGTATAGGTGTCGCAAGCGAACTTCTTGCCCTTGATGCTCTCCTCGTACATGTCGTTAGGTACGGTATTGTTGATGTCGAGCAGGGTAACAGCATCCTGAGAGATACATGTTCCGATGTACTCTGACAGAGCGCCATAGATATCAACCTCACAAGCTACGGGGATACCGCGACCAGTCAGACGGCTGTTCACGTAGCAAGGTACAAAGCCGAACATGGTCTGGAAAGCAGGCCAGCACTTGTTAGCCATAGCCACGAACTGACGAGAACCCTTGTGAGCCTCAATCCAGTCAGTCAGTGTCAGCTCATACTGAGCAAGCTTCGGCAACACTGAAGGAATCTTATTACCTGTGCCGAGCTCAGCAACCATATCCTTCACCACGTCGTCGATACGTGGGTCACCCTGGTGCTTCTGGAAGGCCTCGAGCAGATCGAGCTCTGAGTTCTCCTCAATCTCAACGTCGAGATCATAGAGGGCACGGATAGGAGCGTTACAAGCCAGGAAGTTGTTAGGACGAGGACCGAAGCTGATGATCTTCAGGTTCTGCAGACCTACGATAGCGCGGGCGATAGGCAGGAACTCGTGGATCATCTCTGCGCACTGAGCAGCGTCGCCAACGGGCTCCTCAGGGATATAAGCGCGAGTCTTGCGCAGGCTCAGGGCCTGGCTGGCATTCAGCATACCGCAGTAAGCGTCGCCACGACCGTCGATCAGGTCCTTCTGAGTCTCCTCTGCTGCAGCGCAGAACATGGTGGGGCCCTGGAACCAGTCAGCAATCATGGTCTCGGAAATCTCAGGACCGAAATTTCCAAGATATACACAGAGGGCGTTACAACCGGCCTTCTTCACGTCTTCGAGAGCCTGCTGAGCATGGATCTCACTCTCAACGATGGTGATAGGACACTCATAGATACCGTCCTTGCCAAACTTTTCTTCATACTTAGCGATAACGGCCTTACGACGGTTAACAGCCAATGACTCGGGGAAACAGTCGCGACTTACAGCGACGATTCCGATTTTAATTACAGGTACATTTTTCATATTTGCATGAATTAAATAGTAATGCTTAGTTTCACGGTTGCAAAGTTACGCATTTTTATTTAAATGAATGCACTGTTTTGTATCAAAAACTTTGTTAATTGTGTATAATTAGTGCTGACTGAGGCGATACAACGGCTTTTCCGCCAGTTATCGTGCCGAGCCCTTCTTCGTTGATGACGCCATCGCAGCAGACTTCGGTATAAGTGCCTTCGGGGATGTTGACTTCTACGTTGGTCTTGTTGGCATTCAGGATAACAATAATGTTTTTCCAGTCATCGCGGCCGGCATAATTCTTGAGACGGAAGGCGACTGTCTGATTTGGGGCCTCTAAGAATTCCAGGTGTTTACGTACAAGGTCCGCATTCCCCAAACGGAAAGCTGGATGATGCTTGCGTAAGGCAATGAGGTTTTTGTAATACTCATAGACCTTAGCATACTTGGTCTTGTTACTCCAGTCGAGCTGATTGATGGAATCGGGGGATTCGAAACTGTTGTGAACACCTTTCTTGTCGCGTAGCAGTTCCTCTCCGCTGAGCATGAACGGTACTCCCTGAGAGGTGAAGACGGCTGTCTGTGCCAAGAGGTCAAGACGGATAAGTTCTTCCTCGTTGATACCTGTGATAGAGGCTTTCAGTCGATCAACGAGACACATATCGTCATGACAACTGACGTAAGAGATCATCTGTGTAGGCTCCAGGGCCCATGGCTCCTTGGAGTAATTCACCTTTGTCAGATCAATCTGGGGGTGGGCAATGGCGCCAGCAATTCCGAATTTCAAACTTTCCTCATTGTCGGCAAGACCTCCAAGGAAAGCAGACTGTTTGTCATCGGAGAAGGGACCGCGAAGGGCATCTCGAATCTCATCGGAGAAGGCTGCGATACCTGGCATCTTGTAGATGTTGGCTTTCATGCCGAGTAGATCCTGCGGATAGGCACAAGAGCCTGCGCTCCATCCCTCTCCATAAATAAATATGGTGGGGTCGATGCTGTCAACCATCTGGCGAATCTGATTCATCGTCTCAATGTCGTGTACCCCCATGAGGTCAAAACGGAAACCGTCAATATGGTATTCATTAATCCAATATTTGACTGATTCGAGCATGAATTGTCGCATCATAGGCTTGTCGGAAGCCGTCTCGTTGCCACAGCCAGAACCGTTGCTATACTGTCCATCAGCCGTCTTGCGGTAGAAATAGTCGGGATAAGTGCGCTGGAAATTGGAATGCTCTATGTCGTAAGTGTGATTATACACGACGTCAAGAATCACGCGGATCCCGGCTTTGTGGAGTGCCTGCACCATCTGTTTGAATTCACGGATACGCACTTCTGGCTGATAGGGATCCGTAGAGTAGCCTCCATCGGGCACGTTGTAGTTCACTGGGTCGTAGCCCCAGTTATACTTGTTGTCGGCAAGACGTGTCTCATCCACAGAGCCGTAATCATAGCTGGGAAGGATATGAACAGCGTTGATGCCAAGATCTTTTAAGTGATTGATAGCCCAGGGCTCGGTAAGAGCGAGGAATTTACCTGGGTACTTAGCATCCTGACGGTTAATGGAGAAGTCGCGATGGTGCATCTCGTAAATGATAAGGTCTGCGGGCGATTTGGTGATGGGACGTACATCGTCATTCCAACCTTCAGGATTGGTGTTGGAAAAGTTGATGATGGCGCCTCGCTGTCCATTGACACCCACAGCCTTTGCAAAGACACCAGGACATTCACCGAGACCGGTGTCGAAAGTGTAGAACTTCCCGATTAAGTTACCTTTTATCGAAGCCGTCCATTGCTCATTAGCTGTCTTTTGCATCTTGACGGTCTTGACGGCTTTACCACCGAGTCCGTCGTTATAGATGCGCAACGTGATCTTCTTAGCGTCGTTGGGGGCAAAGAGTGAGAACTGAGTTTTCTCGGGAGAATAAATCATCTCATGAAAAGACTGTGCCGCCACTGAATCCGGGGACAGGAGGGATAATAATCCTGCAAACATCAAGGTTTTCATTTTTATGTTGTTTTTAATTATGATGATAGACGTTTCTTTCTTTTAGTAAACAAGAGGGCGATAATAATCACAATGAGAAAAACAATAATAACACCAGAAATGATGAGAAGCGTATTTGCCCGTGACTGGGCTGCTTGGTTGCTTTTCTCAATGATGTTCATGACAGAGCTAATCTGATAAGTACGCATTCTCGGATAGAAGATGAGATTGCATTCCATGGCAAAATCCATATAACGACGGGCTCGCTCTATATCCCCGTCCTCTGCAAGGTGCTCTGCCAAAAAGAGTAGTGAGGCCTGGTTCATCACGGCGCACTTGATATCATCGATGGCAGATCTGCCTAACCAGTAGCAGGTTTGATCGTGGTTTTGGAGGTAGTCGTGGCAAACCGAACGGTAGAAAGCGGCAAAGGCGCTCTCGTGAGTGCCTTCGGTAACTATGTGTAGCCATCTGTTGCTGATGGCCAAAGCATCTTGGAACTTACGCTGAGCTGTCAGAATATCCATCTTCAAGTGGAGCCACTCCTCACTGCCTTCTTCGGAAACCATCAGCACCGAGTCACGGTACAGATTCTGCAGGTCAAAATAATTTTGGCGTATCTTTTTGCGCGTAGAGTAATTGCCTAATTCACCATAGACGTGCATCCAACCACAGTAATAAGCGACAAGTCCTGTACTGTCAAGTGCTTGTCTGTCAACCTTATTGAGTTCGTCGAGGGCTTCGGTGTACCTGTCTGTATTTGAACACTGATAAGCCAACAGAGATCGGAAACGCCCTATGAGGTCTTTGCGATGAAGTGATTCTGCGAGATTGATACATACTTCGGCATAATGAGTTGCGGAGTCATTCATGAAAGACTTGTAAAGCTGGAAAAGTTGCTCAGCATACAGGATTTTCTGCTCTGCAGTTTTCGCCCTCATCAGACTGTCTCGATAGGTGTCGATTTTCTGCTCGCGCACTGTAACATATACAGATGACTGGCTGATGGCTTCGTCAATCTGATGGTAGAGGGCATCGAAGTCGATGGACTCTTCGTTGACACGGAAATTGTCAGCCTGGATATGTGTTGTTACCAGAGCAATAGAAAGAAAAATAAATAGGCTTCTCATTCTACGGACAATTTTTATAGGCACGGAATGTTCCGTGCCTATTTGTTTATTTTGCAATAAGAGAAACAGCGAATCCGCCTCCGGGAGCTTCTGTAAGCTTGAGCACATCCTTGGCAGTTACCACCTTCTTGGTGATGACATACGCTTTGGGGTTATGCTCATAGTGGGCATCCTTCGCGTCAGCATAGATGGTGCAGTCGTATTTGCGACCTTTATCAAGGAAATCGAGACGGATGGCAGTCTTATGACCGTTCTCATCACATTTGCCGCCTATGAACCAGTTGTCAGTGCCCTTGGCCTTACGGGCAACGGTGATATAGTCGCCAGGCTCAGCCTCCAGATACTTCGAATCGTCCCAGTCGCAAGCAACATCGCGAATAAACTGGAAAGCATCGTCATACTTTTCATAGTTTTCTGGTAGGTCGGCAGCCATCTGTAGTGGCGAGTACATCGTGAGATAAAGTGCCAGAGACCCGGCAATCGTGATGCGTGCCCACGAAGTGTTACTGCTCCATGTGGAGAGTTTCGTCTCGAAAATGCCTGGGGTATAGTCCATCGGACCGCCCTGCAGACGTGTAAATGGCAAAATGCAGGTGTGGTCAGGGTTTGAACCGCCGAATGCCTCATACTCAGTGCCACGTGCGCTCTCGCCACCCACGAGGTTGGGATAGGTGCGGCAAAGGCCTGTAGGACGTGTCGCTTCGTGTGAGTTCACCATGATGTGGTGTTTGGCAGCCTCTTTGATGACATAGAGGTAGTGGTTGTTCATCGACTGTGAATAGTGATGGTCGCCACGGGGGATAATGTCACCGACGTAACCGGTCTTCACAGCATCGTAGCCGTATTTGTTCATCAAGGTAAAGGCATCCTTAATATGGCGCTCGTAGTTCTGAGAGCTGGACGAAGTCTCATGGTGCATCAGAATCTTCACGCCCTTTGAATGGGCATAGTCATTGAGCATCTTGATGTCGAAGTCGGGATAGGGGGTCACGAAGTCAAAAACGTCGCGCTTCCACATATTGGCCCAGTCTTCCCATCCAACATTCCAACCCTCAACGAGCACCTCCTGCAGTCCATTCTTGGCTGCGAAGTCGATGTATCGCTTCACTTTCTCGTTGTTGGCAGCGTGACGTCCGTTTGGCTTTACCTTGTTCCAGTCTATCTGATCGAGTTTGATACTGGGGAACTCGTCGGTATAGTTCCATGAACTCTTGCCGACAATCATTTCCCACCATACACCGCAGTATTTTGTAGGATGAATCCATGAGGTGTCCTCAATCTTACAAGGCTCGTTCAGGTTTAGGATAAGGTTGTTGGACAGCATGTCACGTGCATCATCAGAAACCATGACCGTTCGCCAAGGTGTCTCGCAAGGTGTTTGCATGGCACCTTTCAGACCTGTTGCATCGGGTGTGAGGTGACTCACAAAAGTGAGGGGAGCAGGCAGTGGCCAGGGTGAGGGTTTCGGATTGGGAGTATAGGCATTGCTTCCGCCACCAAGTTTGGTGGTAAGAGCCTTCGTCTGTGCATCGACAAGCTCAAGGTGCATGGTGGCATAGTCAAGACAGGCTGCTTCATGAATATTGATATAGAGTCCGTCATCGCTCTTCATCTGTAACGATGTCTGAACACCTGTCTCTGAGAATACTGCTACAGAACTGTTCCCCCAGTTGACAGCCGATCTCATGCGGTTCCGGATCTCAGAGAGCTTGGTCTCTTGTGTCATCTGCTCTTGGGTGTCATAGTCGCCAGGGAGCCACCAGGCTTTATGGTCGCCTGCCATCGCAAACTCAGAGCGCTCCTCTTTAATGAGGAAATAGTTAAGCTCTGGCTGCTGTGGGAACTCATAGCGGAAACCGATTCCGTCGTCATAAACACGGAAGCGAATCAGAATGGTGCGCTTCGTGGCCGACTGCTCGAGTGTGGCTTCTAACTCGTTGTAATGGTTACGGATATCCTTGGTTTCACCCCATACAGGCTGCCAGGTCTCGTCGAACGTGGAACTCTTTTCGCTCTTCAGGGTGAATCCGTCCATCAGGTCGGTCTCCTTCAAGCCTTTCGATGCATGCTTGTCTTTAGCCAGTTCCAGACCGAGGTGGGAGGGTTTCACAACCTCGCGCCCCTTATAGGTCATCTCATAGACGGGACGTCCGCCATCGTCGATGGTAAACTTTAGCTCAATGTTGCCATTCGGCGACTTCACATTGCCTGCTAGTGCTATCGTCGGCACGAGTAGCAGGCTCATAAACAGTTTTCTCATTTTCTTCCGCTTTGTGTAATTAATGTGCTGATTTCGTAGTTGAATCCATCTGCAGCCATCAGCTGCTCGATGGTGAGGTGCATGCGGTAGCGCCAATAGTGACGTGGGTTGGCTGGGATGTTGATACGCTCGTCATTCTGATTGGGCAACCGGATTTTGTCATCGATGCTTGTCCAGTCTTGGAAAGACAGCAGACAGAGCATGGATGGCGATGTCAGATGCCGGCTCACAATGTCTTTTGCGAGCCAGTCTGGCAACGGGTGGGGGGCAGCGCCACCACGATAGAGCATCGTGTTGAAATAGTTCTGAGTGAGCTCTTCGTCCTCGTCCCACCATTGGCGTAGGGTTGACATGTCGTGTGTGGAAATGGTGTCAACGCTACGGTAGGGATTGCGTGACAGATGACCAAATTGCGTACTTGGATCCTTTGGCATCGACTGAATCTCCAAAGAGAGGATGCGTAATTCGTTCATGACCCAGGGTACACAATCAGGCACCATGCCGAGGTCCTCTGCGCAGACAAGCATACGGGTGGCCTGTGTGAGTTTGGGGAGCTTCTTCATCGCCTCAGTGTACCAGAATTGGTTGTTACGGCGGTAGAAGTAGTCATTGTAGAGACGGTTGAATGTGCTCTTGTCATTGTCCCAGAGTGCCTGATAAATGAAATCGTTCTGTACGCCAATACGTGGGTGGAATTTGTCGTGATACTTACGGTCGCGCACGAAGAGCACATCGCTGATCAAGGCGTAAAGACCGTCGCGGAGGTTTGCCAATGCTGTGGCACCGCCAGCGTTCTCTGGTTTCTCAGCCTCTGCCTTCCACCACTGTAACACCTTGCGCTGGGTATCATAAGCAGGCTTCATCTCCCAGATGTCATCGTGCGTCTTATTGAGGAATGTATCCTTGACATATTGTGCCTGATCGCCGAAAATCTTCTCGAGAGTCCAGTCTGCGATGAAAGGCTTTGTAAATAGTTCTTCCTGGAACTGGAGTCCATAGGCCTCAATTTCCTCGCGGGTCATACCGAGAGATGGCGAGAACTGCCCCAGAAGTCCGTGAACGGCATCAATGGGAATCTCCCAGATGCGGAAGAAACCAAGGACGTGATCGATACGATAGGCATCGAAATACTCTGCCATTTTACGGAAACGACGTACCCACCAGGAGCAACCGTCTTCAAGCATGGCATCCCAGTCGTATGTGGGGAATCCCCAGTTCTGTCCGTTAGCTGAGAAAGCATCGGGTGGTGCACCTGCCTGACCGTTCAGATTGAAATACTTCGGTTCTACCCAGGCTTCTACACCATCTCGGCTGATTCCGATGGGAATATCTCCCTTCAGGATTACCTGCTTTGAACGAGCGTAGTCGTGTGCTGCATGCATCTGCTGGTCGAGGTTGAACTGTACAAAGTACCAGAAAGCCACCTCTTTATATATTTTAGTGGTTGATTTCGACATGGCCTCGCGCTCTTGGGGCGTGAATGTCTTGTGGTCGGGCCATTCTGAGAAGGTGGCAGTACCATAGATGTCGCGATAATGACAGAAGGCTGCATAAGGTATGAGCCACTCCTTGTTCTCTTCGAAGAACTGCTTGAAGGCTGCACTTTTCATCGTCTTACTGCCTTCCTGGCTATAGAGCTCGTTCAAGTATTCCATCTTAGCATTGTTCACGCGCTCATAGTCAATCTGTGGTAAGGCATTCAACTCTTTCTGTAGTCCGTCGAAATAGGCCTTACGTGCCTCATCTTTCAGGGGAGGCAGCTGGCGTAAATCAGTATATTGCGGATGGAGAGCATAGATACTGATGGAGTTGTAGGGATAAGAGTCTTGCCAGGTATGGGTGATGTTGGTGTCATTGATAGGGAGCACCTGGAGTACACTTTGTTTGGTCAGTGCACACCAGTCGATCATTTTCTTCAGATCGCCGAAGTCGCCCACACCGAAACTGCCTTCACTGCGCAGTGAGAAGATGGGGATCACGGTGCCGGCTCCCTTCCAGGGATAAATGGGGAAGTAAGCCTGTGAGAGCTCATACACCACGACCTCGCCCTGTTCGAGCACTGGTAGTGAGATCGTACGGTTCTCACCGTTCTCCCATAATGGCGTTACATCTTCTGCCTCATCAAGACCTACGAATTTGAATTCGAATGTTTGGGGCAGTGTGTCGGCATCGAGGCTGACAACCCACTCATTATTCTCATGCTCCGACATCTCCAGTGCACGCAGAGCTTCCCAGTTTCCTAAGGCCTCACCTGCTCCGATGATGGCGAGGCGCTCGTTGTTGCGTAACTGGGGAGCACGTACCTTCAGGCGGACGGTCTTGGCATAGTTGCACTCGGGACTCATGGAACGCTTACGGGCAGCCACGCATTCTGTGAATGCTGAGGAATACATATATGAGTCCTCGGGGATATCGAGCCAGTGGTCGTAGATGGTGTAACGGGCTCCTTTTGCGGCAGCAAACTCTAAACGGTGGGGCATCACAAGCCACTCTGTTCGTGCCGTATGTTCTCCACGCACGACGCTATAATAATAGTCAATGTGTGTGCTGGTCTTCACGGCCTTACTCAATTCGCACATCCAGTGGAGACCGTCGAGTGTCCCCATCTTGTGTTGCTCAGTCTTCTCTCCTGAGAAAATGTTCAGAACGAGTTCCTCACCAAATGTGGTTTGGTACTCAAGGTTGAATGCGATTCTCATATCTCTGCTTTTAGTTACTTTTATTGTTTGGGGCAAAATTACGAAATAATCTGAGCGGAAGGTTACTTTCGCTGAAGTTATTGAAAGATTGGGCGCGCAAACGATTGCATTTCTGCAGAATATACGCAATTATTTGGTGGAATAAAAAAAAATACTTATTTTTGTGCCTTGAAATCGATAACTAACATATAAACTTGATATGCGTATGAGAAGAATCCGTCTGCTGATGGTGTTGCTATGGGTGCCTATTGCCCTCATGGCTCAGGATGTGAAGATTGAGTTCCTGACACCTGCTATTGTACATGTCGTAAAAGGAACTCCGACAAAGTCGCTCGTTGTGACTGCAAAACCAGAGGATGTCCCCGTGGTCCAGAAAGGCAATGCTATCTCAAGCAGTGAACTGACTGTTCGTCAGGATGCAAAGGGTAATCTGACTTTTCTGACATCAAAAGGAAAAGTGCTGTTGCGTGAAAAAGACTGTGATGCCTCAAAAGTAAGACAGACTTTCCTGCTTGATAAGGATGAGGCGATCTACGGTCTTGGTACCATCCAGAACGGAAAGATGAATCGCAGGGGCGAACATAAACGCATGGAGCAGTCGAATCTCGAAGACTTTCAGAACGTGCTTCAGTCGGTGAAAGGCTGGGGACTCTATTGGGAAAACTATTCTCCTACACAGTTCGATGACGATGCTAACGGAATGACTTTTGACTCTGAGGTGGGCGAGGGTATCGACTATTATTTCATGTATGGCGGTACTGCCGATGGCGTGATTGCTCAGATGCGTCATTTGTCGGGTCATGTGCCGATGTTCCCATTGTGGACTTATGGATTCTGGCAGTCGAAAGAACGTTATAAGTCTGCTGCCGAGACGGAGAGTATCGTGGATAAGTACCGTGAACTGCAAGTGCCTCTGGACGGTATCATACAGGACTGGCAGTATTGGGGTTCAAACTATCTGTGGAACGCTATGGACTTCTTGGCAGAAGATTTCTCTAATGGTAAGCAGATGATTCGTAATGTCCATCAGAAACATGCCCATTTTATGATTTCTATCTGGGCGAGTTTCGGACCTCAGACTCAGCAGTTCCGTGAACTGAATGAGAAAGGACTGTTGCTGCCCATTGAGACATGGCCCCAGAGTGGAATCTCGCATATCTGGCCTCCAGTGATGGAATATCCATCGGGTGTGAAGGTCTATGATGCGTTTAGCCCTGTAGCGCGTGATATCTACTGGAAACACTTGAAGCGCCTCTTCGACTATGGAACCGATGCCTGGTGGATGGACTCTACCGATCCCGATTTCTTTAATCCCCGTGAGAGCGACTATGAGCACAAAGTCACTGGCGGAACTTGGCGTTCACTGCGTAATGCTTTCCCGTTGGAGACGGTGCGAGGCGTCTATGAGAAACAGCGTAAGACCTCAGAAAAGAAACGTGTTTTCATCATGACGCGATCTGCTTTTGCCGGTCAACAGCACTATGGCTCTAATATGTGGAGCGGTGATGTGGCTTCTTCTTGGGACATGTTGCGTAAACAGGTTCCTGCAGGTTTGAGTTTTTCACTGACTGGCAATCCCAACTTCAATACAGACATCGGCGGTTTCTTCTGTGGTTCTTACAATACGAAGGGTAGTGGGTCGGCACCTCAGAACCCACAGTATCAGGAACTTTACGTGCGTTGGATGCAGTATGGCCTGTTCTGTCCTGTGTTCCGCAGTCATGGTGCCGATGCGCCTCGTGAGATATGGCAGTTTGGCAAGAAAGGTGAGCCTGTCTATGATGCCATCGAGAAGATGATACGTCTGCGTTATCGTTTTATACCTTATTTATATAGTACGGCTTGGCAGGTGACTTCTGCTAACGAGAGTTACCTCCGTCCGCTGTTCAGTGACTTTGCTGCCGACAGACGCGTGTGGAATGTGGCTGATGAGTTTATGTTCGGCCATAGCATCCTCGCTGCACCTGTTGTTGAGGCACAATATACCCAGGAGCGGATTATCCGCGAAGATGCGATGACTGGCTGGGACAAGAAGGAAGTAAAACCGGAAAGTGAGAATACCACAGTGAACTGGAGCGAAACGAAGACCGTTTCAAAATATCTGCCGAAGGGTGCACTCTGGTATGATTTCTGGACCAATAAGACTTACAAGGGTGGACAGACGGTAACGTTGCAGACTTCACTCGACCGCGTACCAATGTTTGTACGTGCTGGCAGCATTCTGCCCCTCGGACCTGAAATGCAGTATGTAGGCGAGAAGGCTTGGGATCATCTTGAGATCCGAATCTATCCGGGTGCTGATGGCTCGTTCACACTTTATGAGGACGAAGGCGACAACTACAACTATGAGAAAGGCGTCTATGCCACGATCCCTTTCAGTTGGAACGATAAAACCAGCAGCCTGACTGTCGGTTCGCGTCAGGGTAGTTATCCTGGTATGCTTGCCTCGCGCCAGTTTACGTTTGTTTTGCCTGATGGTACGTCGAAAAACGTATCTTACAATGGTCAGTCTCTCACTATAAAATTCTAATCCTGATGAAAGTTCGTAGTCTTCTTCTCTTGTCACTCTTCTGGATCTCCATCTCCGTGATCGCTCAGGAGCAGAAGAAGGTCGGGCTGGTGCTTGGTGGCGGTGGAGCCAAAGGTGTAGCTCATATCGGTGTACTAAAGGTGCTCGAGCGCGCAGGTGTGCCTGTCGATCTTGTTGTCGGCACGAGTATGGGCAGCATTATTGGAGGCACTTATGCCAGCGGGCATGATGTAGAGGAGATGGACTCTTTGGTGCGGCAACAAAACTGGCAGTTCGTGCTTTCCGATCGTGAGAATCTCCGTCATCAGAGCTTACATGAGCGCGAGAAACAAAATACCTATGTCTATTCGCGCGGCCTTACCTTCGGCAAGAAGAAAGCCCGGAGCGAGGGGGGAGGCTTTATTATGGGTAAGAATATCTCTACGCTTTTCGATCAGCTTACCTGGCCTTATATCGACTCTATCGATTTCAATAGTCTGCCCATTCCCTTTGCTTGTGTGGCAACGGATGTGGTCGATAATACCGAGTATGTCTTCCATCAGGGTATCCTTTCTCGTGCCATGCGCGCCAGTATGGCTATCCCTGGTGTGTTTGCCCCCGTTAGAATCGGTGAAAAGGTGTTGGTAGATGGTGGTCTGCGCAATAATTTCCCTGCTGATGTCGCCCGTGAGATGGGAGCCGACTATGTGATAGGAGTCGATGTGTCGGAAACCTTGAAGACTGCCGATGAGTTGAATTCTTCTACCAGTATTCTCTCGCAGTTGACCGACTGGAGCTGTATGAACAAATACAAGGAGAACCTGGAGATTACTGATATCGTGATCCGCGTGAAGACAGAGCCTTATTCCGCAGCAAGTTTCTCTGCATCGGCAATAGACACCCTCATCCGTCGTGGTGAAGAGGCTGCGATGGCCCATTGGGACGAGCTGGTGACGCTGAGCAAGAAAATCCACGCAGCCAAGCGCCCCAAGCGTCAGGTGCCTGCCGATGCCTCGCTGCTTATGAAGCGCCGCTATAAGATAGGTGTCGTCCGTTTCGAGAATATGTCGGAAAACGATGAGGCTTATATCCGCAGGAAATTCAGAATAGAGCCTGGTGACAGCATCGACTCAGAACGTGCCGACTTTATTGCTACTTCCATCCGTCAGGATCTGTATTATCAGACGGCTAAGGGAAGCATCCATAAAAACCCTTATAGCGACGATGCCGCAGTGATTTTCACGGCTGGCCCGAGGAAGGATAGTCAGTTGAATGTCGGCGTACGTTTCGACAGTGAAGAGATGGTGGCGCTGCAGGCTAATGCAGAGATGCCGATACGTACGAAGATTCCAATGGATGTGGAACTGACAGTACGCCTCGGTAAACGTTTTAAGGCCGAACTCGACTGGTCGTCTCACCCCCTGAGCTTCTTCCGGCCTACTGTGTCTTATGCTTTTCTTAACAATGATATCGGTTTCTACGAGAAAGGCCGTCATACATTGGGTGTAACTTACAATCAGCATCAGTTGAAGGCCTCACTCTTTAATTTCAATGTCAGGAACTTCAACATTAGTATCGGAGCCAACTTCGACTATTACGACTACCACTCTACGCTTGCTGATAAGGATCCCGACAATTCTGAGCAGGCAAAATCAAAGGATGAGGGATTCGTCACGTATGTGGCAAAGGTGTGGTACAGCAGCGAGAACGATTGGTATTTCCCCCGACGAGGAGCTCTCTTCCGTGCACAGTTCTGTTATTACACAGACAACTTCGTGCAGTATAACGATGGGGTTGGTATCCGTACTTACAGTCTGTTGTGGCGTAAGACGTTCCCCTTCAGCCGTAGGCTCTCTATCCAACCGATGTTATTTGGTCGTTTCGTCTATGGCGGTAATATACCTCTACTGATTGGGAATGTGATGGGTGGTGAATGGTACGGTCATTATTTAGACGAACAGATGCCCTTTGCGGGTATTAACAATCTGGAACTCACCAGCGAGAAACTGGCGGCCTTCCAAATGCAGGCGCAGTATAATATCACACACAACAATGTCATCGTACTGCGCGTGGCTGCAGGTCAGGATGCCGATAAGACAGAAGACTTGCTGAAAAGTCAGACGACGCTTGGCACCTCATTGAGCTATTACTACAACTCTATCTTTGGCCCCCTCGGAGGCTCCATCGGCTATAGTAATCTCTCCAAGAAGTTCTACTATTACATTAATCTTGGCTTTGTGTTCTGAAAACCGACATAGTAAAATAGTTATCTATCTTATTTTCAGTTGTTTAGAATCCTATTTTGGCGTTACTTAATGACATGAAAACGACATATTAGTGACATACTACTGACATACTACTGACATAAAACCAGCATAAATTGCCTGATTTTAGCAATCGTTTAGCCTATTTCGTGCTAACTAAGTGCCAGATAGAGATGCTGCAAGAGTCGAAACAGTGCATCGCAATGTTTCGACTTAATAGTAGATTCTAAATTCTCTAGAGAATTTGAGTGCCGCATAGGCATCTGGAAGAATCGGCATTAAGGATCGTTGTTAAATTCTCTAGAGAATTTAGCAACAACGCTAAGGCTTAAGGTTTGCGAGATAGTGAGAAAGCTGCTGTGACATCCCTATACAGTTGCGGTTAGCATGAATATAGCTAACCGCACCCTAAAAACAGGCAAATTATGTCATTAATATGTCGGTTTTATGTCGGTTTTATGTCATTAAATTGAAAATAGAATCAAAACTAAATGTCTAATTATCAATAAGATATTATATAAGTTATGTCGGATGTCATTAAGTTTTTGGTTTTTCCTTTTGTCATGTTACAATAACAGTTGTAGTTGTGTGCACTATTGCGACTGCAAAGGTACCGCTCGGCTTTGCCGCTTCGCTAGTCGAAGAACGAAACTACAACTGTTACAACGTGTATTTCAACGA
>Ga0310695_10009469_pt1 | contig 14614 bp, 6 predicted proteins | sample RumenRJG_04DNA_FD_203882 | JGI IMG/M metagenome (GOLD analysis project Ga0310695, IMG submission 203882) | Bovine rumen microbial communities from Lethbridge, Alberta, Canada - RJG_04 (v2) (version 2) | ecosystem: Host-associated > Mammals > Digestive system > Stomach > Rumen | place: Canada... | reverse complement strand
TTCATTTGAATAATCAAATAAAGAAAATAAATCTGATAAATTAATTTGAGAATTAAGACTCATTAAATATTTTTTTTTCTCTGTATTTACTTCTGTATTAACTATTGTTTTAAATAAATCTAAAAGTAAATTTTTTTTTTCTTCATTTAATTTTTCTATTGGAGGAAATTTTATTCTTAATAATTGTTTTTCTGGTAAATTTATTTTATAATTTTGTTGCATATTTTTCATACTTAAATTAACAGAAGTATTTAAAAAATTTTGTTTTAAATGATTTGATAAATCATAACTATTATTAATATTTCCATTTGAATTTGTATCAAAATCTTCTAATGAATAATTAAAATATAAATGTCCTTCTGGAATTGGAAATTCTTTTATTGTTTGTTCTTTTGATAAATTTGATATTTTATTTTTATTATTTTGATTTATATTATTTTCATTTTGATTAATATTAATTTTAGAATTTATCATATTGTTAAATATATTAAAAATATTTGAATATTCTTCATAATTTAATTGAAAATCAGAATCTTTATCAAATCGAAAAATAAAATTTGAAATATCTTCATTATAAATTTTTATATTATCATTATCAATTATATCATCATCTTCATTTAATTTTAATATAAATTTTTTTATCATATCTTCATTAATAGATTTCTCATTTTTATCATTTGTAATTAAAATAAAAGATTCATAAATAGTAAATCCTTTACTATTTTGAATATCTAAAATAATATTTTTTAAATTAGAAATCATATTAATTTCTTCTAATAATATATGAGAAAATTTTTGTAAAATTTCTTCATTAATTTCCATATTTGTAACATTACAAATTTTTTGAATATCAACATCAATAAATTTAGGAGTTAAAAAAGTAAAAAATTCTTTACTATTTAATACCATATCATTATCTTTATCAAACATTATTATCATTGTTTTTATTTCATTTATTTTATCTTGTAATGTTGGAAATAATTTTATAATATCATTTGTACTTATATAATTATTTTTTGAAAGATGTTCATCAAAATATTCAAAAAGAATTTGAGGTGAAATTAAAGATAATAAATTTAAACGAAGTTGAGTTAATTTTCTTTCTGAATTTATTTCTTCCATAAAAAAATTTCTTAATTTATCTTCCCATTCATAAAACATTTATTCAATTTATATAAAAAATAAGAATATTATTTTTCAATAATAATTTTTTAATAATTCTACTTTTTATTTAAAATATAATAAAATAGCAAGAAAAAAATTTGGAAAAAATATTTTTAAAATATATGGAATCAAATAAAAAAATAGATATTAAATATACATATATAGTTCATAATAAAAATATTCCAATAGCAACATTTATAATACCAAATGTAATAGTTAATTCATATAATGTATTAAAATATTTATTAGAAAATGATGGAGTTGATTTAAATAATATACAAATACAATATTATAATCCAAATACTAAAATATATGAAGACGTATCTCCAAATACAAATTTAGAAAATTTATCAGAAATAAAATTAAATTTAATTGTTTTTGAAAATGAAGGAAGACCAGATGAACTTACTTTATTTGAACATAGATTAAATCAAATTGAAAATAAATTAAATACAAATGATTTATCTTTTTCTTCTTCTTCTTCTAAAATTAATATTAGTAAAAGTAATTTTAATCTTACTGTTAGTAATTTAAGTAATTTTTCTAATAGTGTAGAAGAAGATGAAAATATTATTATTGATTTTTCTTATATTTATGCTAATCCATTAAATAAAAAAGATGATTCAAATAAAAAATTAAGAGATAATTATTATTATAATGATATTAAAAATATTTATAATATTTTTAAATCAAGTAATAAAAAATATAATATTGAATTTAATCCAATTATTGATGAAGATGATTTTAAAAATTATTTTAAAAAACCTATTAAAGTTTTACATATTTGTTGTAATGTTTTAATAGAAAAAAAAAATGGAATTGATAAATTGTTTTTATGTTTAGAAAATAAAGGAGATATTAAATTATTATCTGATGGTGATATTAAAAATATAATTCAAAAAGAAAATAAAACAAATATTGAATGTTTAATATTAAGTACTTCAAATATAAATATAAGTAAATGTTTTTATAATGCAGGAATTTTAAATGTAATTGGAATTGAAAATGAAAATATGTATCCAAATATAAATAAAAAAAATGAAAATTTTATAAAACATTTATATCAATTATTAATTAATGGAAAAACAATATTAAAATCTTTTAAACAAACAAAAAATAAATATTCATATTTAAATTGTATTTTATATGGAAATGGTGATAAAATTTTATTTAATAATATTGAAGAAGGAAAAATTCAATTAAATTCAAATTGTATTTTAAATTGTAAATATGATATGGAAAATAATATAAGAATGATTGGAAGAAATAAAAATTTATATGATGCAGTATCATTTTTTACTAAATATAATGATATTAAAATTGTTTTAATATATGGAGAAGAAGGAATTGGAAAAGAAATTTTTATGAAAAAAGTAGGATGTTATTTATTTGAAAGAAAATATTATAAATTTATTCAATTTTTAGAAATTTATTCCTTAAGTCATGAGGAAATAATTTCAAAAATTTCTTCTTTAAAAAAAAAAATAAATGATATTGAAACTGTTTTATTATTAATTAAAATTGATTATGAATTTAATAATACATATGATTTTGAAAAAAAGTTAAAAAATCTTTTTGATATTTTTGATATATTAAAAATAAAATTCCCAAAATATTGTTTTTTATTTTCTATAACAACACCAAAAAATAATAATAGTATTATGGATAATTTTAATAAAGGATTTAATTTATATAATTATGAAAAAATTCAATTAAATCAATTAATTAAAAATTATAGAATAGATTTATTTTCAATGTTAAATGTTAATTTTTGTAATGAAAAAATAAGTTCTCAAAATGAGAATATTATTATTAAAAGCGGATATCCAAATGAAATATATTTAAGAGTTTGTTATTTTTATATTTTTAATAATAAATTAAAATATAAAGAAGAAAAATTAACTGATGAATTTATTATTGAACAAATATTAACAAATAACAATTATTTTATAAATCAAAAAATCTTTTCTTATTTTATTATTGCATATAAAGGGATTTCAAATAAGGAATTAAATCATTTATGTAAAGGAAATGAGATATTAGTTTTAGATGAACAATTTAATTTAATAATACAAAAATATTTTTTTTATGAATTAAAAGATTATTTTTATAAAATTGACAATAGTTTAATTAAAGAAATACAACCTAAATTAGATAAAATAATATTTAATGATTGTTTAAAAAATATTTTAAAATTATATGCAATAATATTAAGAACTATAGTAAAGAATTCAGATTTAAATTTTGATTTAAGTGAAGAATTTAATGCTGGAATAGATTATGGAATTTGGCTTAGTTTTAGTATTGAAATTTTAAAAAGTTTGTATAAAGATTTTAAAGATAAAGATTTTGAATATATGTCATATTATGAATATAATATAAAGAAAATTTTAGAAAATTATAAAGAAAATATCAAAGAAATTTTAAATTATCAATTATCAGATTTAGATATTAAAAATAATTGTTCTTTTATTTTTGATAGAAATGATATAATTGAATCTTTTGAACAAATATCAATTTGTCTTCCGACAATAATATTTAAATTAGAAGGAAAAAATAAATGTATTGATATAATAAATTTATTTTCTTCATTTTTAGATGAATTTTCTAAATCCTCTTTAAAATTAGCTAATATTAGACTTTTAATTTTTAAATGTTCAATAACAAAAGAATTAAATCTTTTAAATGAAATTTCTAAATATAATATATTAAATAATCCTTTAATAGAATATGAATTAATTCTTTTAAGATTAAAACTTGAAAAAAATATTCTCAATGATTCATTATATGATAAAATAACTCAATTTTTTGAAAAAGAAAAAAATTATATTAACCTATTTAAACTAAATTATTTAATGGGAAAAAATTTTCAAGTAAAAAAATGTTTAAAATATTTTGAAAAAGCAATTGATTATGCAAAAAAATCAAAAAATTATTCTTTAATAATAAAAATGAATATAAATAAAGCAGAATATTATTTATTAATTGAACATTTTGATAAAGCACAATTTTGTTTAAACGAAGCAAAAGATATGTGTAAAAATAAAAAAATTAATTCACTTTTAGAGGAAATTAATGAATTAAGTATTAAAATATCAACAGCAATAGATAAAGAAAAGAAAAAATGTAATTTAAATTTCTTAGAAGCAAATCAATTTTTTGATAATGAAAATAAAAGTATTTGTTCTTTATCAAATGGAGCATTTTACTTTAAACAAAATATCCAAAAAAAAATATCAAATAATATTAGATTTGAAATATTTAATTATGATAAATATTTAAAATTTAAAAAAATATTAATATCTTCTAAAATATTATATATAGGAAGTGATTATTATGATAAAGAAGGAAATTTATATTTTGAAGATGAAAAAGGAGAAAGTATTTTATTTCCTTTTGATGAACTTTGTAATATAATTAATTCAATTGAAAATCCTCAAAAAATTTCATTAGTAATTTTAGGATTTTTAAATAGTGAAAAATTAGGAAATAAATTTATTGAAAAAGGTTTTCCAAATGTTGTAATAATACCAAATAGTATAAATTTAGATAATTTACTTAATTCAAATCCAATTTTTATTATTCAATTTAAAGAATTTTTTTATTATTTTGTTGTACAATTTTTAAGTTATATTTCTTCATTTAATTTAGAAAATGCTTTTTCTTATTCTTATATTGATTTTAATGATAAGTTATCAAATGCATTAAATGAAGATTTTACTAATATTAAATTAATATTACTTAAATCAAAAGATCCAAATGTTTTTATTCTTGATATTAAAGAAGATAATATTTTTAATAATAGTTATTATGATATTAATTCTTATAATTTTATTGAAAAACAAAATACTTTTCAAAAAATAGAAAAAATTCAAATTGATGATACTGAAGAATTAGAAAATTTAAAAGAAATTGAATTTAATGATGATTTTCCTTATAATATAAAAATGTTTGGTAGAAAAAAAGAATTAAGTGAATTAATTCAAGCAATTGAAAAATATAATTATGTAATATTATTTGGAAATGAAAAAACAGGAAAAACAAAATTGGGAATTGAAATTTGTAAATATTTTTATTTAAGGAAAAAATTTGATAAAATATTTTATTTAAATCCAAAAAAAAAGAAAAAAAAATTAGTAAGAAAATATAAAGGTAGTAATTTATTAATATTTGATAATGCATATCAAATTGTAAAACAAAAAAATTTTAATAATATTTTAAACAAGAATATTCATTATTTATTTATTATAGATAAAAAAAAAGATGAAAAAAAATTATTTAAATTAAGGGATGAATTATCATTTGATGAAAATGAAATAAAACAATTTTATTTATATTTATGTTATACTTTAAAAATTAATAATGTTAACATAGATAATGAAATTATAAAACAAAAATCAGTTCCAAATATAATAAAATTAATAACAGAAAAAAAAAATTATAAATATGATTCAAATAATTCTTTAGAAAATTATTTTAAAAACAAAATATAAATAGAAAAACAAAATATTAATCAAGTTATATTGTTCATTAAATAAAAAGTAATATTAAATATAAATGTTAAAAAACTAATATTTAAATATATAGTTTTTTATAAATTAAAAAAAAACAAATATTAAATATATAGTTTTTTTAAAATTATAAATGTAAAATTATTTATTTTAAAAATTTTTTTTAATATAAAATGAATGACCCAAAAGCTTCTGTCATTCCAAGAAAAGATAATTTAAATGATTTAAATGTTCAATTAAAAGCAAATGAAGAAATAAGAGGATTAAATAATCAAATATCACATCTTCAATATATAATAGGAAAATATAATAAAATATTAGGAGAATATCAAAAAAAATATGGAAATGAACTTTTTTTAGAAATGGATAATATTTTAAATAATCAAAATAATATTGACCAAATATTACAAAATAATGAATCTGCTTCTTTAAAAAAATATTTATTAGAAAATGTTAAAATTTTTTATGAATATGAAAAAATAATTTTAGATAAAAATAAACAATTAGATTTTTTAACTAAAGAAATGAGTAATTTACAAGTTAAAGAACAAAATCTTTTATCTGAAAATGAACAATTAAGAAATGAATTAGAAAAAGCAGAAAAAGATAAAAATGATTTTTATAATACAATATTAGATAGGAAAAAATTAATATCTTTTCAAGATAATAATAATCAAAATGAAATAAATGATGATAATGTAAATATTGCATTAAATGATGAAAATGAAAATTTAAAAAATGATAATAAGAAATTAATAGAAACTTTAGAAGCTAATAAAATACAAAATCAATATAATCAAAATATTTTTAATGATATGAAAGAAAAATATGAAATTTTTATGAAAGATAAACAAAATTATGAAGATTTAATAAATAATTTATCAAATGAAAATCAAAATTTACATAATGAATTAACAAGATTAAAAAATATTATAAATGAAAATGATAATAATTTAATTAATATTGATAAAGAAAAAAATGAAAATGAAAATAAAGTAAATCAATTACAAATTGAGAATAATATTATAAAAAAAGAAACAGTTAATTATTTAGATTTATATAATGAAATGGAAAAAAGAAAAAATAATGAAATTGATTCATTAAAAAATGAAATAAATTCATTAAGAATAGATTTAAAGAATTTAAAACAAAAAAATCAAATAAATGAAGATAAATTATCAAATTTAAAATTTGAAAATGCACAATTAAAAACAGAAAATTCAACATATAAAAGTGATTGTGATTATTTAACAAAAATTGTTGAAGATTCAAATTTAGCAGTTCAAAATGCATCAAATAAAGAAAATAATATAAATAATATTATAAAAAGTTATAAAAGAAAAATAAATGATATAACATTAGAAAAAGAAAAAAGTGAAATTAAAATAAGAATGCAAAATGAACAAATAAGAAAATTATCAAATGATTATTCAACTTTATTAAAAGAAAAATCAGATAATTTTGATCTTTTAATAACAACTACTAAAGATAAATATGATGAAATTTTACATTCAAAAGATGATGAAATTAATCATTTAAAAGCAGAAATTTTATCAACTAAAATGGAAAAAGATAAATATTATACTGATTATAAATTAATAAAAAGTGAATTTGATAAAATAAATGACACTTTTCATAATGAAAATGATAATTATATGAGAAAATATGAACAAAGTAAAAATGATTTAAATATTGCTATGAATAATTATGAAGATAAATTAAGTGAATTAACTATTAAAAATGATAAATTAGAAAGTGAAAATAATACTTTAAAAAATGAATTATTTGGTTATATAAATTCAGAAAAAAATAGACAAAATGAAATAATTAAAATGAATCAAAATGAAATTTATTTAAAAGAACAAATTGCAAAATTAAAAGAAAAAATATTATTTTATACAAAAGAAAATACAAATATAAAAAATTCAAAAGATAATCAAAATAAATTAAATGAATTAAAATTAAAAAATTTAAAAGAAAATTATGAAACAAGGATAATTTCTCTTGAAAATACAATTAATTTTCAAAAAAATCAATTAAATAATGTTGAAAAAAAAGCATATGATATGATGAAAAAACAAGAAGGATTTACAGATAAATTAAGACAAGAATATAATAATACTATTGATTATTATGAAAATTTAATTGCTAATATTACTAATAATACTACTATAAATGATGAAAATGAATTTCAATCTCCAGGACAAGATTATTAAAATATTATTTAAGTTAAATAAAAAATTTTTTTTTTTGTCTCTATGAAATAAAATTATTTTTTTTTGATTTATATTTTTTCTTTTATTAATTATTAGAAAAGAATGTTTGATAAAATAAATGATATTTTAACACCTGATAATAATATTAGAATTGAAATTATAAATAATAAAATAGAAAATAATGAAAAAAAAGATTTGAATAAAAAGAAAAATATTAAAATACAATATAATGAAATGAGTTGTGAAGAAAAAGAAGACAATTTTTTAAATAAAGAAAAAGAATATAAGTTAATAATAAGTAATTTAGAAAAAGAATTAGAAGAAGAAAGAAATAAATATGATGATTTAAATATAAAAGAAACATCTAATCTAATTGTAAATATGTTAAAAAATGATATTTCAAAAATAAATAATGAAACAGAAGAGATATTAAAATTAAATATAAGTCAAAGAAAAAAATTAGAAATTGTAGGAAAAGAAATTGATTCAAGATTAAAGAAAATAAATTTAAAAGTAATAACAAAAAAGATTAAGGAAGAAAATTATAAAAAAACTGTTCAAAAAAAGAAACAAATAATAAAATTAAATAATATAGAAAAAGGGGAAGAAAAAAAAGAAAAAGAATGTTTAAAAATGATAGATAAACAAATTGAAAATGTAAAAAAATTAATGACTAATTTAAAAAAAGAAAATGAATTATTAAATGAGAAATATAATAAAACAAATAATTTAAAATTACAATTTCAATTAAAAAAAAATAATAAAGTAAAAGAATTAGAAATTGAAAAATTAAATAAAGAAATAAAACAAATAAATATTAAATTAAAAGAACATTCTAAATGTAATGAAGTAAAAGATAATTATGAAAAAAAAATAAAATTAGCACGTGATGAAATAGAATATGCAAAAATTAAAAATGATAATTTAAAAGAAAAATTACTTAATTTAAATAAAAGAATAATAAAATTTTCCAATTTTAATGAACAAAATAAATCAAAGAAAATGAGAGGAAGTATTTCTCAACAAAATATTTTTTCTACTAATATTGTAATTGATAATAAAAATAAATTAATAATAAAAAAACAAGTAAAAGATTTATCAAAAATATTATCTCCTAGAATTAAATATTTATCACAAAAAGAACTTAATTATATATTTATTGCATTAAATAAAGATAAAAATGAATATGATAATTTATTAAAAAAATTCATAATTTATGAAATCAATTTAAAATCAAAAGAATCTTCATATAAACATAATATTAAAGAAAAAAAATATATTAAAAGTGAACTTGATGAAAAATTAAATTATCTTCAAATTAAAAATGGTGAAAATATTATACAAAAAGATATATTAAATTCTCAATATAATGAATTAAAAGTTAATAATGCATCAATTAATAATAAATTTAATAATTTAAATAATCAAATTAAATCAGTTTCTGATGAAATAAAAGAAAAAGATAAAAATATAAAATTATTAACAAGACAATTAAAAACTTTAAGAGATTTAATAAATAATTCAAATTATAAAAATTTTAATATTAATATCAAAAATTATATTCATGAAGTACAAAAAGAAAGTAGAAATTCTTTAAATGAAAATTCATCAAATGATTTAAAAACTAAAACATTTTATTCTAACTCTTCAAAAAAAATAATTAAAATTGAAAAAAAAAATAAAAATATTAAAACAAAATTTATTGATAATCCAAATTTTAGTCATATAAAAGTAACAAAAAGAAATAATTCTATTAATGAGTTTTTTGTAACAAATAATAAAAAATAAAAAATAAATAACAATATATTATAAAATTTATTTATTTATATTAATACAAAAAACTAAAATAAAAGATAATAGAAAAAAATCAATAAAAAAATATGCAAAATATAAAAAAATATTGTATTAATATATTAATTATTTTAATTGAAATTTTTTTAATTTATTTTTTCCTTTTTTTCTACTATTTATATCAATAAATTTATCTTTTTTTGAAGAAGTAAAATTAGTTTTTTCAAAATCTTTTTTTCTTTTATTCCCAATTAAAATTCTTTGTTCATTTCTAGGAGTAAAAAAACTAACATTATTTTCTTTTTGATAAATAAATTTATTATTAATAATAGAAAAAACAATACATCGATTCTCACTTAAATTATCAATTTTATTTTCACAATTATGACAATTAACACATCTACATTTAAAAGTACATTTTAAACCTTTTCTAAAGCATTCACAATATTTTTTATTACAATTTGATTTTGAACAAGTACATTCATTAATAATTTTTTTCTTAATTTCTCTTTGAATTTTTTTTTTTGTATTTTCTTTACAATAAATACTTCTATCAATATTACTATTATTTAAATCTTTATTTTTACAATTTTTACAATTACAATCAATACAAAATCTTCCTGAAGAAAAACATTGACAATAATTTTTATTACATCCTGTTTTTGAACAAGAACATTTATAATTAGATTCATTTAATAAAATATTTTTTTTATTTTCATTATCAAAACTATTATTTTTTTCAGTTGAATTTTTTTCAATAAAATTTTTATTTTTAATATTATCATCTGGTTTAACAAATAAAGAAGAAACAATTGTTATTTTTTTATTTGTTTTTATATTATCATTTATTTTATTTTCTTTTTCATTAAAAAAATTATCACTTGTATCACAATCATTAAAAATTGATCTTCCTAAAATTGGATTATTCGAAAAAATTTTTTGAAAATTTTTCCTTAAATTACTTCTTTGTGGAGTTTCTAAAAAAGGAGAAAATTTTATTAAAGGAGTTATTGGTTTATTCCTATTATCTTTATCATTTGTAAAAATAGGAGAAATTTTTATCATTGAAGAAAATCCTTCAATACTATATTTTTTAAAAATTTTTTTAAAAATATATTTTTTTACCTTTTTTTTGATATATTTGATGATAAGGCATCAAATAATTTTGAAATATTTGATTTTATTTGATTGTCATCATTTTTTGTTTCTTTTGTTGATAAAATTTTATGGGATGGATCATTTAAATTTTTTGCTTCTACGTTGAAAGAATTATTCATTTTGTATTTTTTTTTTTTGGATTAAAAATTTTATTTTTTTATTTTATTTTTTTTATAAAAGATTTATATAAGAAAAAAAATTAATTATTTTTAATTAAATATTAATATATATATTAATTATATGTTTAATATTAATTTTTGGATAAAATATATTTTTTGTAAAAGGATTTAAAATCATATTTATACCAATTACAAAAATTATCATAAATTAAACAATCTTTAATTATATTTTCATTTTTATTTCCTTCAAATATAAAAATTAATTTTTGATAAATTGTTTTATAACTTCTGATATAATCAATAATATTTAATATTTTTTCTTTTAATGAATCAATTTTTTCAAAAAATAAATTTTCATTAATGTTCATATTAATCTTATCAAAAATATCACAATCAAAAAGATTTTTTATTATTTGTGAATCAATTAATCTTCTAAAATATAAGATTAAATAAAATCCATTATCAATTAAATAAAAACCATCATTTTCTAAAGAAGAAAATTCTGGCGGAATAATATTTGGTAAATTTAAATTCCCATTTTCTTCATTTATTAAACCTAAATTTTGATCAATTAATAAATTATTTAATTGATAAATATTTGGATATATAAAAGATAATATATCTTCATTTGGAATTTTTTGAATTCTAATTCTATAATAATTTGAATAATCAATATCATTTTTATTTTCTATTTCATTAATGTTAAAAATAATATTTTTTAACATACCCAAAAAATAAATTATATAATTTCTTAAATTATCATTTTCCTTTTGATAATTTAAAAAAGTATCAATAAAATGAGTAAAATTATTTCTTAAAAAAATAACTGAATTTGAAAGACTAATAGTTTTATAAATTTTATCAATTCCAATTTTCATATTCATACAAATTAAACTTTCATAATTAATTTCATTAAAAATTTCATTAATATCATTACTTAAAGGAATGCATAAATTATGTATTCTTATTTTTTTATTTCCATCACCTGATGAATATAATAATGCACTTTGAATAAATAAATAATCATCATAATCATTATCATAAAATGAATTATTATTTAAATTTTTTTTATTATTTTTATTTTCTTCTTCATTTAAATCAATTGAAACTTGATAAGATTGTTCACTATTAATTGAAGGAAAAATAAATACTTTAAAATTATTATTTCTTATTAAAGTTCTAGTAAAAAAATTTTGAATTTTATATCCATTACTAAATCTTACTCTCATTTCACTTTCATTACCATTTATTCTTAATAAACTTTTTCTAATTTGATTATATAATCTAATATAATCATCTTCATAATTATAATTTTTAAATAATTGAATTGTCCCATTTGTATATTCACAAAGTTGATTAAGTGTATATAAATTAATATTTTTTTCACAATTTATAAATATATCAATTGATAAATTCTCCTTTGCTAATAATAATCCAATTCCAATTCCTAATTGTTTATTATCATTTGGAGAATAATAAATTGCTTCTTGTTTAATATTATTATTATTAATTTCTATATTTCCATTCATTTTTGGATGTTTATTTATATTATTACTACTTGAAAAAAGAAAAATATTCCCTCCTAAATTTTCTCCTATTAAATAAGCAGATTTTATCGCATCAAATATTTTATTACTATCTCTAATAATATAATTTAATTTATTTTCATTATTATTTAAATAATTATTTGATATACAATCTAAAATTTTTAAAATTTTATCTTTTTCATTATTTAAATCAAATATTAAAAAATCTTTAATAATAGGTAAAAAAGGTTCCTCATCATTAATACATAAAATTTGAGGTTGAGATGAATTTTTATTAAAAGAATAAAATTGAATATCAGAATTATAAGTAATAAAAGAAACTTTAACAAAAGAATAATTAAAAAAACTATTATTATTAATTGAATCTTTCAAGCTTTCAATAACAGAAAATAAAAAATTAGACATTATAGAAAATAAAGAAGTATCAATAACAAAAATAAAAAAAGTCTTACCTGGATTTTTTGACCAATAACTTTTACTAGTAATAAACTCATATGAGCCATTACATAATTCAATTCTTTTATCAAAATCAATTCTTTTATTATTTTCATTAAAAGGTTGATAAAAATAATTTTCAGTTTTATTAATAAATTTACATATATGACAAATATACTCATTTCCATTATTGATAAATTTTGTAAATGGACATATATATGCATGACAATTTTGATTTTTACATCTTGGATAATTATTATCTCCTTTATAATAATCAATTAATGGAATTTCATTTCCATTTAAATTTAATGGTGAAAAATTTATTCCTAATAAAAAAGGGATTTTTCTTATTGTGTTTATATCTTTTGGAAAAATATTTGTTACTGGTGATATGAAATAAGATGAACAATTATATTTTGAATAATTATTTTTATATTCATTATTTATGTTTGAAAATTCTTTTATTTTGTTTTGAGTATGAAATATGGAATTTTGGTCTTTTTTATTATTTAAATTTGGATTTTGAGAATTTGGAATTTCATTATTTTTTAATGGAATATTTTTTTCTATTTGATAATTAACTTCATGAGTATTTTCAGAAAGTGAATTTAAAGTATTTTTTGAAAAAGGTGATGATATTATCATATTATTTTTGTTTTAATTTTTATAATAATATATTTTTTTTCAAATATTTAAATAAATAATTAATTATATTATTCAATTTATAAATCTGATTTTTCATCATCTTTCTTATCTTTTTCTTCTTTATTTTCATCATTTTTTTTTTCATTTTCTTTCTTATTTTTTTCTTCTTTATTTTCATCATTTTTTTCTTTTTTATTATCATTTCCTTTATCATTATTAATTTTATTATCTATTTCATTATTATTATCAATAGTAACATTATCATTTTTTCCTTCTTTTTCTTTTTTTTCCTTTTCTTCTTTTTCTTTTCTTTTTTTTTCTTCTCTTTCTTTTCTTTTTCTTAATCTTTCCTCAGTAGCATTAACTTCAACAAAATTTCCATTTTCATCATATTTATAAATTACAGAACTATCATACATAAAACTATCATCTTCATCTTCTTCACTTTCAGTAAAATTACTATTATTATAAGTTCTATTTCTTAACATTTCAATTAATTCTTTTTGCAATTTTTCTTTTTCTTTTCTCCTTTTTTCAATTTCTTCTTCTGGAATTGGTTCTTCCCATTTTTTAACATATTCATCTCTAACATAATTTATTCTTAAAATAAATTTTTGATATTCTTCATTTATTTGAAAAAAATCTAAATGACCATAATAAGAATAATTAACTTTCATATATTCAATTTCACTATCATCAATTCCACTTAAATTAACAATTCTAGTTAAATTTTTATACATTAAATTAACTAAAGTTTCATTTATATTATTAATACATCTTTTCATCATTTCCATACTAATAATTTCTTTCATTCCTTGTCTTTTAAAAGAAGAATTTTGAGTTAAATTCCCATTTATATAATCTTCTTCTGCATCAATTAACATTGATGATAATTCTATACATGAAAGTATTCTATCTTTTTCATATAAAGTTATATTTTTTATATCTGACATAAATTGATTGTATTTTGTAAAGTTTGTATTGTTTAATTCTCTTAATGTTTCATTGAAATCTGAAAGTTTTTCTTC